>ENA-OPVU01000067-OPVU01000067.1-human-gut-metagenome-genome-assembly--contig:-NODE-67-length-69309-cov-10.263710_pt1 | contig 69309 bp, 68 predicted proteins | sample MGYA00241497_ERZ501986 | MGnify/ENA primary metagenome ERZ501986 (study PRJEB25962, sample SAMEA2042995) | human gut metagenome | biome: human gut; feature: human-associated habitat; material: faeces...
GACCTATTTGCGTAGCCATATCGACTGGTTTACCGCCGACGCACCGGACGCCTGGCAGGAGATCGCCCGCCTCGATACCGTCGGCATCACCCTGGAGCGGGTGGCGCTGGTCCCGCTGACCCTGTTTCGCGATCCGGCGGACGCCGGGGCCATTGCCCGAACGGTCGCCACCAGCGGGGAGGGCTGCCTGCTGGGCGGCTTCATCCACTCCTCCAACTGGGACGCCGCCGCCATGGCAAACCTGCTGGATAGCGCGGCCCGCTGGGAGCTGGATCTGGATTTGCATATTGATGAGGAGCTCAGCGAAGTGTCTCAGGGGCTGACCTGGCTGGCGGACCATCTCTCCCGCCACCCTTTTCCCGGGCATATCTGCTGCAGCCACGGCTGCGCGCTGGCCGCTGGCAGCGACCAACAGGCGGCGCCGATCCTGCGCCAGCTGGCGGCGCACGGCGTCACGCTTATCGCTCTGCCGATGACCAACCTGCTGCTGCAGGATGCGACGTTCGGTCGCACGCCGCGCCAGCGGGGGATCACGCTGCTGCACGAGGCGCAGGCCGCCGGCGTGGCCACCCTGCTCGGCTGCGACAACGTACAGGATGCCTTCTGCCCGGCGGGGAGCTATGACCCGCTGGACACCCTGGCCTGCGGCCTGTTCAGCGCCCAGCTCAGCGACCTGTTCGACCGGCAGTCGCGGCTGATCTGCGATCGCGCGGCGCTAACCGGTTCGCCGGCAGACGCGGCGCCCTTTGCCATCGGCGCGGCGGCCAGCGTGGTGATTTTCCCGGGTAGCGACCGTTTTACCTGGCCTTTAAACAGCGCCGCCCGTCTGGTGGTTAACCACGGCAGGTTAACCCACCGGCGCGTGTGGCAAGAGGAGATGGCACATGAGCCTTGAAGCAGGCGCGGGGGCGCCGCTGGCGCGGTATGCCGCCTGGCGCAGAGCCGGCGATTTTATCTTTCTCTCCGGCATTATTCCGGTCAATCCCCTGACCGGCACCATCGTCAACGGCTTTCAGGATGTGCCTGAGTCGGTGCGAGAGCTGCTGGGGGCGACCGGTGAATTTTCAACCGATGCGAAACAGGGCCCGATCCTCGCCCAGAGCTGGTACGTCCTGGAAAGCATCCGCCACACCGTGGCGTCCGCAGGAGGGCAGATGAGCGACGTTATCAAGCTGGTGCAGTACTTTCGCAACCTTGACCATTTTCCCTATTACAGCCGGGTCAGAAAGCTGTTTTATCCCGACCAGCCGCCCGTTTCCACCGTGGTCCAGGTCAGCGAAATGCTGCCCGACGCCACGGTATTGATTGAAGTTGAAGCGACCGTCTGGTTACCCCAGCCAATTCACTCCGAGGCACCGCGATGATTAACGGTTACATTCCTGCAGCGCGCTTTCTCCCTTTCCTGAGCTGGACGGACGTGGCCGCCCTGCCGGATAAAAGCAATACGGTTATCGTCCTCCCCACCGGGGCGATCGAACAGCACGGCCCGCATCTGCCCTGCTCGGTGGACAGCGTGATATCTTCCGGCGTGGCGGGCCATGCCCTCGCCCGGCTGCCGGCGGCGATCCCGGCCTACGCCATCCCGCCGATCGTCTACGGTAAGTCCGAGGAGCATCTGCATTTTCCCGGCACCCTGACCCTCAGCGGCGATACGCTGCTGCATACCCTGCTGGAGATCGCCGAATCCCTCTATCGGGCCGGTTTTCGCAAGCTGCTGATGATCAACGGCCACGGCGGCCAGCCGCAGATCCTGCAAATCGCCTGCCGGGAAATGCGCCTGCGCCACGGGGATTTCATCGCCATCCCGCACGATGTGTTCAACGTACCCAACTGCGAAAAACAGTTTCTCAGCCCGCATGAACAGCGGATGGCGATGCACGCCGGACATAGCGAAACGGCGCTGATGCTGGCGCTGGCCCCGGAGTGCGTTCATATGGAGCGGGCCGTCGCCAACTTCCCGCCGGAATTCCCCTGCCCGACCCTGTCGAAAGGCCGCCCGGCGGCGGCGTGGGCGTCGTATGACTTTGGCCCCAGCGGGGTGATTGGCGACCCGACCCCGGCGACGCGGGAGCAAGGCGAAGGGCTTCTCGACTCCCTCGCCGCCAGCTGGGCGCAAGCGATCATCGAGATCCACCGCATGGCCTGGGTCGAACGTCACGAACCGACCTGGGGCAAACAGCACTGGCACGGCTTTGTGCAGTCCCTACCCCCCTCTTTCGCTGCTGAATCCAAGGAGCCATGATGAATACCAGACCGACGCTCGTTTTTACCCTGCTGACCGTGGCCGCCCTCGCGACCTCAGCCTCCTGCTTCGCGGCGGAGAAGTTTACGTTTCTCACCAACTGGTATGCCCAGGCCGAGCACGGCGGGTTTTACCAGGCCCAGGCCACCGGGCTGTATCAGCACGCCGGTCTCGATGTCGAGATTAAAATGGGCGGCCCGCAGATCAACGTCATGCAGTTGATGGCTGCCGGTCAGGCCGATTGTACCCTTGGCGACAACGGTCAGGCGCTGGAGACCTGGCAGGCCGGGGTGCATGCGGTGACCGTCGCTACCGTGTTCCAGCACTCGCCGACGGTGTTTATCACTCATAACAAAGTGGAGAACCCGGCGGAGCTTAAAGACAAGACCTTCCTGCTCGCTACCGAGGCCTATACCTCTTTCTGGCCGTGGGCGAAGAGCGAGCTGGGTCTGGCTGGCAGCAAAGTGCGCCCCTATACCTTTAACGTTCAGCCGTTCCTCGCCGATAAAAACCTGGTGCAGCAGGGCTACGTGACCTCCGAGCCGTTCTCCGTCGCCAAAGGCGGGCAGCCGTTCTATGTCTATCCGCTCAGCGACTGGGGATATCCGCCCTACGGCAACTCGATTATCTGTATGGCCGACACCATCCGCAAACGTCCGGCGGCGGTGGCGGCCTTCGTCAAAGCCTCCATGGAGGGCTGGAAAAGCTACCTGCAGGATCCCACCCCCGGCAACAGTCTGATCGCTAAAGCAAATCCGCAAATGAGCGCCGAGCAGATCGCCTTTGGTATTGCCCAGATGAAGCAGTACCAGCTGGTGACCGGCGGCGATGCCAAGACCGGCGGCATCGGCATCATCACCGAGCCGCGGCTGAAGAAAACCTGGGACATGCTGGTGAAAAACAAGCTGATCGACGCCAGCAAGGTGCCGTTTGAGCAGACTTACACCCTGGAGATGGTCAAAGACGCCGGAGTGATGCCATGAATACCGCCCCGAAACTGACCGTGATGAGCGACACCCGCTTTATGCCCGCCTCTGCCACCCCGGCCATCGAGGTGTTGTCGGCGGAGAAGATCTACAGCAACGGCACCCGGGCGCTGCTGCCCGTTAACCTGACCATCAATCAGGGGGAGTTTATTACCCTGCTCGGCCCGTCCGGCTGCGGGAAGAGTACGCTGCTGAAGATGGTCGCCGGCCTGGTGGAGCCCAGCGACGGCAAGCTGATGCTGTGGCGGCGCGATAGCCGGGAGAAAGCCCAGCATCCGCTGTCGTTCGTCTTCCAGGAAGCCACCCTGATGCCGTGGAGCAGCGTGCGCAATAACGTCAGGTTGCCGCTGGATCTGGCCGGCGTGCCGCGCGCGGAAGGTAATACCCGGGTGAGTGAAGTCCTTGAACTGGTGGGGCTGGGCAAATTCGCCGACGTCCTGCCGCGCGAACTCTCCGGCGGCATGCAAATGCGCGTCTCCATCGCCCGCGGCCTGGTCACCCGGCCAAAGCTGCTGCTGATGGATGAGCCCTTCGGCGCGCTCGATGAAATTACGCGTAACAAACTCGACAGCGACCTGCTGCGTCTCTGGCAGGAGCAGAACCTGACGGTGGTGTTCGTCACCCACTCGATCCACGAAGCGGTGTTTCTCTCACAGCGGGTGATCATGATGGCGGCCCGTCCCGGACGGGTGGTCGAAGATATCGCCATCCGGGAGCCGTTCCCGCGCAGCGAGGCGTTCCGCGTCAGTCCGGCCTTTTCCCTGTATGCCCGTCAGCTGCAGGACAGTCTGTTGCAGGCCAGCCAGTCCGGTATGGAGTCATAATATGAAAAACACAACCTCAACGCCGTGGGTCCAGCATCCGCGTTTTCTCAAAATTCTCTATCCGACCCTCGTCGCGGTGGCGGTGGTGCTCCTGTGGCAGGGCGCGGTGAGCTATTTCCGCATCCCGGCCTTTCTGGTGCCGTCGCCGCTGGTGATGCTGGAAAGCCTGTGGACGCATCTCACGCCGCTGCTGCTGGCGCTGCTGTTCACCCTCAAGATCACCCTGATCTCGTTTCTGCTGTCGATTGTCATTGGCGCCGCGGTGGCGTTTATCCTGGTGCAGAACCGCTTTGTGGAAACCGCCCTGTTTCCGTATATCGTGTTTTTGCAGGTGACGCCGATTGTCGCCATCGCTCCGCTGATCATCATCTGGGTGAAGGATGCCACGCTCTCGCTGGTGGTGTGCGCCACCCTGATGGCGGTGTTTCCCATCATCTCCAATACCACTCAGGGACTGCGCAGCGTCTCCCCCGGCCTGCTGAGCTATTTTCGCCTCAATCACGCCAGCCGCTGGCAAACGCTGGTGCGGCTGCGTATCCCCTCGGCGCTGCCCTATTTCTTCGGCGCGCTGCGTATTTCCAGTGGGCTGTCGCTGATTGGCGCGGTGGTGGCGGAGTTTGTCGCCGGGACCGGCGGGACCAATACCGGTCTGGCCTATCAGATCCTGCAGGCTGGCTACCAGCTGGATATCCCGCTGATGTTTGCCGCGCTGCTGCTGATCTCTCTCGCCGGGATCGCGCTGTTTGGCGTGATGTCCTGGGTTTCGCGCCGGGCGCTCAGCGCCTGGCATGAAAGCGAAGCCGTGCAATCTCATTAATATTTTGCTGACGAACAGGAAGAAAAATGATGACTGATGAGCAGCGTCAACACGCGGTCGCGGCGATCCAGCAGACACTCCCGACGCTGGAGTGGACCTTACAGCCGGCGAAGATCAAACGGCTTTCCCGCGATTTTCACTGGTTCAGTCCGGTACTCACTGAGCAACTGGCGGGGAAACAGGCGGACGCGGTGGTTCGCCCACGCGACGAAGAGGAGCTGCGCCAGCTGGTCGCCGCCTGCGCGCAGCACCAGCTGCCGCTGACCCTGCGCGGCAGCGCCACCGGCAACTATGGCCAACTGGTCCCCCTCGAAGGCGGGCTGCTGGTCGATATGACCGGACTCAACCAGATCGTCGCCCTCGGCAACGGCACGGTGCGCGCCCAGGCCGGCATTCGTCTGGCAGACATCGAAACCGCCGCCCGCCCAACGGGCTGGGAGCTGCGCTGCATGCCGTCGACCTACCGCCTGGCGAGCCTGGGCGGCCTCTACGGCGGCGGGTTCGGCGGCATCGGCTCCATCAACTATGGGCCGCTGGCGGCGCCCGGCAATGTGCTCAGCGTCAAAGTGATGACCGTCGAGCCGGTCCCCCGCGTGCTGACCGTCCCGGCTCCCGAAGCGCTGCTGCTGCATCACGCCTACGGCACCAACGGCATTATCCTGGAGGTTGAGCTGGCGCTGGCGCCCGTGCACCAGTGGATTGAACGCCTGGACGTGTTTGACGATTTCGCTGATGCGCTGAACTATGCCAACGCCTGCGTCCGTTCGCCGGGGCTGGTAAAACGTCAGGTCGCGCTGCTGGCCACGCCGATCGCCGACTACTTTAGCCACCTCAACGATCGTTATCGCACCGGGCAGCATGCGGTTATCAGCCTGATCGCCGAGGAGAGCGAAGGACTCTGCGCCAGCCTGTTACAGCGCCATCGCGGGAGCAACGCCATCCGTCAGGCCAGCGACGAGGCCCGGACGCAAAACGCCTCGTTAATGGAATACTGCTGGAACCACACCACCCTGCATGCGCTCAAGGTGGACAATACGCTGACTTATCTCCAGACGGCGTTTGATCCGCTGCGCTATCCGCAGCAAATTTTACAGATGGAGCAGCACTTCGCCGGGGAGGTGATTTCCCATATTGAATTCCTGCGCGATATAGAGGGCAATCTCACCGCCAGCGGTCTGCAGCTGGTGCGCTATACCACGCCCGCGCGGCTCAACGCCATCATGCAGATATTTCGCGACAACGACGTCAAGATTAACAACCCCCACGTGCTGCAGGTTGAGGACGGCAAACAGGGCGTGATTCGCCCCGACGTCGTGGCGGTGAAACAGTCTCTCGACCCGGCGGGATTGCTTAACCCCGGCAAGCTGCGCGGCTGGGCGCTGCGCGACCAGCTGGAACTGGACAGCAACCCGCTGGCGCGAGCCACCCGCGAAAGCCCCACGACCTGAGCGTCCCATCCGGGGCGCGCTAACCGGTCGCTGGCCCGCTTCTCTTCCTCCTGCCCGCGCGGCGAGTTTTTTTACGCCACTCATTCATATGAATGAGTGGCGTCTCTGTTTCCTCCGTTATACTCATCAAAAAAGCGACGATAAATTTATTATCACGGGTTAAATCCGCGGATAGATATGCTTGTTCTGACCATTATTTTTTATCGGACTCACTAAAAATCACTGGTGAATATGATGAAGAAAATCACACACAGCGCAGTCATTTTTTATTTGCATTACCTCCACCACTATTTTTATTGGTGGAAAATTTTTTTCATCATGATTAATAAAAAACAAATAAACATGAAAAACTTATAAATTACAGCTCAGTCATGACGTATTCAAAGGCATTATGTCTTTTGCACATAATGAACTTTTATAGTCATTAATAGTGTTTATGTTTGGCGATTAGAGAATACAGGAAAAATGTAGCCACCACCGTTATTTTTTACTCATATTGATCTCGCGACAACAAGCATTGGCATCCCGCCCATCAATTAATCTGGCTTGCGATAACGGAGGTGAATGATAACTAAAACCTATAGCATTGAAAAACATAATCATTATTTGCGTTAATTCAGGATGCCTCATTATGACGTCCTGCCAATAACGGCCCCACATCGATGAGGTGACTATGGCTAATCAATCAGAAATAAACTGGGCAAGGATTTGTAAACTCCCACTGCAAATTGTGATGATGGGTATATCGATATTTATCGTTGCCAAGCTTTTTACTTATCTCGGTTTACACCCCGTTTCCTGGCCCTCGAAAGAGACTGGCAGCGGGTTCAAGGCCTTTATTGCCCTCATCGTTTTCTTAGTCGGCACTGGTATGGTGTCTTTTCTCTGGTGGCTATCTTCTCGCTATTTTAGGCTGCTGGGGTGCGCCGGGGAAAATATCGATAAGGTGGCGCAACTCAAAGACCTGCCCATGGGGCTGCCTGAAGGCACAGTTCGGGCCGTTTTAGCGCTGATCGTGGCCGTTGTAGGCCTGCCTCTGTTGCTATTCAGTTCTCAACTGAGCGCCTCCCCGGAGATTGCCGGGTATCTCAATGGCATTATTACCGGCGTTTTTGGCTATTACTTTGGCACCAGGGCGGCAGCTTCAACGGCTACGACAAATAATATCGTCGCCAGTGCACAGCAAGCGGCGCAAGAGCAAACCAGGCAAGCGGAAAGAGCGCAAAATGATGCCGACCAGAAAATGGAGCTTGCCGAAAAAATACAAAGTACGGCGGATGTCGATTCTCTGCTCGACAAAACGCAACGGCAGTTAGCCTTAGCGAAGGCATTACTGGCAATGCTCCCACAGACTAACTCATTACCTACTGGACTGGGAGATGTTCTACCCGGAGACCTGAACAATACTATTACCCGCGCAGAGAGCATTATTAATGCCTTGCGTAATCTCAGCAAGAAAGATGTCACGCCCGATCAACTAGACGAACTCAATCAAGTCGTCAATATCCTGACCGGCGCCACTTCACCATTGAGTGTCCTTTTAAGCAAAGCGGCACCCTTAGTGGCACCGGCCATGCCGGCATTAGGCCCCATCGCGGGGATCGTGATGCTGCTGGGTGTCGGCGCTAAACTGGGTTCCGATCAGTTCAAGCGCTGGCGCGCTCGCGTACTGGCAGCCCCGCTGGCCCAAGGGCTGGTTGAAAGCGGGACACTCACCCTCCCCCTGACCCGTGCCGCCCTGGAGAACGCCCCAGCAGCCATCCCCTTTTTTGCCGCACGGCCACCGGCAGAGGTGGATAGCGTCCTGGCGAATGTGCTGGCAGCCGACGATCCTGTGTCTGTGCTCAATGAGGCCTATGGGCCCAACGGAAACGTCGCTGCTGACATCGTCCATGACTGCGAGGAAGCCACATCTATCGTTACCGCACTGCAGCAATCTCTCCTCGCACTCTATGGCAAGGGTGACATTACGGAAGAGATCGCCAGCAAAGTGCGCGCAAGCCTGACATCCCCGGCGTCTCAAGCCTTGTGCGCCGCCAGCGCAGCGTTGAACAATTTGAGTGCTACGGACATCAATCAACTTATCAATCTGGTCTCTGGTGTTTCAAGCATGGTCGCCAATCCCGCAGACAGCAGGGCTGCATTCGACCTGCTGATCATGCTTGTCGATGCTGCACGCCGGGCGAACGTCGACTTTGTCCAGGCCATTGCGGATCTCAAGTTATGAAGCTGATGCAACGTTACATCAACCTGGCCAGCTTGCTATGCCTGCTGACTGCCTGTGCCACCATGCAACTGGCCCACATGAAACAGTTGCAAAACAACGAGCAGTACGACGCAATCATTGCGGAAACACCAGCGACGTCCTGCAACGATCCCTCTCAGAGTAGCGAAGTCTGTCGGCAGTTCTACGCAATTCGGGGCCATGCCTACCTCAAACTCGCGATGAATGAGTCTCAGGCGGGGGCTCGCTGTCCAATGCCGACCCCATCGGCCCGGGCCAATATGGACAATGCGGTAAACGATTATGCGCTTGCATCTTCTGCCGCCGCCAGAGGCAGCGAAGATGAGACACATCTGATAGAAAACCAGGTCCTTGCTTTGACCTGCTCAGCCCCCTTTAAGCAACCCGCTGAGGCGGTGGCAATGACACGTGAAGCCGTGGCAAAACTGGACCAGTTACCGCCGAATCCATCCCGCGCGCTTACCACCAGTAATGCATTCCTCAGTCTGGCTCAGCGTACCGACCTGCCTCAGGCCGAGCGCTGTCAGGCCGCCCGTGATGCCCGAATACGCGCCCTGGGCGGTCTGAAGGGGCAACCGCCAGCCACGGGCGAGATAGCAATACGTCTCCAGCAGACCGTCAATGCCGCTGCCATCGGTGGCCCAGGTCTTCCCTCCACCTGTGTATAAGGTTGATACCATGAGCGAACCACGTGACCTGTTTTATTGTTTTCCGCTGATGCGGGGTGAAGATGTACGTGCCGTACAAAAGGCGCTGACCACGCTCGGAGTGCAACCCCCTTGTGGAACTTCGGACGGTATTTTTGGCAATGCCACTCGGCTTTCAGTGGAAGCCTTCCAGCGTAGCGTACACGATTTAATTGTCGATGGCGTAGTGGGCAGGTTGACCCACGATGCGTTATTCGGCAAGGCAATAGCGGCGTTTCCTGAGCCGAAAACCGGGATAGCACCGGCTCAGTGGTCCCCCCCGGACGTCTCTTCGTTGATACGCTCAACGGCTTCAAAACCGCCTCTCCGTCGTGACCAGGCCCTTCAGTGCCGTGACTGGTTAATGCAACACTTTGGTTCCGAGATAGAGAAGGCCGTATCTGGCACCCCTTTCGATGCTTTGCTGATTTGTGCTATCGCCGCCAAGGAAACCGCCCCGATATGGCTCAACTGGATAAATCAGATGAGTGCCGACGAAATTGTTGCCCGCTGTGTTTTTGATGCCAGCGGTGATGCCCCAGGCACCAGCCGTAACGCGTTTCCTGCAAATACCGCCATTTTTCGTAAGAAGTATGGCGATCAGGTCACCGCTGAGTTTATCGATGAGGCAAACCGTACCAGAGCGCTCAGAAAGATGGGACCTAAGGATTGGGTCTATAAAGGTTACGGAATATTCCAGTACGACTTGCAGCACATTTTGACAGACCCCAGCTTTTTCCTGAACAAGCAATGGCGAGATTTCCCAAGTTGTCTGGCGCGGGTGATGAGTGAATTAAAACTCAAAAACCAGTCCGCCAGTGGGGATTTACGCGAGACGATCCGCCTCTATAACGGCAAGGGCGAACGGGCACAAATCTATGCAGACCATGTCCTTATTATGTACGACTGGATGAAGAAAAACTCGTAGCAGCTATCTCTATATTCACGATTACACCAACCAATATGACGAGGATAAGACCATGCCTAATGGTAACGACTTGATAGAAAAAGCAAGAAGTCAGCTTAATGTCAAAGAGCAGCCACTTAACAGCAATTCTGGCCCGATGGTAGATACCTATCTCAAAGCGGCGGGCAGCGCACCCGGCTCGCCATGGTGTATGGCTTTTGTCTACTGGTGTAGCTGGCAGGCTGGCATTCCCGGCCTGCCTAAAACTGCCAGCGTAGAGAAATTCTATCAAGAGTCATTAGCACTCGGGAAAATAATAGCAATTTCTGACATTGCCGTTGGCGATATTGTTTTAAGAGTTGATTATCCCGTCCAGGCTAATGGTCAAAAGCCAGGAGATCATGCCGGCATTTACACAGGTATAGTTGATGGAGTGCCACAATATATCTCGGGGAATACGGTCTCCAGCAAGGATTCAAAAAATGATGGAACCAGTTCCTATGTCGACGAACATCAAATGAAGCATTTTAATTACGCCGCCCGATTTTGGTGATGAGGTTATTCAGTGGGAGATATTTAGCACGCTTTGAAAAATAAAGACATTGCCACCCATCCGGCCAGGGCCTGCTCAGGCACTGGCCTCCCTCCCCAATCCCCCATCTTTCCACGTTTCTCTCAGCCCAACGCCGACCTTATCCTGCGCCGGACAGTCCCGCCATATGGACGATAAGCCCCACCGCGGCGGCGGCGGCCAGTACCCAGGTCAGCTTCCACTTATAACGAAACAGCAGCCCGGCGGCGCCCAGGGCAATGGCCGCAGACCACGGGTCGAAACCGGATGGTCCCCAGACGCTATGCCAGATAAAAAACAGCGCCAGATTCAGGATAACGCCCACCACCGCGGCAGTGATGGCGGTCAACGGCGCGGTAAATCCCACCTTATTATGGGTCGTTTCAATAAACGGCCCGCCGGTGAGAATAAAGATGAACGAGGGCAAAAAGGTAAACCATGTCACCAGGCACGCCGCCGCGATGCCCCCCAGCAGCACATCATCGACGCCCAACACCGCTTTGGTGTAGCCGCCGACAAACCCGACAAAGGTCACCACCATGATCAAGGGTCCGGGGGTCGACTCCCCAAGAGCGAGGCCGTCCATCATCTGCCCTGCCGTCAGCCAGCCATAGTGGGTCACCGCCCCCTGGTAAACATAAGGTAGGACGGCATATGCCCCGCCAAAGGTCATCAGCGCGGCTTTGGTAAAGAACCAGCTCATCTGGGTCAGCGGATGCGCCCAGCCCAGCATTAGCGTCAGAGCGGCCATCGGCACCAGCCACAGCAGCATCCCGGCGATCAGCACCCGTGAGGTGCGCCGCCAGCTGAAAATGGCATGGGCCGGGATCGGCGTCGTGTCATCAATGATGGCGGCTCCGCCAGGGTGACTCTGCGCACGGTGGGCGTCCGCTTTGCCGAATGTCGTCGGCGCCAGCCGTCCGCCGATAAAACCCACCAGTGCCGCGGCGAGGACGATCAGCGGAAAAGGAACGTTCAGCGCAAAAATAGCGACAAAGGCAGCGGCAGCGATAGCCCAGTAGGCACCATTTTTCAGCGCCCGCGAGCCGATGCGGTGCGCCGCCTGCAATACTATCGCCGCTACGGCGGGTTTGATGCCATAAAAGATCCCCGCCACCACGGCGACATCCCCCCAGACGAGGTAGATCCACGCCAGGGCGATGAGTAACACCAGCGAGGGCAAAATAAACAGCACCCCGGCGATGACGCCTCCCCAGGTTTTATGCATCAGCCAGCCGATATAGGTCGCCAGCTGCTGGGCCTCCGGGCCGGGCAGGACCATACAAAAATTGAGCGCATGCAGGAATCGCCCTTCCGAGATCCAGCGTCGGTTATCCACCAGCTCCTGGTGCATCATGGCGATCTGTCCGGCAGGCCCGCCGAAGCTGATGAAGCCAAGCTTGAGCCAAAAGCGAAATGCCTGCCAGAAGGAGACGGAAGCGACGACGGAAGGACTGTCACTCTGCGGAAGAACGACCGTTTTGCTCATGATTGCCAGACCTCATTTCACAGGACCTCAGTAAGCCGTCGAACAGCGAGCAAGCTGTCGCCAGCAGTTGGTCATCGTCCGTAATGGTTTCCCGCAGCCCTGCAAGAATGCTTTCTACCCCCGCCGCCTCCGGGGTCGGTACCCCACCGACGTCCAGGAAGTGGATCAACCGCCCCAGACTGTCGGGGATCACCGCGTCCAGCGCAAAGCGCCGGACCAGTACTTCGAAGGTCACCAGCGTGCCGACATGGCTGAATGGCGCGCCGTCAAAATCAAAACCGACCGCTGTCGCCGGACAGTCCTCAGGCGCGGCCAGCCACAGGAATAGCGCCTCGTCGTCAATAAAGCGCCGGATAAGCCAGGCGCTGGCCAGACGATCGACCCACGGGCGTCGGCGGGTGGCCCACAGCCGGCCGCGAAAGGCGCCTCTGTCCAGCAAGCTCAGTTCGCCCGCCACCGACTGCGGCTCGTTCGGCGATAGCCGCTGATTAATGACCTGCTCGATAGTGGCCAGTCGCTCAGCGGCTTGCTCCCGGGCGGCCCCCGGAAAGAAATCAATGGCCTCGATCCGCCGGTAGTCACGCTGAATTTTACGCAGTTGTTTGAGCTGAGGCGCCAGTTCGTCGTTGGATAACGTCCCCTGCAGCGCCTGCAGATCCTGCAACAGCGCGTCGTACTGTTCACGACGATCGAATAGCGGCCTGAGCGCCTCTTCTTCCGCCGCCTCAATCGTGAAAACATACCCGGTCCCCCCTTCCGCGCGGATCGCCTGGCAGGTGCTGAGGAAAGTGTCATAGCCCTGGCGCACGTCGGGCAGCAGATAGACCCCATCGCGCAGGACCGCTGCCCCGCTCTGCTTCAGGGTTCGCCAGACACGCATGCGCAGCGTGGCTTGAGACGTTGTCAGGTTAAGGATCAAGAGATGCATTGTCATGTTGTAGAGATTACTACAGCATGTAGCGTCTGTGACGTTTTTACGCGCAAGGAGTCAGATGAATTTCAGCAATGCATAGCTGAAAAAAGCAAAAGACGGCCTGCGCAGCGGCAGGCCAGGCGCTAAGAGCGGGGTGGGGATAAGGGGCGCAGCAGCAGGGTCAACAACGCCACCGCAACCGGGACCAGGGAGCCCCACAGCACGGCGTTCCAGCCGAAGGCGTTGAGCAGAACCCCGGACGAAAACGACCCCACGATCATCACGCCGAAGACCAGAAAATCGTTGAGCGACTGAACCTGGGTCTTCTCTTCCGGGCGGTGGAAATCGATGATTTTCGCCGAGGCGCCGGTGAAGCCAAAGTTCCAGCCGATGCCGAGCAAAATCAGCGACAGCCAGTAATGATACACGCCGAGACCGCTCAGGCCGACCGCCACCGACGCGGCGGTGATCAGCAATCCCGCCGCCGCCATTCGCACTGCGCCGAAGCGCTGGATCAGCCGGCCGGTGAAAAATCCCGGGCCGTACATCGCCATCACATGCCACTGGATCCCAAGGTTGGCGGCCTGCTGGGAAAGACCGTGCATATGCATGGAGAGCGGCGCGGCGGTCATCAGAAAATTCATCACCATATAGGCCACCGCGCCGCTGAATACCGTAGTGGCAAAACCCGGCTGGCGGACAATCTCGCGCAGCGGCCGCCCTCCGCGCACGCTGGCCGCGGTGGGCTCCGCCGGCGTCACCCCTCTCAACAAAAAGGCGGCCAGCACTGCAACCAGCGCCTGAGCGAGGAAGGTGACGGCGAAGGTATGTGCCGGCCAGAGGTGCATGGTGCCGGTGACCAGCATCGGGCCAATGATCCCGGCGGCCACACCGCCGCCCATCACCAGCGACAGCGCACGGGCGCGACGCGCCGGGGCGACGCCGTCGGTGGCGGCAAAACGAAAACTGAGCGCCACGGCGGCATAGGCGCCGCCAAGCATCGCGGCGAGACAAAACAGCAGAAAAGAATTCAGCACTACCGCCAGGGCGGCCGCCAGTCCGGTCACCATCCCGGCGCCGGTGCCGAGCCTGAACGCCGCTTTGCGGCCCCGCGTTCGCGCCAGCGCGCCGAAAGGCAGAATGGAGGCCGCCATCCCCAGCACAAACAGGGTGATCGGCAGCGTGGCCAGCGACGGGCTGGGGGCAATCGCGTTACCCACTATCGCGCCGGTAGCGTAGAAGACCACCGAGTTGGCGCCGGCCAGCGCCTGAGCGGCAGCCAGGCGAAAGATGTTTTTGTTCTGCACCGCCAGCGGCAGCATGTGTTCTGTAGACATCCGTTGTTTTCACCGGTTTGAGAGTGGCGCCAGGCTGGCCGTCTGGCATCGCGCCCTGTTTGTTGGGTTCCCTGACCGTTACCTTAGCCGCAAAATACGCTTTTGCACCATAGCGAATCGCAATATTACCCGGCGATCTGGCCCCTCTTCTGCGTCAGATCGCCGGGCCGGGCTTCGCCGCCCGTTTTATTCCGGGGATCCGTCGCGCCGCGCGGCGGCAAATTTCGCCGCGATCATTGCGGCCGTCGGCTGGACGCCGCCCAGACTCCACTGCTCCGGGTCATGTTCGTCAATGCGGATCCAGACGGACTGACGGAACTGCGGATCGCCCTGCCCCTCAATCTCCACCAGCAGATCGGTCATCCGTCGCAGCAGCTCACTTTTCTGTTCCGCGGTCATGATCCCTTTAATGGTTTGCACGTTAACAAATGGCACGCTATTCTCCTTAGCATCTAGGTCTAAAATTCAAACTCAGAGTAGAAGGTCAATCTCGCGATGTCAAAAAATAAATCACTGCCCTACCTCGACCCGGCGCTGTGCGGCCTGGCGGAAGGGGCGAAAATCCTCGGCGACCGCTGGGTGCTGTTGATCCTCCGCGAGGCGTTTTACGGCGTGACGCGCTTTGAAACGATGCTGTCGCACACCCATATTACCCGCCAGACGCTCACCACCCGGTTAAAAACCATGACCGAAACGGGATTGCTCAGCAAAGTGCCCTACCGGGAAGCCGGCTCCCGCGAACGGTATGAATATGTTCTGACTGATAAAAGCCGTAGCCTGGCGCTGGTGCTGTTCGCCCTGATGGAATGGGGCCATCAACACGTGCTGCACAGTGCGCCGCATATAGCATTGGTGGACAGCGCCAGCGGCGAGGCTGTCCATCCGGGGTTTATTACTGCCAGCGGCACCGTGGCGAGCCCCGCCGCCCTGCAGATCGTCAAGGCAGACGAACGCTAATAGCGCCGCTACAGAACTTTCGTACGCCTCTGGCGAAAGCCGCCGCAAGCGGGTATGTTGCATAGCCACGGTACCCGACGAGCGCGGGACATTTTTGTTTCATCGAACTGTGCGATAAAGGATGAAGGTATCCGGTGACCATTCCGACGCGCAGATCGCGCATGCTAAAGGTAGAAAATGTCGCTTCGTTCTCTGCGGGCTTTATGTCTGACCAGCTTTTTTATTGCCGACGTGCGCGACGGCCTCGGCCCGTTTCTGGGGATCTTTCTCACCCAGCGTCACTGGCAGGCGGAGGACATTGGCCTGCTGATGTCCGTCGGCGGTATCGCCGGCCTGCTGGCGACCCTGCCCGCCGGCTTCATCACCGACAGCTCGCGGCATAAGCGCTTGCTGCTGGCCGGGGTCTGCCTGGTGATCACCCTCACCACCCTGCTGCTCTGGTTTAGTCAGAAGACCAGCGTGGTCGCCCTCTCGCAAGTCGCCAGCGGCATCTGCGCGGCCTTTGTCGGACCGCTGATCGCCGGGATTACCCTCGGTCTTGCCAGACAGCGCGGCTTTAGCGCCCAGATGGGGAAAAACGAAGCCTTCAACCACGCGGGAAATTTCTTCACCGCGCTAATGGCCGGGGCTATCGCCTGGTACTGGGGCATCGGCGGCATTTTCATTCTGATGGCCTGTACCACGCTGCTTACCCTGGTCGCCCTGCTGGCGATCCGCGGCGGCGATATCGACGATGACGCCGCCCGCGGCATCGAAGCGGCATCCACGCCCTCCCTGCCGGGGTTTGCCATCCTGTTCCGCCATACGCCGCTGCTGATCGCCGGCGTAACCCTGATGCTGTTCCATCTCGCCAATGCCGCACTGTTGCCGATGCTGAGCATGCGGATCGCCGCCGCGCCGGGACACCTCAATCCCGGACTGTTTGCCGCCGCCACGGTGATTATTTCGCAGGTGGTGATGATCCCGGTGGCCATCCGGGTCGCCGGCAGCATCGACAAATACGGTTACTGGCGATGCATCCTGCTGGCGCTGCTGATCATGCCCATCCGGGCGGCGCTGGCGGCGTCCAGCGACGCCCCGGCGATGATGGTCCCGGTGCAAATTCTTGATGGCCTGGCGGCAGGGATTTTGGGGGTGGCGGTGCCCAGCTTTATCGTCTCGCTGCTGCGCGGCAGCGGGCACGTTAACGCTGGACAGAGCGTGGTGATGCTGATGCAGGGCGCCGGGGCGGCAATGAGTCCGGCGTTAACCGGGTCTATCGCCGGGCTCTACTCCTATGCCACCGCCTTCGGCGTGCTGAGCGTTATCGCGATTGTCGCCCTGATGGTATGGTGGCGCAGCGCTCCGCTGCTCACCGTCTCCGCGTCACCGCCAATCGGCGAGAGCGGGCAGTAACCTACGGCACAGCGACCTGGGGAGAGAGGAAATCGCCAGCCGGGTAGCAGCCCCCTGCAGCCCGGCTGGCGTATGAGAGGCGTTAATTCACCCGTGCTTGCAACGTAATGTGCTGCAGGGCGTTCGCCATATCTATCTGAATCAACTCCTTGACACCTTCGCGCTTAATAAACTGGCTCCGGTGCTTACTTTTCACCTCTTCAATATTTTTTTTGATCTCTTGCGCCGGCAATTTATACCAGCCGCGAGCCTGTTTCTCACCGCCCATTTCCAGCCACAGCGATGAATAACTGGCTTTCACCAGATCGCTTTTCACGTGGTAATCGGAATCGATCGCGTAGACGGTGGTGATGCTGAAATAACGCAGGAAACCATATAGCACGCTCATGATGATATTTTTCGGCCGCGCGCCATGCAGCTCTTTAGTCAGCACCTTCACTTCGTCATTGGTAATATCTTTCCCGCCCTGGATGCCGCCAATATAGGCGCGGCCATCGTCGGTACAGGAAAAACAGACGCTATAGACGCGCCGGTCACCGAGAAACAGCTGCAGCATCAGCTCGCCCTCCTCCTGAAACGGCGACGCCAACAGTTTAACGTCAAGATTATCGCCATTTTTCAAAGGAATAGAGAACATCGCGCGACCAAAATCCGCCACATTGTACAGCTGCGGCAGGACATCAGGGTGAAACGTTTTCTCAATAAAATTCAGTGAACCGTGGGCAATATCCAGCTTGCGTCGTTTTGACAGCCGTTTATTGAGATACGCTTTAAACGGTTTATCCTCAAAAGGCACCAGCCCTTTGGTCACGGCGGTCAACCGCGCACACTGATATTTTGCACAAAGTTCTTGATATTCTCTGTATTTACCTCCTGCGAGCGAGAGCTCTCTGCATTTTCGTAAAACTTTTTTATAGTTTATTTTGACCTGACCGATCACTTTATTATGTTTACGCCATTCTTTGATGGCGCCTGCAACAGTATGTTCCATTGATTAAGATCCATAGATTCATCCATAATCGCGGCCATATTAACATAAAAGCTTTTCGTCAACGCTTAATTACTCCTTCGTTGTCCTTTCATTTAATATATACACAGGAAATCATTCTGTATGGTGATTAATAAAGCCAACTCCCGCCTGTCAACGGTTATTTATGGTAGGGAAATCCTGCCGCCCCGCGACTTAACGCTCTGTGCGTTCGGCGCGCAGAGCGGCTACATCCGCTGGCGGTTTTGCCCTATACTTGACGCTAATTAAAAACCAGCGACGATAGGTAACTTATGGAAATTGATCTCGACAACCTGGTCTTCAGCGGCCTGGATGAAGCGGAAGAACGCAACGCGGAGCGTCTGGAAGAAGCGGACAAAAAAGCGCAGGCGATCGTTGCCGATGACGATTGCGGCGACGCCTGCAAAATCTGATAGTCAAACCGGCCAGCAGGCCGGTTTTTTTTGCCCCTCCCGCCTGCTCAGGCCGGCAAGAAACCTTTCAGCGTATCCAGCAGCGCCTGCGCCGCCTTCGACAGCGGCATATGTCCGGCATGGATCGCGCCGACGCACTTCTCAATCGGCGGATCGCTGAGCGGGATGCAGACGGCCCCCAGGGACGTCATCTGCGTTTTACACAGCGCCGGTACCGCGCTGCCCCCCAGGCCGCTGGCCACCATTCTCCCCACCGTCACCAGCTGGTGACTCTCCAGCGCTACGTCCAGCTGGCGACCGCTGCGCGCCAGCGCCTCCTCCAGCATCAGGCGTACCGCCGAGGGACGCTGCAGGGTAATAAAATCGAGGGTCAACAGCTCCTGCCAGGTGAGCTGCTTTTTCTTCGCCAGCGGGGATTGCCGGGGAACGATCGCCACGAAGCGGTCCACCGCCAGCGGGGTAAACAGCAGGTTGTGGGTGGGCGATGGCTCGAAGGCAATACCCATCTCCACTCGCCCCTCGCGCACCATCTCGATCACCTGCTCATTAATCACATCATGCACCGTGACGTTCACGCCGGCATAGCGGTCGCGAAAGGCCTTCAGCGCCTCCGGCAGGACGTTGGCCGCAAACGACGGCATCGCGGCCACCGAAATTTTACCCCGTTGCAGGGTAAAGCTCTGACGCATGGCCTCCTCGACGTTATCCCAGTCGGCCAGCAGCTGACGGGCCATCGGCAGAAAGAGTTCCCCCTCCTGGGTAAGGGTCACTTTGCGGGTGCTGCGCTGCAGCAGCGCGCCGCCCAGCGCCTCCTCTAACCCTTTGATGGTCAAACTGAGGGCTGGCTGCGACAAATTGAGCCTTTCGCTGGCATGGGCGAAATTCAGAGTGTGAGCTGCCGCTAAAAACGCGCGTAACTGTTTGACACTCATTCTCATTTTTCTTCCTGTTAACTAATTGAAAAAAATTAGTTAACAGGAAATTAATTAAAATTCCAAATGAGTGGGTCACAAATTCAAAATTATCAAATCAGTCTCCAGCGCCAATGATAAGGCTATCGCAAGGCAGGAGAGACAAGATGGCAGGACTGGATAAACGCGTCGCCAGCTATGAAGCGGCGCTGGAAGGGTTAACGGACGGCATGACGCTGCTCGCCGGCGGTTTCGGCCTGTGCGGCATTCCCGAGAATTTGATCGCCGAGGTGCAGCGTCGCCAGGTGCAGGGGCTGACGGTGGTCTCCAATAACTGCGGCGTCGACGGCTTCGGTCTCGGTATGCTGCTGGCGTCGCGCCAGATCAGCAAGGTGGTGGCCTCTTACGTCGGGGAGAACGCGCTGTTTGAACAGCTGGTGCTGAGCGGCGAGCTGGCGGTTGAGCTCACTCCTCAGGGAACGCTGGCCGAAAAAATTCGCGCCGGCGGCGCCGGGATCCCCGGTTTTTACACCGCCACCGGGTATGGCACCCCGGTCGCCGAAGGCAAAGAGGTTCGCCAGTTCGCCGGCAGGCACTACATCCTTGAAGAGGCGATCCGCGGCGATTTCGCGCTGGTCAAAGGCTGGAAAGCCGACTGGTACGGCAATGTGGTATATCGCCATACCGCGCAGAATTTCAACCCGCTGATGGCCACCGCCGGACGCATTACGGTGGTGGAGGTGGAAGAGATTGTACCGCCGGGCGAACTGCCGCCCTCCGCCATCCACACCCCGGGGATCTATGTCGACCGGCTGATCGTCGGGCAATTTGAAAAACGTATTGAGCAGCGCACCCTGCGCGCCGGAGGGAAGTGAGATGCTGACCCGTGAACAAATGGCGATGCGCGTCGCCCAGGAGCTGCGCGACGGCGACTACGTCAACCTCGGGATCGGTATCCCGACACTGGTGGCCAATTACATTCCCGCCGGTATTGAGGTGATGCTCCAGTCGGAGAACGGCCTGCTGGGGATGGGCGAATTTCCAGACGAAGCCACGATCGACGCCGACATGATTAACGCCGGCAAGCAGACCGTCACCGCGCAAACCGGGGCGGCCATCTTCGACTCCGCTCAGTCGTTCGCCATGATCCGCGGCGGCCACGTTGACCTGACCGTTCTTGGCGCCTTTGAGGTCGACGTCGCGGGCAACATCGCCTCATGGATGATCCCTGGAAAAATGGTCAAGGGGATGGGCGGCGCCATGGACCTGGTAGCCGGCGCGCAGAACATCATCGTGGTGATGACCCACGCCTCAAAAAACGGCGAATCCAAACTGCTGCCGCAGTGCACCCTGCCGCTCACCTGCGTGGGCTGTATTCGCCGGGTGCTCACCGATCTGGCCCTGCTGGACATTGTCGACGGCGCATTTGTCCTGCGTGAAGTGGCCCCGGGGGTGAGCCCCGACGAGGTGATGCGTAAAACGGCGGGACGGCTGATCGTGGCCGACGATGTGCGCGAAATGCGCTTCAGCTAAGGAGAGACCATGACCGATATTGCCATTGTTGCTGCAGTACGCACCCCGGTCGGCAGCTTTCGCGGCGCCTTCGCCCCTCTTTCCGCCGTCGACCTCGGCGCCGCGGTGGTACGCAGCCTGCTTGAACGCGGCCAGTTGCCCGCCGCGGCGGTGGACGAACTGATTTTCGGCCAGGTGCTCACCGCCGGCTGCGGGCAGAACCCGGCGCGCCAGACCGCGCTGCGGGCCGGCCTGCCGGTGGACACCCCGGCGGTGACCGTCAATCTGGTGTGCGGCTCCGGGCTGAAAGCGGTTCAGCAGGCGATGCAGGCGATCCGCTGCGGCGACGCCGAGATCGTCATCGCCGGCGGCCAGGAGAGCATGAGCAATGCCCCCTATCTGATGCACGGCGCCCGCGACGGCCTGCGTTTCGGCCACGCCAGCCTGCAGGACAGCATGATTCTGGACGGCCTGTGGGACGCCTTTAACGACTACCACATGGGCATTACCGCCGAGAATCTGGCTGATGCCTTCGACATCAGCCGTGAGCGCCAGGATGCCTTTGCCGCCGGGTCCCAGCGCAAAGCGGCGGCCGCCATCGCCGCCGGACGCTTTCGCGAGGAGATCGTCCCGGTCAGCGTCCCGCAGGGCAAAAAGCCGCCGCGTGTCGTGACTGACGACGAGCAACCGCGCCCGGAGACCAGCGAGCAGCAGCTGGCCCAGCTGCGCCCGGCGTTTCGTCCCGCTGACGGCAGCGTCACTGCCGGAAACGCCTCGTCGCTGAACGACGGCGCCGCGGCGGTCCTGCTGATGCGCGTCGATAAAGCGCACGAGCTCGGGCTACCGGTGCTGGCGCGCATTGTCAGCTCAGCGGTCGCCGGGGTCGACCCATCGGTGATGGGCATCGGCCCGGTGAGCGCCTGCCGTAAAGCGCTGCAGCGCGCCGGCTGGACGCTGGACGAGGTGGATCTTATCGAAGCTAACGAGGCTTTTGCCGTCCAGGCGCTGGCCGTCGGTCAGCTGCTTGAGTGGGATAGCGAGAAGGTCAACGTCAACGGCGGCGCCATCGCCCTTGGCCATCCCATCGGCGCCTCCGGCTGCCGGATCCTCGTCAGCCTGGTGCATGAGATGCAGCGCCGGGGCGCCAGCAAAGGGCTGGCAACCCTGTGCGTCGGCGGCGGCCAGGGCATCGCCATGACTCTACAACGTTAACAGGAGCCACTATGTTTACACCACGCCTGGCGGTACTCGGCGCGGGACTGATGGGCGTCGGCATCGCCTGCCATTTCGCCCGTCACGGTCACGTCGTCCGCCTGTATGACACCGATCCGCAGCGTCTCGCCGAGGTTCCGGCGGTGGCCAGCGCCATCCTGCGCGAGCTGGAGGCGAGCGGCCAGCAGGATCCCGCCGACCGCGACGCTGTGCTGGCCCGTCTGACCCCCACCCCGGCGCTGAATGCCCTGGCCGATGCCACGCTGCTGATAGAAGCGATCCCCGAGCGGCTACCACTGAAGCACGCCCTGTATGCCGAACTGGAAACGCTGATCGCCGACGAGGCGATTATCGCCAGCAACACCAGCGGCCTGCCGCCGGACTCGCTGGCGCAGGGCATGCGCCACCCTGAACGGCTGCTGATCGCCCATTTCTGGCATCCGCCGCACCTGATCCCGCTGGTGGAAGTGGTGCCCGGGAGCGCCACACTGCCCCATCTGGCGCGCCAGGTGAGCGACTTTTGCGCCGCCTGCGCGCTGGAAGCGGTGGTGCTCAATCGCGCCGCGCCGGGCTTTGTCGGCAACCGGCTGCAGTTCGCCCTGCTGCGCGAAGCGCTGCATATCGTCCACAGCGGCATTGCCTCTGCCGAGGTAGTGGACCAGGTGATGCGCGCCTCGCTGGGCCGCCGCTATGCGATGGTCGGCCCGCTGGAGGCAGCGGACATGACCGGGCTGGCGACGGTCCAGGATATCTGCCAGCACCTGCTGCCGGAGCTGGCCAGCGGGAGCGAGATGATGTCGCTGGTGGCGGAGAAGGTGGCGCGAGGCGACACCGGCGCCCGCAGTGGACAAGGCTTTTACCGCTGGGATGAGGCGCGGCAACAGCGCATCCAGTCGCGCCGGGAACATCAGCTTCGCTACGCCCTGAAGCCCTAGTATCGCGTTCTGTACCCCTACAATAACAATGAGAGTGAGACGTCGTGATGAGTGTGATAATTGCCCTGGCCGCACTGGCGTTACTGATGCTGGCGGCCTACCGTGGATACAGCGTGATCCTCTTTGCGCCGATCGCCGCCCTCGGTGCGGTGCTTGTCACCGACCCGGGCGCGGTCGGCCCGGCCTTTACCGGCCTGTTTATGGAAAAAATGGTCGGCTTTGTGAAGCTCTATTTCCCGGTGTTTCTGCTGGGCGCCGTGTTCGGCAAGCTGATTGAGCTGTCGGGATTCTCGCGGTCGATTGTCGCCGCCGCCATCCGCATCCTCGGACGCCGCCACGCGATCCCGGTGATCGTGCTGGTGTGCGCCCTGCTAACCTACGGCGGGGTGTCTCTGTTTGTGGTGGCTTTTGCCGTCTACCCCTTCGCCGCCGAACTGTTTCGCCAGAGCGGGATCCCCAAACGGCTGATTCCGGCCACCGTCGCCCTCGGGGCATTCTCGTTTACCATGGACGCCCTGCCCGGCACGCCGCAGATCCAGAATATTATCCCCACCAGTTTCTTCGGCACCAACGCCTGGGCGGCCCCCTGGCTGGGGCTTATCGGCTCGCTGTTCATTATCATTTTTGGCTTGCTGTGGCTGGAGCGTCAGCGCCGCAAAGCGCAGGCCCGCGGCGAAGGCTATGGGACCGACCTGCAAAATGAGCCGGAGACCCCGGATGACATCGATCTGCCGCATCCGCTGATCGCTATCGCCCCGTTGCTGTTAGTGGGGGTGCTGAATCTGCTGTTTACCCACTGGATCCCGCAGTGGTACGGCGCCAGCCATGAGCTCACCCTGCCGGGTCTGGCGAAGCCTGTCGTCACCGAAGTAGGGAAAATCACCGCTATCTGGGCGGTGCAGGCGGCGCTGCTCTCCGGCATTGTGCTGGTGCTGGTCTGCGGCTATCGCAATATCCGCGGCCGGCTGGCGGAGGGGAGCCGAACGGCGGTGGGCGGGGCTATTCTCGCGGCGATGAACACCGCCTCTGAGTACGGATTCGGCGCGGTTATCGCCGCCCTGCCGGGTTTCCTGGTGCTGTCGAAAGCCCTCGCGGCCATTCCCAATCCGCTGTTAAACGAGGCGATCAGCGTCACGGTGCTGGCCGGGATCACCGGCTCGGCCTCCGGGGGGATGAGCATCGCGCTGGCGGCGATGTCCGAGACCTTTGTCGCCGCCGCCCACGCCGCCAATATTCCGCTCGAGGTCCTGCACCGTGTCGCCGCCATGGCCAGCGGCGGCATGGACACCCTACCGCATAACGGGGCGGTGATCACCCTGCTGGCGATCACCGGCCTGAGCCATCGCCAGGCCTACGGCGGTATTTTCGCCATCACGGTGATCAAAAGCCTCGCGGTACTGTTTGTCATTGTCACGTTCTATGTGACCGGCATTGTCTGATACCCGATTGAAGGAGTAATAAAATGAATTTGCACGGTAAAACAGCGCTGGTCACCGGCTCCACCAGCGGCATCGGTTTAGGGATCGCCAAAGTGCTGGCTCAGGCGGGCGCGCAGGTGATCCTCAATGGCTTCGGCGACAGCAGCCACGCCCGGGCTGAAGTCGCCGCGCTGGGTAAGATCCCCGGCTATCACGACGCCGACCTGCGCGACGTCGGGCAGATCGAGGCGATGATGCACTATGCCGAAAGCACCTTCGGCGGCGTCGATATCGTGATCAATAACGCCGGCATCCAGCACGTCGCCCCGGTGGAGCAGTTCCCGGTGGACAAATGGAACGACATCATCGCGATCAATCTCTCCAGCGTCTTCCACACCACCCGCCTGGCGCTGCCGGGCATGCGCCAGCGCAACTGGGGGCGCATCATCAACATTGCCTCAGTGCATGGCCTGGTGGCGTCGAAAGAGAAATCGGCCTACGTCGCTGCCAAGCACGCGGTGGTCGGGCTGACCAAAACCGTGGCCCTGGAAACCGCGCGCAGCGGCATCACCTGCAACGCCATCTGCCCGGGCTGGGTGCTGACCCCGCTGGTGCAGCAGCAGATCGATAAGCGCATCGCCGAGGGGGTCGACCCGGAGCAGGCCAGCGCCCAGCTGCTGGCGGAAAAACAGCCCTCCGGGGAGTTTGTCACCCCGCAGCAACTGGGCGAAATGGCGCTGTTTCTGTGCAGCGATGCCGCTGCCCAGGTGCGCGGCGCCGCATGGAATATGGATGGCGGCTGGGTGGCGCAGTAAGCCGCTGGCGCCGCGAAGATCAGAACATCGCCAGAAAGCGTTTCACTGTGCGTGAGCGCTCGAAGCGCCGCCAGGCGATGGCGATATCGGTCTTCAGCGGCGCCCCGCTGAGCGGGTGATAGCTGACGTTCGGCTGCTGAATGCAGGTCATCGACTGCGGGACCAGCGCGAAGCCGAACCCGGCATTGACCATGCTTAGCGATGACGAAATCTGCGACGACTGCCAGGCTCGCTCCATGTCGATTCCGGCGCGCAGGCAGCTGTTGTACACCAGCTCATACAGCCCGGGGGCCACCTCCCGCGGGAAGAGGATCGGCGCCACGTCGCACAGCTGTTCCAGGGCCAGGGTCGGCTGCGTCGCCAGCGGGTTATCGCGCGGCAGCGCGATGACCATCGGCTCCTCATCAATAATCCGCAGATTAAAGGCTTTACTGCTCTCGCACGGCAGACGGACGAAGGCGATATCCAGCTCGGCCTCGCTCAGGGCGGTCATCAGATTGGCCATATTGTCTTCCATCTGGTGCAGGGTCACCCCGGGGTGGTCGAGCTGAAAACGGTGCAGCAACGTGAAGATTTGCGGATGGAAAGCATCAGAACTGGTAATGCCTAGCGACAGGCTGCCGTTCATCCCGCGCGCAATGCCCTTGGCCTTCTCCAGCGCCGCATCGCTCATGGCGAGGATCTGGCGGGCATCCTCATAGAACGACTCTCCCGCTTCCGTCAGCTCCACCCCGCGGGTTAAACGCCGAAACAGCGGGGTCCCCACCTCTCGTTCAAGTCGCTGAATTTGCTGACTTAACGGAGGTTGTGAAATACCCAGCTCCTTGGCGGCCTGGGTGAAGTGCCGCGTCCTGGCGACGGCGACAAAATAACGAAGATAACGAAGTTCCATATCGAAAACGTCTCAAACCAGCATGGTTTCTATATTGGAACTGTGAGCTGAATCGGGTCAACATTTATTTAACCTTTCTTATATTTGTTGAACGAGGAAGTGGTATATGAATCACTCTGCTGAATGCACCTGCGAAGAGAGTCTGTGCGAAACCCTACGGGCGTTTTCCGCGCAGCATCCCGAGAGCGTGCTCTATCAGACATCGCTAATGAGCGCCCTGCTGAGCGGGGTTTACGAAGGCAGCACCACCATCGCGGACCTGCTGAAACACGGCGATTTCGGCCTCGGCACCTTTAATGAGCTGGACGGGGAGCTGATCGCCTTCAGCAGTCAGGTCTATCAGCTGCGCGCCGACGGCAGCGCGCGCAAAGCCCAGCCGGAGCAGAAAACGCCGTTCGCGGTGATGACCTGGTTCCAGCCGCAGTACCGGAAAACTTTCGACCATCCGGTGAGCCGCCAGCAACTGCACGACGTTATTGACCAGCAAATTCCCTCTGACAACCTGTTCTGCGCCCTGCGCATCGACGGCCATTTCCGCCATGCCCATACCCGCACCGTGCCGCGCCAGACGCCACCGTACCGGGCGATGACCGACGTCCTCGACGATCAGCCGGTGTTCCGCTTTAATCAGCGCGAAGGGGTGCTGGTCGGCTTCCGTACCCCGCAGCATATGCAGGGGATCAATGTCGCCGGGTATCACGAGCACTTTATTACCGATGACCGCAAAGGCGGCGGTCACCTGCTGGATTACCAGCTCGATCACGGGGTGCTGACCTTCGGCGAAATTCACAAGCTGATGATCGACCTGCCCGCCGACAGCGCGTTCCTGCAGGCCAATCTGCATCCCGATAATCTCGATGCCGCCATCCGTTCCGTAGAAAGTTAAGGGGTTCACATGGACAAACAGTATCCGGTACGCCAGTGGGCGCACGGCGCCGATCTCGTCGTCAGCCAGCTGGAAGCGCAAGGCGTACGTCAGATCTTCGGTATCCCCGGCGCCAAAATCGACAAGGTGTTTGACTCACTGCTGGATTCCTCGATTCGCATTATTCCGGTACGCCACGAAGCCAACGCCGCGTTTATGGCCGCCGCGGTCGGACGCATTACCGGCAAAGCGGGCGTGGCGCTGGTCACCTCCGGTCCGGGTTGTTCCAACCTGATCACCGGCATGGCCACCGCCAACAGCGAAGGCGACCCGGTGGTGGCCCTGGGCGGCGCGGTGAAACGCGCCGATAAGGCGAAGCAGGTCCATCAGAGTATGGATACGGTGGCGATGTTCAGCCCGGTCACCAAATACGCCGTCGAGGTGACGGCGCCGGATGCGCTGGCGGAAGTGGTCTCCAACGCCTTCCGTGCCGCCGAGCAGGGCCGCCCGGGCAGCGCGTTCGTCAGCCTGCCGCAGGATGTGGTCGATGGCCCGGTCAGCGGTAAAGTACTGCCGGCCAGCCGGGCTCCGCAGATGGGCGCCGCGCCGGATGACGCCATCGACCAGGTGGCGAAGCTTATCGCTCAGGCGAAGAACCCGATCTTCCTGCTCGGCCTGATGGCCAGCCAGCCGGAAAACAGCGCGGCGCTGCGCCATTTACTGGAGGCCAGCCATATTCCGGTCACCAGCACCTATCAGGCCGCCGGGGCGGTGAATCAGGATAACTTCTCTCGCTTCGCCGGTCGGGTCGGGCTGTTTAACAACCAGGCCGGGGACCGTCTGCTGCAGCTCGCCGACCTGGTGATCTGCATCGGCTACAGCCCGGTGGAATATGAACCGGCGATGTGGAACAGCGGCAACGCGACGCTGGTGCATATCGACGTGCTGCCCGCTTATGAAGAGCGCAACTACACCCCGGATGTCGAGCTGGTGGGCGATATCGCCGGCACCCTCAACAAGCTGGCGCAAAATATCGATCACCGGCTGGTGCTCTCCCCGCAGGCGGCGGAGATCCTCCGCGACCGCCAGCACCAGCGCGAGCTGCTGGACCGCCGCGGCGCGCAGCTGAATCAGTTTGCCCTGCATCCGCTGCGCATCGTTCGCGCCATGCAGGATATCGTCAACAGCGACGTCACGCTGACCGTGGACATGGGCAGCTTCCATATCTGGATCGCCCGCTACCTGTACAGCTTCCGCGCCCGTCAGGTGATGATCTCCAACGGCCAGCAGACCATGGGCGTCGCCCTGCCCTGGGCCATCGGCGCCTGGCTGGTCAATCCTGAGCGCAAAGTGGTCTCCGTCTCCGGCGACGGCGGCTTCCTGCAGTCGAGCATGGAGCTGGAGACCGCCGTCCGCCTGAAAGCCAACGTGCTGCATCTCATCTGGGTCGATAACGGCTACAACATGGTGGCCATCCAGGAAGAGAAAAAATACCAGCGCCTGTCCGGCGTCGAGTTCGGGCCGATGGATTTTAAAGCCTATGCCGAGTCCTTCGGCGCCAAAGGGTTTGCCGTGGAAAGCGCCGAGGCGCTGGAGCCGACCCTGCGCGCGGCGATGGACGTCGACGGCCCGGCGGTGGTGGCCATCCCGGTGGATTATCGCGATAACCCGCTGCTGATGGGCCAGCTGCATCTGAGTCAGATTCTGTAAGTCATCACAATAAGGAAAGGAAAATGAAAAAAGTCGCACTTGTTACCGGCGCCGGCCAGGGGATTGGTAAAGCTATCGCCCTTCGTCTGGTGAAGGATGGATTTGCCGTGGCCATTGCCGATTATAACGACGCCACCGCCAAAGCGGTCGCCTCGGAAATCAACCAGGCCGGCGGACACGCCGTGGCGGTGAAAGTGGATGTCTCCGACCGCGATCAGGTATTTGCCGCCGTTGAACAGGCACGCAAAACGCTGGGCGGCTTCGACGTCATCGTCAATAACGCCGGTGTGGCACCGTCCACGCCGATCGAGTCCATTACCCCGGAGATTGTCGACAAAGTCTACAACATCAACGTCAAAGGGGTGATCTGGGGTATTCAGGCGGCGGTCGAGGCCTTTAAGAAAGAGGGGCACGGCGGGAAAATCATCAACGCCTGTTCCCAGGCCGGCCACGTCGGCAACCCGGAGCTGGCGGTGTATAGCTCCAGTAAATTCGCGGTACGCGGCTTAACCCAGACCGCCGCTCGCGACCTCGCGCCGCTGGGCATCACGGTCAACGGCTACTGCCCGGGGATTGTCAAAACGCCAATGTGGGCCGAAATTGACCGCCAGGTGTCCGAAGCCGCCGGTAAACCGCTGGGCTACGGTACCGCCGAGTTCGCCAAACGCATCACTCTCGGTCGTCTGTCCGAGCCGGAAGATGTCGCCGCCTGCGTCTCCTATCTTGCCAGCCCGGATTCTGATTATATGACCGGTCAGTCATTGCTGATCGACGGCGGGATGGTATTTAACTAATAAAAAATAAGCTCTGACATGGCTTGCCCCTGCTTTCGCGCAGGGGCTTTTTTTTGGTTTGTAAGTGTAAGCATCCCGGGGAAACGAAGCATCAATACTTGAGGGCTTCTGGCACGACGTGGGCTATAGCAGGCTGAGATTGCTTTTCCAGCTCACGCACCCGAGGGATCACTTCCCTTCCGAAGAACTCGACTTCCTCCTGGAAATGCAGGAATGCCAGCAGCAGCAGATTGACACCTGACTGTTTGAGCGCAATGATGCGCTCTGCAATCTGCTGCGGCGTGCCAATCAGGTTGGTTTTAAAGCCGTCGTTGTATTGCACCAAATCTTCAAAGCTGGATTTGGCCCAGTTGCCCTCGCCCTCCGGCGATGCGCTGCCGGCGTTTTTCACTTCGTGCTGGAACCCTTTCACCGCGTCCGGATTGGCGTTATCAATAATTTCCCGCAGCACCGCCTGCGCCTCTTTTTCGCTTTCACGCGCAATAACGAAGCCGTTAACCCCGATCTTCACCTGATGCTGGTTTTGTGCCGCCTTACGCTGGATGTCATCCACCTGTGCTTTGATGCCTTCAGGCGTGTTGCCGTTGGTGAAATACCAGTCGGAAACGCGCGCGGCCATGTCCCGCGCGGCACGCGAACTACCACCCTGGAAAATTTCCGGCAGCGGCGCCAGCGGCTTGGGCTTGAGGGAATAATCACGAAAGCGATAGAAATCGCCGGCAAAGGTAAAGCTGTCTTCGCGCCAGATGCCCTGCAGGCAACGGATAAACTCTTCTGAACGCAGGTAACGCTCTTCATGGTCCAGCCAGGGTTCGCCGATAGCTTTAAACTCACCACGGAACCAGCCGCTGACGATATTGACCGCGATGCGCGGGCCGTACAGATGACTGATAGTGGCGATTTGTTTTGCTGCCAGAGTGGGGTTCCAGGGGCCGGGAAGCAAGGCGGCGATCACTTTCAGATTTTCAGTTGATGCGAGTAGCGCCTGCGAAAAAGAGACCGACTCATGTTGGTTGTCAGCACCATAGCCGGCCGTAAAACGGATCTGCGTAAGCGCATAGTCAAAACCGGCACGTTCAGCAATTTGCGCCAGCTTACGGTTGTAGTCGATATCCCAACTGGTACGCTGCGGGATATTACTGATCACTAACCCGCCCGACACGTTCGGCACCCAATAGGCGAACTGCAGCGGATGATTACCTGGCTCTGAAATGGACATAGGGCACTCCCGTCATTGATGAATTTATCTGTCCGCCTTACAACACGTTGCAGGCGAGTTGCTGTAGCCGCGAATTACCATCTTTCTATATAACGTTTTTTGATTTTAAAAAATAAAAAGACAGCATTTGGTTATAAAGGTGTTTGCAGAATGCATGCCAAAACAGGAGGCGAAATAATTTTTTTAAAAACAGCTAATTATAAAAAAAGAAAGGAACTTATCTGCTGCATTTGCAACATGCCTGGTTACGCATATGTTGCAAATGCAACTTATACAACTTGCCGGAAGATAAATTTATCCTGACATTAATTTGGATAACAGGTCTGATTACGGATGCTGTCGTTTCTGACAAGCATGAAATAAGCAACTACGACGGCAGTTTCATTAACCCCGCAGTGGTTTCGTCGGCTGAGACCAGCTAAAGTCGAAAGGTCAAAAATACAGCCTTAACGTACAATATTTTTTGATATCCAAACTGCCCCCTTAACGGTACGTCTGTCTTCGACGGACTTCAGAACGGCAATGATCTGGTGTTCGATGAATCGGGCTTTACGCATGGTGATCTCCTCAGAGGACATAATCAGTATGTCGGAAGATCTCTAAACGTGAATGGTTCGTTTTACCGGGAAACCCTGCCAGTCATATAACATAAGTAATTAACAAGAAAAAAATCAGATATCCTTGCCAGGTGGGCAGGACCGGCCAATGATTTCAGCCAGGAAATCCATCACCACGACAGCAGAGCGATCGCGCTTAATTTCAGGGTAGGCAACCAGCCAAATGTTCCTCACGGGCGAAGGCAGATTTTCCGGCAGCCTTACCAGTTCGCTGTCATTATCACCCATAAAGCAGGGTAAAGTAACGATGCCCAATCCTTTCCGGGCTGCCTGTTGCTGCGCCATCAGATCGCTTGCCCGAAAGATAACTCGTCGCCCGTTCAGCAGTGATTCCAGCCATTGCTGCTGCGTGACATGTGCAAGCGTGCTGTCATAAGCAATAAATACCCAATCTTCTTGCGGAATTTCTTGCCAGAACTGAGAAGCATAAAGACCAAAGCGCATGGTACCTATACGCCTTGTCATCAGGTCTGGATCGTCAGGCCTTTCCAGGCGAACCGCAATGTCAGCCTCACTTTTATTCAGAAGAACATGGTGCGAAACGCCGGATAATGACAACGTGATACCCGGATGTTTCCGGGTGAATCCTGCTATAGCAGGCGCAATGAGGTGTGCTGCAACGGCAGGTGACGCGCTGATATTTATAGGCACGGCCGGTTCGGCACACAATGACCTCGCCTGGATTCGAATACGGTCTGCAATACGGTACATTTCGTCAGCGCCGGAGGCGATAATCCGCCCATGCCCGGTAAGCGTGGTACGGCGTGGCAAACGCTCTGTGAGCCTCAGGCCCAGAGAACTTTCAAGGGCCGCAATCCGGCGGCCCACAGTGGCATGGTCTACGCCAAGTTCCCTGGCTGCGGCCGACAGGGAACCACACCGGGCAAGGGCGAAAAAAAAATGTAAATCCTGCCAGTCCATATCTCACCTCTTGTGCATTTTTACACATGTATGGTGCTTTTATACCTGTATTCTTCCTGTAATAAACTCATTTATAGTTTTCTCACTTTATAAGTGAGGAAAAAATAATGTCGTTAGCAATGATTATTAGCCAGCCGGGTGGACCTGAGGTTCTTAAAGCGGTGGAAAGAGAGCTAGTCAGTCCCGGTCCCGATGAAGTCAGTATCAGACACGAAATAATCGGCGTGAATTTTGTTGACATCTATTTTCGCTCAGGGCTCTACCCTCAGCCCTATCCCCAGGCGGTGCCTGGTTTTGAAGGGGCCGGAGTCGTCACAGCAACGGGCAGTAACGTCAGGTCCTTTGCAGCAGGAGACCGCGTTGCCTATACGGGAAATCCGATGGGCGCTTATGCTGAATGTCGCAATATACCTGCCAGCCGCCTTATCAGGATCCCGGATGGTGTGGACACTCGTACAGCCGGTAGTACGATGCTTCGGGGCCTTACCGCGCATATGTTACTCAACAAAGTAAGGGAAGTCAGGGCTGGCGACTGGATACTGGTTCATTCTGCTGCCGGAGGGCTGGGGCAGATAGTGACCCGCTGGGCAACGATGAAAGGTGCCAGGGTTATCGGTACAACGGGTTCACCGGAAAAAGTAGCAACGGCCCGCCTTGCTGGTGCGAGTGAAGTTTTGCTCCATACCGACGCTGCATGGCCGGACAAAGTCCGCGAGATCACGGAAGGGTATGGCGTACATCTGGCCATCGACGGTATAGGAGGAACAATGCTCTCCAGAACGCTCGGCGTGGTCCGCCCTTTTGGCACTGTCGCCAGTCTTGGACAGCCTGCCGGCCCCATACCTCCCGTGCGGGTGGAAGAACTGGGATTTGCCCGATCTATAGCACTAATGCGACCAAGTTCACTCGCCTATTCAGATGATGCTGCGCTATACAGGAAAGGGGCTTCTGACCTTATGTCAGCGCTGTCGGCAGGACTTGAAAATCACATTGGCGCTGAATTTATCCTTACCGACGCAGCAGAAGCACACCGGGTTCTGGAGGCGGGTCATACAACAGGAAGCGTCATTCTCACGGTTCAGGCTTAAGACTCGGACGTGAATGAAACAAGAGACGCAGGCATCTTTAAAGAAATGCCGTATCAGTGACGTGACGACCAGGCTGGATTTATATCCCTTAAGGACAATCGTTCATCCCTTATCGTCTCGTTCAGGTACTGCCAGGGAGATATGCAAGAAATTAGATAAAGGGGATGAGTCTGCTAAATTACTAACGTTCATACAATGTCCGCTCCCGGCACTCAGGCATTGCTTAATGCACGACGTAAACGATCGCCATGTTAAACGGCTATTTCTGACAAAGCGCGGCCCCTCTGAAGCGCCGTGAGGTCCGCTCTGAACGAAGAGCGGATCTTCAGTGCAAAAGAACAGCAAGGCCCGCCTTTGTGATTAATACTGCCTTATCTACAACTGCTGAGTTACCCAGCTACCATTTTCAGCGAAAAATACCGTCGCATCGGCTCCATTTACCAGGGATATTTGAGGAGGCATGTGACCAATATCAACATCATAGAGTACGGGCACGGCAATATTCTCAAAAGCGGCTTTAAGGGCATCCAGATAATTATGTTTAGTCGGGTCGCTTACGTCGGGTGCAGCACTTCTGCCGATAAGAACACCATTTAAGTTATCAAACCAACCCTGTAATCGTAAGCTAAATAATGCGCGTGTTAATTCACAGGGAGCCATTTCCACATTTTCAAAATAGAGGATTATTCCTTGAGGGCTATTGCTCGCCTTGAACAAGGGCACATTCCCGAATGGTGTACCTGCTAACCTGGATATTATTTCGAGGCAGCCGCCGATCAGTTTCCCGCTAAATGTCAGAGAAGATGTAACACCATCAAGGCGTTTCCACTGTGTTTTTTGGGTCAGATTGAAACCTCCGTCTGACGCTGTTCCCCATTGATTTTCATCCGCTTGAAATGCTGTTGAAGAGTACTGTTTGATTACAGTTCCCCGATTCGATTCCAGAATTTCCCATACGGCCTGAGTGGTGGCATCTAACTTTTGAGCGCCAAGATCCATGAGGTTCGGCCCATGCAAAGTAGCCCAGCCCGATATCGTCGTCAGTGGGAAATGAAGTGTACTAAGATCTGAAAAGCCCACAAACCATTTTGGTTTAGACCGGGACAACAGATCAAAATCAATCAAATCAAGTAATTCCATCGCCAGATCACCGCCCCAAGGTGGCATAACAGCTTTTATATCTGGGTCAGTAAGATAAGACATTAATTCTTCAACGCGAGAAAATTTAGTGGCGCTTTTATTTTTGTGCTGCGAGCGTAAGCAGTGTCCTTGGCGGACCTGGTAACCTCTTTTCTTTAGATTTTTTATGGCGAGTTCCAGTCTGGGATGCAGATGTTCAGGTACGCCAGAAGAGGGAGCGGTTACACCAATAACATCTCCTGGAGCCAGCCTGGGTGGAAAGAGGACACTCATGGATAAATCCTTTTCAGAACATATAGAATTCCATAATCCATAATTAAAGCCAGGATGTAAAATTAACAGGCGAACACTCCGCTTGTTTTTTCTATGAGCCTTTAAAAGGTCTGCTCATGGCACCCAAGGGACTTTACCGGCGTAGATGATGCGTCAGGCGACTAATCCTCAAAAGTGCTTACTGCTTATTCGCGGGACCGTCGGCTGATTTGGGTTGGATCATGACGACTACTCTTTTAGCTATTCCCGGTTTCCCCTTTTCAAAGCGCCATTTACTCATCATTTTCTCGATGATTTTATGTTCAAACTCCGGAGTCGTTGTCGATTCCAGTATCTTAACATTCTGAACTCTGCCATCTGAATCAACATCATACTGAATCCGCAGAGCATTCGGCAGGAGATTTCCGTTCTTATCATGAGTGGTAATTGCTGTGTTTGCAGAGGAAATGCTGCCTGAAGGTGTGCTGGCGCTGGCCGGTATACCGGCGCAGAGTGCCAGGAACAATGGCAGAATCAGGGTGAATAGTCTGATAGCTTGCATAAATCGTCCGAATTCCAAAATTAACCATGAATCTTCACGTTACCAACGGCGCGAGTGACAGGCTACCAGATGAAATGATCAGTGAATACCGCGTCTTCAGCGGCAATCCCTTTGACCTTCTTACCAGGCGCTTCGTACCACATCCATTCCCGGGGTCGTTTCGCTATCAGGACTAGTGGGAGCTGAGCGAGTGTATCAATGATTCCTTTTGCCAGCTGTCAGCTCGTCAGGGAACATGACCGAGCTAACACCCTTAAGTGATGAGAGACGACCATGGAGTTCGTCCGTAAAGGTAAAATGCGTCGTGCCCGGATTTTCAGAGATACACACTGGTACAGACAGGTGCCGGGTAACGGCCTCGAAGCGTGAGAAGACTTCGTCGTCACGGAGTGACTGGTAGCTGACCGCCGGGAGTAACAGGACATTCGCGCCAGCTGCCTGGGCATCATCAGCCAGATGTAGAATGGCGTCGATACGGACCGATCCCACACAGACCATAACCGGGATGTCCCCGGCATGCTGTTTTGCCAGAGTGGCTACGCGCTTGCGCTGCTCCCGGGTCAGATAGGCGTAGCGTGCGGTTGACCCCAGGATGCCCATAGAATCAACCCGAGCATCTGTACGGCGGGAAAGCATATGGCTGAACCCCTTTTCATCCACGCCGCTGGCGGCTATTGGGGTTAATGGAAACGCCGATAACCGCTAAACATACCTGTTTCTCCTGAAGGATATTACTGCTGTTGTTCTTCGATGAGAGCAACGTCAAACCACAGGCCGGGCATCATTTTTTCCAGGCCGTCGGTCAGCATCTTCCCGGCTTCGTGCAGTTTCTCCAGCGGCATCTGCGGCAGGCTTTCCAGAATGAACCACATTTGCTGAGCGTCCACGCCCAGACGGGTTCTGATCCCCTGTCGCCAGTTCCAGCGGCGGCAGGTCGCGCCGGTATCATCACACCAGATAACCTCTCCTTGTGAAGGATATTCAACGGCCGTTTCACCCTCTTTGACGGTATCAAAAGGCTCTGTTCCGTTTGCCACAGCCAGACGTGGTGACCCCTGATAGGCAGAGATATTCTCCCCACCAACCGGTACGGCGTAGCGGAGACTCACGGCGTTATAAAGATCAACGATGGGATCGAGCGCGGGCATCGTTCCGTCACGTAATACGCGCTTACGTAACGCATCAGCTGAGCAAGGGGTGCGTTTAGGTTTAGCACCAAACTTTTGAAAAACGTCGGCCCAGGCTGCCAGATGAGATCCCGCCCATTCCGGTTCGCCGGCCACAACGGCTTCACAGGCTTCCCGCAGCGCGATTTCTCCAGCGTCGGGATGAAGCACTGGCGCAGCTTTTACGCAGATACTGAGTGCCCGAAAACCTGGGGCAATACGATAAATTTCAGGGGCAATTGACGGAGAGACGGTTAACACGTGATAATCCTTTAATGACTAATTTATTCTATGATAATGACCGATGACCAAAAAAGTCAATTTAATGACCGATGCAAATGCTATCGTCAACACGGTGAATGAAGCCGTATCTCAGCGAATTAAACAGTATCGTAAGCAAAAGAAAATCTCCCTCGATGAACTCTCCCGTCGAGCCGGCGTCAGCAAGGGAGCGCTGGTTGAGATAGAAGGATGCCGGGCCAATCCCAGCATTGCTCTGTTATGCCGCCTGGCTACCGCGATGGGGGTTTCGGTGGCTGATTTTGTGGATGTCAGTTCCAAACCGACTGTGCATCTCATTGCTGAAGATGAGATCCCAGAATTGTGGGAAGGTGAAAAAGGCGGGAGAGCAAGACTGCTCGCAGGGTCGGGTGGGCCTGATATGACCGAGCTCTGGATGTGGGAAATGCAGCCGGGGGAAAAGTTTGCTTCACCGGGCCACACGGAAGGAACGCTTGAACTGTTTTATGTTCAGTCGGGCATGCTCACATTGGGGGTAAAGGACCATTTGTATCGGGTAAAAACCGGCTGTTCGGCAACGGCCAGAACGGACGTTCCTCATTTCTACGAAAACCAGGGGGAGAGCCCGCTGGTATTTATCATGACAGTACATGAGAAAACATCCTGAGTGGTTGCCCGGTATGCCTGTAGGGCTTGTCTCATCAAAGCAAGTTTGCAAGGAGTCGTTTAGTGGATAATCAGCATCTGCGTTTTACCCAAGGCCAGTTTACTGTCACAACCGATCCCGCCTTTTTTCAGCAGGAAGCCATTCACGATTACCTCTCGCAATCGTCCTGGGCGCCTGGCATTGATGCTGAAACGGTCAGAATATCAATCCAGAACAGCCTTTGTTTTGCGCTTCTGGATGGAACAAGACAAATCGGCTTCGCCCGTCTGGTCACCGACTATGCCACTTTTGGTTATTTGTGCGACGTCTACGTGCTGAACGAGTATCAGAAAAGTGGTCTTGGTCGTTGGCTGATTGAATGCTGTCACGCCCATCCCGTGATGTCACGCCTGCGACGGATAATGCTGGTAACCTCTAGCGCGCCCTGGCTCTACCAGAAGCTGGGGTATAACCCATTGAACCAACCAGATTTTGTCTGGCAAATCAATCGACCCGATATTTATCGTCAACCCGGGCAAAAGTAAGACTATTTTTTGAGAATAATGATAAATGTTAATCCGTAGGGGCCGTCCCTCTGATGCAGAAGAGCTTGCCATTTTAGCCGAACGCACCTTTAGAAAAACGTTTGAGGCGGGTAATACTCAGAAGGATATGGAGCTTCACTGCCAGGCAAGTTATTCAACAGATATTCAGTTGCAAGAAATCCTCAGAGAAGACTGGATTACATTAGTCTGCGAATACGAAAGCAAACTGATAGGGTATGCCCAACTGAGGTGGGAAGCATTTCCTCCCTGTGTAAATAGCATTCACGCCGGGGAAATCCTGTGTCTGTATATCGATGAACCTTATCATGGCAAAGGTTTTGCACAAGCGCTGATACACAAGTGCTTTGCTGAATTTGCGGCACAGGGATCGGATATTGTCTGGTTAGGTGTCTGGGAACATAACCCAAGGGCAATCTCTTTTTACCGTAAGCTTGGGTTTACCGAGGTGGGTGAACATATCTTCCAGGTTGGGACAGATCCCCAGAGAGATATCATTATGAAACACTCAACGGGTGTTAGCTGAACAAACATTACGACGTCCGCTCTGGCACACAGCAGGCGTGATCGACACCAGGAGACGTCACGCGCTAGCGGCTAAGCGTAGCGCCGGCTCGGAAAATCCCGGATGGCGGCGCGTGGCGCCTTATCCGGGCTACAAAAGCGTCAAAACCACGCCTTAACCCCCGACGCCGTGGCCCATTAACGCCAGCGCGTGGCTGATGATGGTCTGGCGGTTGACCGCCTGTAAACGCGGATCGCTGTGAATGCGTGAAAATGGCACCAGCACCAGGCTAATCACCGTGGTAAACAGCAGCTCCGGCGACAGCGCCGGATTGATCTTGCCCTCCAGCTGCCAGCGACGCACCGTCTCCAGCATCACCTGAAAACGCTCCTCGCCGAAGCGGGCATCCATATGCTGACGCAGGATCGGCATCTCGCCGATGATCTCCTGCATCCACAGCGGCGCAAACCAGGCGTTTTTCTCCGCCATATGCGCCAGCGTCTCGACCATCATCGTCAGCGCCAGCACCGGATCCTGCGGATGATCGACAAAAATGCGGCTGATGTGATTGCGCAGCGGCATAAAGCGCTCCTCAATCAGCTGGGTCACCAGCGCATCCCGGGAACTGAAGTAGTAATGCAGCATCGCTGGCGTCACCCCGGCCTCTTTGGCGATGGCGTTCAACGATACGCGAGCCGTCCCGTCGCGGGCAAACAGCGTCAGGGCAATGTCCATCAGCTGTTCGCGGTTGGCGGTACCCGGTTTTTTACCGCGCGGCCGACCCGGGCGGCGGGGTGCATCCTGATCCTTTTGTGCTGTCATGGTATGGCGATCTCTTGACCCGACTCATTCTTTCACTAAATATTAATTATGCATTTAATTAATTTCAAGCGAGCGTTGTAATGACTTCTGAAGTCGCTAACCCACCGGTGCAGTCGATACGCCTGCTGTTCAGCGCATTGCTGTTGGTGATGTTGCTCTCGGCGTTGGATCAGACCATTGTCTCCACCGCGCTGCCGACGATTGTCGGCGAACTGGGCGGGCTGGACAAGCTTTCCTGGGTGGTCACGGCCTATATTCTCAGCTCCACCATCGCGGTGCCGCTGTACGGGAAATTCGGCGATCTGTTCGGTCGCAAAATCGTGCTACAGGTGGCGATTGGGCTGTTTCTCGTCGGCTCTGCGCTCTGCGGGCTGGCGCAGAACATGACCCAGCTGGTGCTGATGCGCGGCCTGCAGGGGCTCGGCGGCGGCGGCCTGATGGTGATCAGCATGGCGGCGGTCGCCGACGTCATCCCACCCGCCAATCGTGGCCGCTATCAGGGGCTGTTCGGCGGCGTTTTTGGCCTCGCGACGGTGATCGGCCCGCTGATCGGCGGTTTTCTGGTGCAGCACGCCTCCTGGCGCTGGATCTTCTATATCAACCTGCCGCTCGGCCTGTTCGCGCTGCTGGTGATCGGCGCGGTATTCCACAGCAGCAATAAACGCAGCCAGCATCAGATTGACTGGCTGGGGGCGATTTACCTCAGCATGGCGCTATTGTGCATCATCCTGTTTACCTCGGAAGGGGGTAGCGTCCATGCGTGGAATGACCCGCAGCTGTGGTGCATTCTGGCCTTCGGCATCGTGGGGATCATCGGCTTTATTTACGAAGAACGGATGGCCGCCGAGCCGATTATTCCGCTGGCGCTGTTCCGCAACCGCAGCTTCCTGCTGTGCAGCCTGATCGGCTTCGTCATCGGCATGTCGCTGTTCGGGTCAGTCACCTTCCTGCCGCTCTATCTGCAGGTGGTGAAGGAGGCGACGCCCACCGAGGCCGGGCTGCAGCTGATCCCTCTGATGGGCGGCCTGCTGCTGACCTCGATTATCAGCGGGCGGATTATCAGCCGTACCGGTAAATATCGCCTGTTTCCGATCCTCGGCACCCTGCTCGGCGTGACCGGCATGGTACTGCTGACCCGCATCACCATTCACTCGCCGCTGTGGCAGCTGTACCTGTTTACCGGCGTGCTGGGGGCGGGTCTGGGGCTGGTGATGCAGGTGCTGGTCCTGGCGGTGCAGAATGCGATGCCGGCGCAGATGTACGGCGTCGCCACCTCCGGCGTGACCCTGTTCCGCTCGATTGGTGGCTCGATCGGCGTGGCGCTGTTTGGCGCGGTGTTCACGCACGTGCTGCAGAGCAACCTGCAAAAGCTGTTGCCGGAAGGCGCGGTGCTGCCGCCGGGAATGAATCCAGTGGCGGTTCAGCACCTGCCCGCGGATATCCGCCTCGACTACCTCGACGCCTTCGGCGCGGCGATCCACGCGGCGTTCCTGATGGCGGCCGGCATTATGGCGGTGGCGTTTGTCCTCTCCTGGCTGTTAAAGGAGGCACCGCTGAAGACCGCGACGCATTAAGCGGCCCCGGCGATGCGCAGCAGTGCCTGACGCAGCGCCGGCGCGGCAAAATCGATAAATTTCCGCAGTTTAAGCGGCGCCAGATCCCGCGCGGTATACAGCAAATGGACCGGCGCCGGATCCGGCTCGACGTTTTCCAGCAGCAGACGGAGCTCCCCGTGGCGCAGGCCATCCAGCGCCTGATAATGCAGTAAGCGGGCCACCCCCACCCCCAGCCGCGCGGCATCGGCGGCGCTCTCTGGCGTGGTGACGGATAGCACCGGCGGCAGGTTAATCAGCTGGTCCTCGCGCTCAGCGGCGCGAAAGCGCCAGCCGCGATAGGGCATCGGCGATTCAATGCGGATGATCGGCAGCGCCGCCAGATCGCGTGGCCGCTGCGGCTCGCCGTATTTCGCCAGCAGCGCCGGATGGGCGCAGGCCACAATCCGCATGGTGCCGAGGCGGGTGGCCACCATGCTGCTGTCCGCCAGGTCGCCAATCCGCACCGCCAGATCGACATGGTCGCTCACCAGGTCGGCATTGCGATCGCTGAGCAGCAAACGGACGCGAATTAGCGGGTAGCGGGCGATAAATTCACTGATTACCGGAAGAACGTGCTGGCGTCCAAACATCGTCGGCGCGGAGATCACCAGCTCACCCTTTGGCTCCTGATATTCGCCCGTCGCCTGGCGTTCGGCGTTTTCCACCTCCTCAAGGATCCGCTGCGCGGCGGCAACATAATCGACCCCGGCGTCGGTGAGCGTCAGTTTGCGGGTGGTTCGCGCCAGCAGGCGCACGCCCAGCGCGCTCTCCAGTTCACCAATATGGCGGCTGACGGTGGTCAACGGCATATTCAGCGCCCGCGCCGCCGCCGACATGCTCCCCAGCTCGGTCACTTTCACCAGCAGCGCCATCGCGCTTAATCGATCCATTATTCTCCCGTTTTTCGGAAAGATGATTGCCACTTTACCCGTATTATCATTCTTCACAGTACAGTCCATGATGGCGCCAGACAACAGGAGGCGCTATGGCAGCAACCTTTCTCGATATCGCCATCACCCCGGACGTGATGGATGTGCAGCATGAAATGGGCAGCGACTCGCTGTGGCAAACGCCGCACAGTCGCCGCCAGGCCGACCGCTTCGGCGACAGCGAAGCGGGGATGATCGCCACCCGCGACAGCTTTTATCTGGCGACGGTGTCGCAGAGCGGCTGGCCCTACATTCAGCATCGCGGCGGCCCGCCGGGGTTTCTGCATCTGCTGGATGACACTACCCTGGCGATGGCCGATTTCGGCGGTAACCGCCAGTACATCACTACCGGCAATCTGCGCGGCAGCGACCGGGCCTGCCTGTTTTTGATGGATTATCCGCGCCGTGCCAGGCTGAAAATCTACGCCACCGTCGAGGTCCTGGCGGCAGAGGACCATCCGCAGCTGCTGGCGCAGGTGGCGCCGGCCAACTATCGCGCCCGCATTGAACGTCTGTTTCTTTTTCATTTGCAGGCGTTTGACTGGAACTGCCCGCAGCACATTACGCCGCGCTACAGCGCGCAGCAGGTGGCGGAGTACAGCCAGAACCTGCAGCAACGTATTCATGACCTGGAGCAGGAGAATCAGCGCCTGCAGCAGCAATTAGCCTCAAAAGGAGACTCCTGATGAATGAGCAACGTCCCCCATTCCCGCCGTTTACCCGCGACAGCGCTATCCAGAAGGTCCGCGCCGCGGAAGATGGCTGGAACAGTCGCGATGCCGAAAAAGTCGCTCTGGCCTACACCGTGGATAGCGAATGGCGCAACCGCAGCGAATTTGTCCACGGCAGGGGGCAAATTGTTGAGTTCCTGCAGCGAAAATGGCGCAAGGAGCAGCAATACCGGCTGATTAAGGAGCTGTGGGCATGGCAGGAGAATCGCATTGCCGTGCGCTTCGCCTATGAGTGGTGCGACGACAGCGGCAACTGGTTTCGCTCGTATGGCAATGAGAACTGGGAGTTTGATAAGCACGGGCTGATGCAGACGCGCTACGCCTGCATCAACGACCTGCCGATCGCCGAAAGCGAGCGCCTGTTCCACTGGCCCCAGGGGCGCCGCCCGGACGATCATCCGGGGCTAAGCGAATTGGGACTGTAAACAGGCGCGCGACGACGGGTTAATCGGCTTTCGGGAAGTCGACCACCGTGTCGTTAACCCGGTTCACCATGTTGGTGAACAGGATGGCGCTGACGGCGCTGATGATCTCAATCACCTGCTGGTCGCTAAAACCGGCGTTGCGCAGCGCGGCGACGTCGGCTTCCGGCAGCGTACCGGTGGTGGTCACCAGGGTCTGCGCGAATTTCACCAGCGCATCAAGCTGCGCCTCTTCCGCATACTCCCCGCGGCGCAGGGCGTGGATTTGTTCGCTGCTGAAGCCGGCTTTTTTCGCCATCAGGGTATGCGCGGCCAGACAGTAGTCACAGCCGGTGGCTTCGCTGACCGACAGGTTAATCGCTTCCAGCTGTTGGGCGCTGAGGCTGCCTTTATGGAGCATCGCATTGTGCGCCAGCGCCTGCTGCAGCGCCGCCGGCGAGTGGCCGCCGATGGTGAGATAGGCGTTCGGCACTTTGCCCATCGCTTTTTTGATCCCGGCGAAAATATCGGCGGCTTTGCCGGTGGCGTCTTGTTCACGGATATCTGCTAAACGGCTCATGGTTAACTCCTGTTGTTATCGAGGGTGTGTTGGCAATGGGGTCATCTTAGGCGCTTGCCGCATGCTAGACTGGCGGTCTTCGTCTCACCTTTTTGTCTTATCGTCTCAGGAGAAGCATGGACAGTCTCAGTCATCTGCTGGCGCTGCTGGCGCCGCGCTGCGAAGTGAACCTGCACTGTCGCTTCGGCGGCCGCTGGCAGGCCGGGCACCAGCAAATGCGCAGCGGCGTGGTGCCCTGGCACGTGGTGCTGCGCGGTGAGGGGCGGCTCAACGTCGGCGGCCAGACTCATCACCTGCGCGCGGGAGATGTGGTCCTCCTGCCGCACGGTTCGCCGCATCTGATGGAGAGCCTGGTGGAGTGGGGCCAGGTGCTGCCGGTAGCGCACCGGTTTAACGGCACGGTGACGGAAATGCGCGCCGGCCCGGCGGAAGGGGCGCTGGAGATGCTGTGCGGCGAATTCTATTTTGGTCCGCACGTCAGCTGGCTGTTCAGTGAAGCATCGACGCTGATCCATCTCCATACCGATGCGCGTGAAGACTGCCCGGAGCTGGACGCGCTGCTTAATATACTGGTGCGCGAGAGCCTGGCGCAGCGTCCCGGCGGCAGCGCTATCGTGCGCAGCCTCGGCGATACGCTGCTGGTGCTCCTGCTGCGCATGCTGCTTGGTGAGCAACAGCCGCCCGGTGGACTGCTGCGTCTGATGAGCGATGAACGCCTGATGCCGGCGGTGCTGGCGGTGATGGCGACCCCGGAGCAGCCGTGGACGCTGGAAACCATGGCCGCCCGTGCCTTTCTTTCGCGGGCCACCTTTGCCCGTCATTTTGCCCGCGTTTATCACCTGACGCCGCAGGCGTGGCTGTCGCAGCTGCGAATGGCGCTGGCCGCCCGGCTGCTGCGCCTGGAGCGTCAGACCAACCTCGAGGTCATTGCCGAACGCTGCGGCTTTCAGTCGCTGGCGTCCTTCTCGAAGCGCTTCAAAATGCGCTATGGCGTGACGCCGGGCGAGTGGCGACGGGGCTAGCGCCTCGCGTTTCGCGAAGATGATTTTATTTCCAGTTGCGTGGTTTGCTGTTTATTACCCGACCCGAAAGTCGCTATAGTTTTGCACGAAAAAAACAATGACAGTCAGGACAGACAGGGTGAAGAGGATGAGATTACGTTTACGGGCCGCCGCCGCAGTGATGCTGGCGGGTCTGGCGCTGGTCGGCTGCGACCAAAAGGGTAATGAAGCGAAGCACATTAAGGTCGGCGTGATTAACGGCGCCGAGCAGGATGTGGCGGAAGTGGCGAAGAAGGTGGCCAAAGAGAAGTACGGTCTGGACGTCGAACTGGTGGGATTCAGCGGCTCGCTGCTGCCTAACGAATCGACCAACGCCGGCGATCTGGACGCCAACGTCTTCCAGCATCGGCCTTTCCTTGAGCAGGACAACAAAGCGCATAACTATCATCTGGTGGCGGTCGGCAATACCTTCGTCTTCCCGATGGCCGGCTATTCGCGCAAGATCAAGTCAGTCGCCGAACTGCAAGACGGCGCGACGATCGCCATCCCCAACGACCCGACCAACCTCGGGCGGGCGCTACTGCTGCTGCAAAAAGAGAAGCTGATTACCCTCAAAGCCGGCACCGGCCTGCTGCCGACGGCGGTGGATATCACCGACAACCCGCATAACCTGAAGATCATGGAGCTGGAAGGGGCGCAACTGCCGCGCGTACTCGACGATCCCAAAGTCGATGTGGCCATCATCAGCACCACCTACCTGCAGCAAACCGGGCTGTCGCCGGTTCGTGACGGCATCTTTATCGAAGATAAAAACTCGCCCTACGTGAACATCATCGTGACCCGGGAAGACAATAAAGACGCGGAAAACGTGAAGGAGTTTATGCAGTCGTACCAGTCGCCGGAGGTGGCGAAGGCGGCAGAGACTATCTTCAACGGCGGCGCGGTGCCGGGCTGGTAAGCCTACACACAGGGAGAGGCGCGTATGGTACGCCAACGGCAGGCTGACCTGCTGCTGATTGCCGCGACGGTGATTGCCGCCTGCGGCTGGATATTTTCCCGTGAAGCGATCGCCGGCATGCCGGTATTCGCGTTTCTTGGGCTGCGCTTTTTCTTCGCCGCGCTGCTGCTGCTGCCGTTCTGCCGCGGTTTTCGCCCGCAAAAGCAGCACTGGCCAAAGCTCATCATCAGCGGACTCTGGTTTGCCCTCAACCTCTGCCTGTGGATCTATTCAGTCTCCACGACGGCGTCGCTCGGCGAAGGGGCGTTTATCATGAGCCTGTCGATGATGTTCGTCCCGCTGACCGCGTGGGTGATGATGAAGGTGCGCCCGCCGCGTGCCTGGTGGGAGTGTCTGCCGATCGCGGTGGTGGGCCTGGGGCTGCTCAGTCTGCATATGCCGATAGCCTTCCACCCCAGCCAGGGCTGGTTTTTGCTGACGGCGCTGGTGCAGTCGATCTGGTTCTGTTACACCAGTCGCTGCGCGCGTGAAGTGCCGCTGATCCCCCTGACCACCGTGCAGCTGGCGATCACCGGTATCGTCGGGTTGACCATCTCCGCTGCCGTTGAACGCTGGGACCAGCCGATGACCCTGCCGACTCTCGGCTGGCTGGTGGCCAGCATTGTCATCGCCACCAGCCTGCGCTTCGGTCTGCAGATGAAGGGGCAGAAGTACGCGGCGGTGGCCAGCGCGGCGATCATCATGGTGCTCGAACCGCTGCTGACGGTCATTGCCGCCGCGCTGTGGTACGGCGAACAGCTGCCGCTGCAGAAGATTATCGGCGGCGTGCTGATCCTGGTGGCCCAGCTGTGGTTCCGCTGGCGGATGCTTAAGCCGTAAGCGGGCCGCTTCGCCGCTGCGCCATCAGCTGCAGCAGCGGCACCAGCGACAGCCCGTCCGGCATTTCGCCGCGGGTGATCAGCTGGTTTATCTCCTCAAAGGTAAACCAGCCGGTTTCCATCACCTCATCCTGATCCGCGTCCATGCCGACCCAGCGTAAGTCGGTAGCCAGCCAGGTAATAAACAGCTGATCGCTGCTGCCGTAGGAGGGGTTAAAGCGAATGATCTCCTCGACGTGTTGCGCCTGCCAGCCGGTCTCTTCCCGCAGTTCGCGCAGCGCGGCGACAGCCGGGTCTTCCCCTTCATCGACGCCGCCAGAGGGGATCGCCCACACCACCTGATCGATCAGGTAGCGGTAGTGGCGAATCAGCAGTACTTTCTCATCCTGAATGGCCACAATCCCCACTGCCGGGCGCGGATAGTGAATGGCGTAAAAGTCGCGGCGCTCGCCGGGGGCGACATCAATACCCACCTTACGCATGCTGAACCACGGCGTCTCGGCGATGACCTGCGGGTCGTGCATATCGGCGGCGGTCAGTTTCTTTTTCATCGTGCCACTCCTGTCAAAAATTGAGCCTTAAGAACAACATAGCCGGAGGCGGATGGCAACTGCCGCAGGTTGGCCCGATTTCATCGATCATTGCCCAAATGCCCCTGTTGAGCCAGGCTGGTACTCAGTACGATGTTCGTCAGATGACCCCACAGAGGAACGCCAACATGAACATCACCCATATCCGTAATGCGACCCAGATGATTGACTACGCCGGGAAAAGATTTCTCATCGACCCGATGCTGGCGGACAAGGGCGCCTGGCCAGGTTTTCCCGGCACCGCGCGTAGCGAGCTGCGCAATCCGCTGGTTGAGCTGCCTTTTTCCCGCGATAAAATTATCGATGTTGATGCGGTGATCGTCACCCATACCCATGACGATCACTGGGACGAGGCGGCGATCGCCGCGATCCCGAAAACCCTGCCAGTGTTCGTCCAGCATGAGGCCGACGCCGCGCTGTTGCGCAGCCAGGGATTTCAGGATCTGCGCCTGCTGTCGGCAGACAGCGAATTTGCCGGCGTGCGCCTGCAGAAAACCACCTCCGGCCAACACGGCAGCGACCGTACCTACTCGGTGCCGGCGATGGCTGAGCGCCTGGGAGAAGCCTGCGGCGTGGTGTTTCGCCATCCGCAGGAGAAGACGCTGTGGCTGGTGGGGGATACTATCTGGCGCGATGACATTGCAGCCGACCTGCTGAAGCTGCGCCCGGACGTGGTGGTGCTGAACGCCGGCTACGCCCATGTCATCGGCTTTGGCCCGATTATCATGGGCAAAGAAGATCTCCTGAACGTGCACTTCACCCTGCCGGAAGCGAAAATCATGGCTATCCACCTCGAGGCAGTCAACCACTGTCTGGTGAGCCGGGAAGAGATGCGCCAGTATGCGGTGGATAATCAGATTGCCGATGTGGTGAGTATCCCGCAGGATGGGGAAACCGTGGTTTATTAACATGCGCAAGGGGGAGGGACAATGAAACTCACCGACGTGGCGATTGTCGCCGTAGAGGGCTTTAGCCCGTTTCACTACGCCGTCCCCTGCATGCTGTTTGGCGATTCGGTCTCTGAAATCAAACGCTTTAACCTGCACATTTGCGCCGAGCGGCCGGGGCTGCTTCACGCCCGCGATGGTTTTGCGCTGTACGCCACCGGTGATTACGCCGCGCTGGAACAGGCGGATATCGTGGTGGTGCCTTACTGGGGCGAGGTCGATCGGCGTCCGCCGCAGGCGCTGCTTGATAGCCTGGTGCGGGCGCGGGATAACGGCGCGGAGATTGTCGGCCTGTGTCTCGGCGCGTTCGTCCTCGGCTACGCCGGGCTGCTGGACGGCAGGCGAGCGGCGACTCACTGGGAGTTCGAGCAGGATTTTCAGCGCCTGTTTCCGCAAGTGCAGCTGGATATCAATGCCCTGTATGTCGATGACCAGCGGGTGATCACCTCGGCGGGCACCGCGGCGGCGCTGGACTGCTGCCTGTATCTCATCCGCCAGCGTTTCGGCAGCCTCGCGGCCAATCAGATCGCCCGGCGGATGATTGTTTCGCCGCACCGCGAAGGCGGCCAGGCGCAGTTTATCGCCCAGCCGGTGCCGAAAAACACCCGCGATGCGCGGATTAACTGCCTGCTGGATTATCTCCAGCAGCATATTGCCGAGCCGCACAGTCTCGATTCGCTGGCCCGGGTGGTGGCGATGAGCCGCCGTACCCTGACCCGCCACTTCGCCCGGGCGACCGGGATGAGTATTACCGACTGGCTGACCGCGGAACGTCTGCGCCGCAGCCAGACTCTGCTTGAGGCGGGCGATCTGCCGGTCGAGCAGGTGGCGGAGGCGGTGGGTTATCTTTCAGCGGTCACCTGGCGCCAGCAGTTTAAAGCGCGCTTTGGCGTCAGCCCGGCGGAGTGGCGGCGCACCTTTCGCCGCGGCGCTTAGCCGGCGAGGGTCGCACTGTCGATTACGAAGCGGTATTTCACGTCACCCTTGACCATTCTTTCCCAGGCTTCGTTGATCTCATCGCCGCGGATCAGCTCGATATCGGCGACGATGCCGTGTTCGGCGCAGAAGTCGAGCATCTCCTGGGTTTCCGGGATACCGCCGATCATCGAGCCGGCAATTGACCGGCGGCGGAAGATCAGATTGAACACTTCCGGCGACGGATGCGGCGTGGCCGGAGCGCCTACGAGGGTCATGGTGCCATCGCGTTTCAGCAGCGTGGTGAAGGCATCGAGATTGTGCGGCGCCGCCACGGTGTTGAGGATAAAATCGAAGCTTTTGACGTGGGCCGCCATTTCGTCGTCGTTGCGCGACACCACCACGTCATCGGCGCCCAGCGCTCTGGCCGCATTACGCTTGGATTCGGAGGTGGTAAAGGCCACCACGTGGGCCCCCATGGCGTGGGCCAACTTGATCCCCATATGCCCGAGGCCGCCGATGCCGACCACGCCGACTTTTTTACCCGGCCCGACGTGCCAGTGGCGCAGCGGCGAGTATGTCGTGATCCCGGCGCACAGCAGCGGCGCGACGGCGGCCAGCTGCGCTTCGGGATGGGTTATCCGCAGCACGTAGTGTTCTTTGACCACGATCTGCTGGGAATAGCCGCCCAGAGTGTGGCCCGGCGCGTCCTGGGTCGGGCCGTTATAGGTCAGCACCATGTGGTCGCAGTAGTTTTCCAGCCCCTCAGCGCACTCTTCGCACTGTTGGCAGCTATCGACCATGCAGCCGACGCCCACCAGATCGCCGACGGCGTAGCGCGAGACGGCGTTGCCGACCGCGGTCACCCGACCCACAATTTCATGCCCCGGCACGCAGGGATAGAGCGTTCCCGCCCATTCCGAACGCGCCTGGTGGAGATCGGAGTGGCAGACGCCGCAGTAAGCGATGGCGATCTGTACATCCTGTGGCCCCGGCTCGCGGCGGGTGATGGCCATTGATTCCAGCGGCTGGCTGGCGGAGTAGGTACCAATAGCGTTGATCAGCATAGCGAAACCTCTTCTTGATGAATGGACTCAATAGAACGGGAGGGGAAAGCGGGTGGTCAGTGGCATCGATAAGCGTAGCCTGGACTGGCCGAGATGCGAGGGGGAAAGCGGTTGAGAAACCCTCAGGCGCGGCGTTAGCCAGCGCAGTAAATAATAAGGTGGCCTTATCTTTATCGCCGCTAAGCCTTATAGGTATTTACGGCAAATAGTATTATTTATTCCTGTAGAATAAAGATAAATAGTTATTGCAGATAATGATGCTTACACTCTTTTTATCCCCGTAACGTCTTGTCTTTTATTCGTTATTTCACCTGTTGATACTATGATTCTCAACGAATCACTTTTTCAACCTGACCGATGGCATAAAACCATGTCGATACCTGCAGCCAGCCTCTCTACCGACCAGGCGTTACCGTCTTTTTATTACGGAAGACAGACAAAGCCGTTATTCGCGGTGGAATCCCTGTTATCAGCGTTCCTGCCCGCCAGCTCACCCTTTGCGCTGCCGCGATCGACCTATTATCGTTTTCCGCCGACCCAGGCTGAATCCGGATTAATTCTGCTCGAAGAGGGGATTGCCTCGCTATGCCATGCGGAAAACAACATGGTGATATCAACGATATTTTCCCCTTCGCTATTGGGATTAATCGATGGTTACGGCGTCTTTAACGGTATTCCGGAAAAACACCACTGCTCTCTGTTTGCTGAGACAGATTTGCGCGGACACTGGATAGCGCATCAGGCCGCGGTCGAGATCCTCAATGCGCAAAACTTGTGGCAGGAGATGGCCCATGTTCTGGCGCAGCGGCTGATGGTGTTGAGCATGCGTTCGCAGGAGATGATGGGGGTGGATTCTTACCTGATGGTGCGAACCCTGCTAACAGAGCTGGCGGACTATCCGGAGGCATATCGTCGCCAAATCAACGTCCTGAGCTTTATTCAGCGCCGTACCAACTTGTCGCGTAGCCGCATTATGTCGATTCTGTCGGAGCTGCGTAAAGGTGATTATATTACGATCCATCGCGGTGTGCTGAGGACCATTGCTCACCCGCTTCCCGCCCACTTTTAAGCCCGTGCGGCGGAGGGGCGTGATTTTCCCACCCCTCGTGAATCGAACCTGCTAAGGCTCAATCGCCGTCAGGTAGTCCAGCCGCAGCGGCTCAGCCAGCAGGGACTCCATTTGCGTCATAAACGCCTGAAAATAGGGCATCGCGACATGCGCATCGAGGGCGTCCTGTCCCTGCCACGCCTCGCGCATGTAGAAGGTGTCCGGCGCGTCGCGCAGCTGAAACAGGGCGTAGTCGAGATTGCCCGGCTCCTGTCTTGTCGGCAGGAGCAGCGCCTGCAGGGCCTGGCGCAGGGCGTCCGTCTGGCCCGGTTTCGCCTTGAGCACGGCGATAAGCGATATCATCTTAAAACCCCTCGAGCACAATCTTGCCGACGGCACGCCCGGTTTCCAGCTGGCGATGCGCTTTCTGCAGATTGGCGGCGGTGATGGCGCCGTAGTGTTCGCCGAGGGTGGTTTTGATCGTGTGGCTGTCGATCAGCGCCGCCACGCGGGTGAGCAACTGATGCTGGGCGATCATATCATCCGTCTCAAACATTGAACGGGTGAACATAAATTCCCAGTGCAGGGACAGGCTTTTCGCTTTCAGCGGCACCACGTCGAGGGTCTCCGGGTCATCAATCAGCGCCAGCTTGCCCTGCGGGGCGAGGGCGTCGATCAGCGCGTTGAAGTGCTGCTCGGTGTTGGTCAGGCTGGCGACATGGGTCACCGCGCTGATGCCAATGCGCGCCAGCTCGTTGGCGAGCGGCTTGCTGTGATCGATCACATGGTGCGCGCCCGCCTCGCGGACCCACTGCTGGCTCTCCGGACGCGAGGCGGTGCCGATCACCGTCATGGCGGTCAGTTTGCTGGCCAACTGGGTCAGGATTGACCCCACGCCGCCCGCCGCGCCGACGATCAGCAGCGTGTCGCCCGCATTGCCGCCTTCCTTAACGCCGAGACGGTGAAACAGCAGCTCCCAGGCGGTGATCGCCGTCAACGGCAGCGCGGCGGCAGCGGCGTTATCGAGGGTGCGCGGTTTGTGCGCCACCAGGCGCTCGTCCACCAGCTGATATTCACTGTTGCTGCCGGCCCGGCCCAGCGCGCCGGCGTACCAGACCTCATCACCCGGGGCGAACAACGTCACCTCCTCACCGACGGACTGCACCACGCCAACGGCGTCCCAGCCCAGCACCCGCGGTGTGTCGCCCTGGAAGCCGGCGCGCACTTTGGTGTCTACCGGATTGACCGAGATGGCTTTCACGGCGACCAGCAGGTCACGCCCGTGGGCGGTGGGGACCGGCAGGTCGATCTCAGTTAAAGAAGGGATGTTGTTGCCGTCAGCGGCGGCTTGAGTAATGGCGATAGCTTTCATAACTGCTCCGGTCTGTGATTCGGGTGAATGAAAAGATGACGCGATAGTAGACCGCTGCCGGGAGGGGAAAAACGGGCTAACGGCAATAACAGTTATATGCAGAAAGTGAAAATCAGCCCACCTGATAGAAATCGAGCATTACCCCATCCTGGGTCCGGCCACCGGCGCAGATAAACAGCGAGGTGGTTAGCCAGCTGAGCGCGGGGGTATCCACCTCGAAGGAGGGAACGGTGCGAAAATAGATGGCTTCTGGCGGAATATCGCTAAAAAAGCGCATATCGTCGGCGAATAGCTGGTCATGATACTGGGCCGGCACCCGGCGGATGCCATTGTTTTCCACATAGACCGTGCCTTCCGCCACCTGCAGGGCATAGCGGGCGGACAGCCTGCAGGTGCCGTCGGGTTCGATTATCTGGCTGTCGACGCCGCCGGGCAGCACGTGGCCGCGAAGTTGACCCGAGACGCTGCCGCCGATAATCGGGATCAGCTGGCGCTTACCGGTCTGCGGGCTGCGGGAGACAATTATCGGTTTATCAACCTGGATGGTAATGGAAAAACAGTGTCTGAGTTCGGGGGTCATTATGGCTCTCCTGTTTCGGTTGGCAACGGCACGCGGCCACCGCGCCAGTGTAACGGGTTTGCGAGAGACAAAATAACGCAGGGTTTGGATGAAAATGATTGGCTGGGATGATGAGTTTGGGGGTGCTCAGGTTGGTATGGCGTGGCTTTGGGGCATCCTGAGCTACTTGTTAGGCGCTGTTTCATCGGCCATTTTTTACTGACTTTACCTGCGCCTTGCAAAACATCACGGTCGTTAAATTGCAGGAACTGATCCCTGACGGCTACCGTCTTGTTGAACTGGTAAGTAAGACTCACAGGTTGCGTTTTGCTCAAGCTCGCCTTCCCCATAGATCGCTTTAATATGCTGTGTAACGGCCTGTGGGGGGACTTGATAAAGGTTGGCGATAGTTGCTTGAGGGAGCCATAGTGTTTCTTGCTCAAAACGGCATTCAACGCGCACTTCCCCGTCATCGCTGGCAAACATAATGAATTCACCTGCTGGGAATGACGGTATGTTTTCCTTTGCCATAGAGCCTCCGGGTCAACCTGTTCACAACGGTAGAGTATGTCAGGAGCGGGGCATAAATTTCATTAGACGAATGATTAATCTGGCGCGTTTGCGGGCGGCGATCCGGAAAGTGAAGTTATTAAGGCTTCAGCCGCAATCCGGTGGATATCCCTGCTCGCGCTGCGCTTAGCAGGGCTACGTTTCTGCGCTGTTCGGTAGCCCGGGTAAGGCGTCAGCCGCCACCCGGGGCTTGTTCGCGCTATCAGGCATGTTGCAGTGTGCTGTTGACGCTTTTCAGCGATTGTTGAATATGCCGTAATTCGGCTGTAATTTCTCTTCTTTATCGCTGAGCGGTAACAACACAATGCAGCCATCCATTACCTTAGCCGTGACCGCCTTCCCGGTATCGAATCCCGCTTCACGCAGCCACTTGCCGGAAAGGGTAAGACTTGGTGTACTGGTATCCCGGCCATTGGGCCGATAGCCAACCAGCAGCTGACGTTCGGTTCCGCTAACAGTGATCTCTGGGGTAGAATGCAAATCAACCATAATCAACTCTTTGATAGTTGGTGAGGTTAGTTCTTGTCAGGTATTGCGAGTACCTGATGAGAGCGATTAGAGTTCAGGACGGACTTTTTTAGGTACGTACCTGGTTGGTTATATTTTGATCTCTTGGGTACGTACATGTCAACTGCTAAACGCGATACCAATCAGTCAAAATGCGGAAAAGCTCCCACTTTTCAGATGCGGATTACGCCTGAGTTGAAAGCGCAATTTGAGGCTGCGGCGGCTGATGCGGGGATGAGCCTAGGGAATTGGTTGAAGAGCCTGGGAAGAAAAGAGTTAAATAGGTTAAATAGTAAGTAAATTAAGTTTTTTCAATAAAAATAAATAATCTAGAGCTTCTTTATTATCAGGTTCAATTTGTAGCCAGAATCTAACTTTACCCTCTAATGATTGTATATAATTTGGGTTTTTTATTTTGAGACTATTCATATGGCCTATTAAACCGAATTTATTAATGTAATGAAATGATTTCCTTAATTCACGCTTGGTTTTCCTTGGTAGGCTCAAATTATTATTACTAATGTCTATTCCAGTAATGATTTTCCTTTTTTTATTATTGAGTAATTTTGTTTTCCTCTCATTTATAGAAAATCCAAAACTATCAATAATACTACGGATATATATTATTGTATTTGGATGTATATTGTCCCCGGAAAAAACTATATCATCAGCATATCTAGTATATTTCAATTTTAACTTCACGGAAAGTCTAAATAATCTTTCGTCTAAAGAGTATAATAATATATTACTAAGACAAGGGCTTGTTACTGCTCCCTGTGGTAACTTGTTATGGAGGCAGCAAAGGGCTGCCAGAGAAAAAGATATTTTTTTTGAGTACCCTAACCGACTAAAAAGATTAATAACCCAGTTGATTTTAATTGAAGAAAAAAAATCAGTGATGTCGAGTTTTAATATACACTCATTGCCTAAATGCTGTGAAGCATTTTTTACTATTGATGTGTCTTTTTTATATGCATATGCACAATGATGTACTGATAATTTAAGGAGTATATTAGTATATATCCATCGCTGGCATTTCATGAGAGATGGATATGGTGAATCGATTATTCTTACACCACCATTTCTTTTTGGAATTTTAAAGTTTCTGTAAAAGTTTTTTGTTCCATATATCAATGAATTAATTTCAGGATATTTAATTCCTATCATGTGTGATAAGTGTTCAATTTCAAAGATAACAGGAAGATCATTTTTATCTATTGATTTAATGTATTGAAGGTAGAGTTCAATATAACTTTCTTTTATTCCTCTACTTTTAAAAAACTCTTCCCAGTTTTGTTCCATAATTGTAACCCTATAAAGTTAAGGTTGGCTTGTAGGGCTACTTTCTATACTTGCACGCCGTTCTCTTCAAGAACAAGATGTTGCGAATCGCAACATCTTGAACTTGAAAGAACCGCGGAGAATAGCAAAGCTATTCGTAGCGACTATAGGGGAAATTTGGAACAAAATTCCCCTATAGTCTGTGGTTAAAGATAACCTTAACCAAGGAGCGACTGCACTCCAATGTGCTAGCCCTAACAAGCCATGAAGATAAAATAGCATGATTATTTCTTAATTAAAAGATCTTTGTCCATTAAATTTATATTTGGAATGTAATAAGAGGAAGGGGAGATGGCTGTAGAATCATATCGTTCTGGAATTATAAGCCAAGGCTTTTGTTTGCTAATACTCGTTGAGTGGATGATAGCTGAAATACCAGACTCTGTTATTTTGTAGAACTCTTCGCGCGACTCTATTATGTATCCTTTTTTTTCAAGCGATGCGATATTTTTAGCAAAGATTGAGAACGGAAGATTCAGACGTCTAAATATAGTGAATGCTTCAAGGCCTTGAGTGGATTTAAAAAGGTTTTGTAATATGCTCTTTTCTACACCGTTGGTTCCGCTTTTCATTTAAGCATCTCTCATGGCTCGAGTTAATAGTGTTACCCTGACATTTTGATTTTTATAAAAAGGCCACCAAAAAATAGGGAATACACTATTTGGAGTATTTCCATCTTCTCTTGCATATAATGACTCAACTTTACCATAACCATATTTTGGCAATTCTTTTCCATTATAGTTTTGTGAAAGGTTATCTTCAAGTTCATCCATTAATTGCATGTATTTTTTTATCACTTCTTTATCTAAATAAAAATCACTAATGCCTCTTTTGATTTCGTGGATGCAGATAACTTCAATATTTTCTTTCTTAATATTAATAAGACCAACAGTCGATGCGGCTATAACAAAAAATTTAATTTTTATCTCAGTTCCAGTATATTGACGCTGTATTTCGTTATATCTGCTTAAAATTGTTTGCCCACTGCCAACATATTCGTCTACGAATATTATATTAATATGTTTTTTTCCATTTCTGTTAAACTCCTTAAATGAAGAACCAAATCTATTAATTAAAAGATGATCTCGCCATCCCCTATTCTCAAGCCTTGGTTTTAATGAGTACAATATAGATTGGCCACTATCTGCAAAGTTATCTGCTGTCAGTGAAACTAATTGGGTATCATTACTGTTTAGTTCTGGATCGGTTACTATTTCATCACAAAGTGTATTTAAAGAATTGTTGAAATCGGTGTTCTTAAGATATGTAAAACGATCGAGGAGTGAAATTAACAATTCACGCTGATCAGTACTTTTACAATCTTCATATAGAAGATTTAAGACTTTATCTTCATGCTCCGAAAGCCAAGGTTGCTTTTTTTGCAACTTAAATATTGTTGAAAAGAGCGATTTATCCATTTTTATTTATCTTAACTAGAGAAGAATATTCTTCACATTGTCAATATAGCTAACACAATATTAACCTATTGTAAATATATTTTAAAGGATAGCTGATCTTTTCATGTTTAAAAATTTTGGCGGAAGATCACAGGAGTTGAACCTGCCCGGGACCGCTGGCGGCCCCAACTGGATTTGAAGTCCAGCCACCTCACCGGAGATGACGATCTTCCGCGCCTCGATTGCTACATGGAGGCGGGGCGCATTATAGCTACTTTCAGCCGTTTACCACATACCTAAACGCACTTTTTTACTGTTAAAACTGGACTTTACAGAACAGTCCTGGACAAATCCTCACAAAATCCGTGAGTTACACTTTTTCACTCCCTGATTCCCTACCACGATCACAGAAAACAAGAAACGTAATCTGATAACGAGATATCGCAATTCATCTTACTGCGGCAAAGGTTTACAAAAATCGTAACCGGTACCAATCCGCGGTGCCGCTAAGGGAATAGTGCGCATATGAAAGATCATATTTTGTCCGTCAAAGAGAAAATTGGCTACGGCATGGGTGACGCCGCCAGCCACATCATTTTTGATAACGTCATGTTATACATGATGTTTTTCTACACTGATATTTTTGGTATCCCCGCCGGCTTTGTCGGCACCATGTTCCTGCTGGCGCGCGCGCTGGACGCGATTTCTGACCCGTGCATGGGCTTGCTTGCCGACCGAACCCGTAGCCGCTGGGGTAAGTTCCGCCCATGGATCCTCTTCGGCGCTATCCCGTTCGGCCTCGTCTGCGTGCTGGCCTACAGCTCGCCGGATTTAAGCCACAACGGCAAGCTGATCTACGCCGCCGTGACCTACACGCTGCTGACCCTGCTCTACACCGTGGTGAATATCCCCTACTGCGCGCTGGGCGGCGTGATCACCGACAACCCCACACAGCGCATCTCGCTGCAGTCCTGGCGCTTCGTGCTGGCGACGGCGGGGGGCATGCTCTCCACCGTGCTGATGATGCCGCTGGTCAACTTTATCGGCGGCGAAGACAAAGCGCTCGGCTTCCAGGGGGGCATCGCGGTGCTGTCGGTGATTGCCTTCCTGATGCTGGCCTTCTGTTTTTTCACCACCAAAGAGCGTGTCGAAGCGCCGCCGAGCAGCACTTCGATGCGTGAAGACTTGCGCGATATCTGGCGCAATGACCAGTGGCGGGTGGTTGGCGTGCTCACCATCCTCAATATCCTCGCGGTCTGCGTTCGCGGCGGCGCGATGATGTACTACACCACCTGGATCATGGGCTCGGCGGCGCTGTTCACCGTCTTCCTCACCACCTACTGCGTCGGCAACCTGATTGGCTCGGCGCTGGCGAAACCGCTGACCGACTGGAAATGCAAAGTCAGCGTCTTCTGGTGGACCAACGCCCTCCTGGCGGTGCTCAGCGTGGCGATGTTCTTCGTACCGATGGACGCCGAAATCACTATGTTCACCTTTATCTTCATCATTGGCGTACTGCACCAGCTGGTGACGCCAATCCAGTGGGTGATGATGTCCGATACCGTCGACTACGGCGAATGGTGCAACGGCAAACGTCTGACCGGCATCAGCTTCGCCGGCACCCTGTTTGTGCTCAAGCTGGGGCTGGCGCTGGGCGGCGCGCTGATCGGCTGGATGCTGGCCGGCGGCGGCTATGACGCCGCCGCTAAAACCCAGAACAGCGCCACCCTCACCATCATTATCGCCTTGTTCACCCTCGTTCCGGCGGTGTGCTACCTGTTGAGCGCGGTGATCGCCAAACGCTACTACACGCTGAAAACGCCGTTCCTGAAAAAAATGATGGCCGAGCTGGCCGAGGGCGCGCGTCGCAACGAACAAGATTTCACCGCAGCCCCGATCGATAAAGAATGGCAAAACTAAGAGGACGTTTTAATGAAAATCAGTGATGGAAACTGGCTCATTCAACCAGGGCTCAACCTGATCCAACCCGTACAGGTTTACGAGGTGGAACAGCAGGGGAATGAAATGGTGGTCTATGCCGCGCCGCGCGATGTTCGCGAACGCGCCTGGCAGCTGGATACGCCATTGTTCACCCTGCGCTTTTTCTCGCCTCAGGAAGGGATAATCGGCGTGCGCATGGCGCACTTCCAGGGCGCGCTGGATAACGGCCCGCACTATCCGCTGAACGTGCAGAAAGACGTCCATGTCGAAATAGAAAATACGGCCGAGTTCGCCGAGCTGAAAAGCGGCAGCCTCAGCGTGCGGGTGACTAAAGGTGAATTCTGGGCGCTGGATTTTCTGCGCGACGGCGTGCGTATCACCGGTAGCCAGTTGAAAAACAACGGCTACGTGCAGGATAGTAAGACCCAGCGCAACTACATGTTTGAGCGCCTCGACCTCGGTGTCGGCGAAACCGTCTACGGCCTCGGCGAGCGCTTTACCGCGCTGGTGCGCAACGGCCAGACGGTAGAAACCTGGAACGAAGACGGCGGTACCAGCACCGAGCAATCCTACAAAAATATCCCCTTCTATCTGACCAACCACGGCTACGGCGTGCTGGTCAACCATCCGCAGCGCGTCTCCTTCGAGGTGGGCTCGGAGAAGGTCTCTAAAGTCCAGTTCAGCGTTGAAGGCGAATACCTTGAGTACTTCGTGATCGACGGCCCGACGCCGAAAGCGGTGCTTAACCGCTATACGCAGTTCACCGGCCGCCCGGCGCTGCCGCCGGCATGGTCGTTCGGTCTGTGGCTGACGACCTCGTTCACCACCAACTATGACGAAGCGACGGTAAATAGCTTTATCGACGGCATGGCTGAGCGCCATCTGCCGCTGCACGTCTTCCACTTCGACTGCTTCTGGATGAAGGCCTTCCAGTGGTGCGATTTTGAATGGGATCCGCTAACTTTCCCGGACCCGGAAGGGATGATCAAACGCCTGAAGGCGAAAGGGCTGAAGGTCTGCGTGTGGATCAACCCGTACATCGGCCAGCGCTCGCCGGTGTTCAAGGAGCTGAAAGAGAAGGGCTACCTGCTGAAGCGCCCGGACGGTTCGCTGTGGCAGTGGGATAAGTGGCAGCCGGGGCTGGCGATTTATGACTTCACCAACCCGGAAGCCTGCCAGTGGTACGCCGACAAGTTAAAAGGCCTGGTGGCGATGGGGGTCGATTGCTTCAAGACCGACTTCGGCGAGCGTATCCCGACCGACGTCCAGTGGTTTGACGGTTCCGATCCGCAGAAAATGCACAACCACTACGCATTCATCTATAACGAGCTGGTGTGGAAGGTGCTGAAAGAGACCGTCGGCGAGCAGGAGGCGGTGCTGTTCGCCCGTTCCGCCTCGGTGGGCGCGCAGCAGTTCCCGGTGCACTGGGGCGGCGACTGCTACGCCAACTACGAATCGATGGCGGAAAGCCTGCGCGGCGGGCTGTCGATCGGCATGTCCGGCTTCGGTTTCTGGAGTCACGATATCGGCGGTTTCGAAAACACCGCGCCGGCCCACGTCTACAAGCGCTGGTGCGCCTTCGGCCTGCTCTCCAGCCACAGCCGGCTGCACGGCAGCAAATCCTATCGGGTGCCATGGGCTTACGACGAAGAGTCCTGCGACGTGGTGCGCCACTTCACGCAGCTGAAATGCCGCATGATGCCGTATCTCTATCGCCAGGCGGCGCTGGCCAACGAGTTCGGCACGCCGATGTTGCGTGCGATGATGCTCGAGTTTCAGGACGATCCGGCCTGCGACTATCTTGACCGCCAGTATATGCTCGGTGATTCGGTCCTGGTGGCGCCGGTGTTCTCCGAAGCGGGCGAGGTGCAATTTTATCTGCCGGATGGGCGCTGGACGCACCTGTGGCATAACGATGAATTGCCGGGTAGCCGCTGGCATAAGCAGCATCACGATGCGCTGAGCCTGCCGGTCTACGTTCGCGACAACAGCCTGCTGGCGCTGGGCAACAATGACCAGAAGCCGGATTACGCCTGGCATGAGGGCACCGCCTTCCAGCTGTTCCACCTTGAGGATGGACGCGAGGCACGCTGTGACGTTCCGGCGGCAGACGGCTCGACGATTTTCACCCTGAAGGCCAGGCGCCAGGGCAACACCATCGCCGTGAGCGGCGATGGCGAGGCCCGCGGCTGGACGCTGTGTCTGCGTAATATCCCGCAGGTCGCGGGCGTGCAGGGCGGGACTCAGGCCGGCAGCGAATGGGGTGTGGTAGTGAGCGCCGAGGGCAATACGCTGACGATTACCCTGTAAAACACCATCTTAACGGCTGCAGCCCTCTTCGCCCGGCGGAGAGGGTTTTTTTATTCCATTTTTGTACAAAAAGTAACGTTCATTTCATAGTGGTGACTCAGGCCGCAGACGCTGTCGCCGAACGGTGTTAGCGTATTCTGCCGTTGAGAGGAGCCCGCCATGGACTTAGAAAATATCTTTCGTGACGTGAAGCTAAGCAAAACGGAAATGACCGTGCTGCGCTTTATTCAGAACGACCCGGAGCAGTGTATCCGCCAGGGCGTCCGCGCGGTGGCAGAGCAGTGCTATAGCAACCCCTCTTCGCTGGTCCGGCTGGCGAAGAAACTGAAGTTCAGCGGCTGGCTGGAGCTGGTCTATTTCATCAAGTTCAATATCACCATGCCGAAGCTCGATGTCACCAACGATATCGACTACATGAGCGTTCGGCCGGAAGAAGCGCTGACGCCGCTGCTGGCAAGCCTTAAACAGCAGCGCATCCTGATCCACGGCAGCGGCTTTTCGCAGCTGATCGCCCAGTATATTTACAACAAGTTCCTCGTCACCGGCGTGAATGCCAGCCTGGCGCTGTGGCCGGATTATGAAATCCTCGAACAGAAAAACGCCGCCCGCTTCGACTCCATCTGGATCATTTCTAAATCCGGGCGCAGCAGTTCGGCGCTTAACTGGGTGAAGGCCCTGGAGGGGAAGGAGATTAATCTGGTCTGCTTTACCGGCGACTATCAAAGCCCGCTGGCGCAGGCTGCGGATACGGCGTTTATTATTCACGACCCGCAGAAGTTCGACGATGATATTTACTGGAGCAACCCGTTTTTCGGCTACTGCATCTTAGGCTTTGAGCGACTGTTGAAGATGTGGTTTACCAGCCTACGTAGTAATAGTTAGCCCCCGCTAAGCGCGACGCGAGCGGGGGGAGTTCCCGGATGGCGGCTGGCGCCTTATCCGGGCTACCGGGTGATGCGGCTATTTTGCCGGGAGGCGGCTTACGCCTGACCCGGCCTACATCAAATACAAACCGCTCCGTTCGTAGCCCCGCTAAGCGCAGCGCGAGCGGGGGGAATCCCATCGGCAATGCGGGTTACTGCCAGGCGGCGAATTGCTCATCGTCGAGATAGGCTTCGACCAGGGTTTTCGCCAGCGAATAGGAACCGATCAGCGGGTGCGCCATCAGCGCCCGCACCGCCAGCGATTTATCCTGCTGCAGGATTGCCGCCACCGCCAGCCGCTCATACTCCTTCACGCAGGAAATCAAATTCTTCTGCGCCGTCGGCACTTTCACCGGCGTCACCGGCTTGAGGCCATCCCGGCTCAGGTCGCAGCTGATCTCGATCACGTCGTCAGGGCGCAAAAAGTCGAGCGTGTCGTGATTCTGGATCGATACCACGATACGCTTGGTGGTGGTGCTGTTCACCGCTTCCAGGATATCCAGCGCCACCCCGGCATAGCCGCCGGTGTCCGGCTCTTCGATAAACTGGCGCAGCGTCAGCGGTTCGCGGGTGTGGAATTTTTCCTGCTGCGACTCATTCTGCATATAGCTGTTTTCCCGGCGCAGGTAATGCTGCATCCAGATGGTGAAAGCGGCTTCCGGTTGCGTTCTGGCATCCACAGTGCGCAGCGCTTCGCGCATCTCCTGATTGATACGGGCGATCTGCTCTCCGCGCGTCTCGCCGGCTTCCTGAATCGCCTTCAGCGCCACCTCTCGATAGTAGTAATAATAGAGATATTCATTGAGGAGCTGATTATCGCAAAGCCGCACCAGCTCCGGGGAGAAGTACTGCATCGCCGTCTTCTGGTACAGTTCCGGGCTGGCGATCAGCCGTTCGGTTACCTCTTCCCCGCGTACGGTGAAGTGGGTAAACCATGAGAAATGGTTCAGCCCATAGCATTCCACGCTGAGGTCGCGTTCTTCACAACCAAGGATCGCCGGCAGTTCACGAATCAGCTCGGAGGGAGCATCGCAGATCCCATAGACCCGGCGCTTAAAACCGGACTTGACGATCGCTTCCGTCACCAGGCCTGACGGGTTGGTAAAGTTAAACAGAATGGCGTCTTCGGCGGCATGTTCTTCGATCAGCCGGCAATAGCGAAGGATCGCCGGGATCGAACGCATGGCCATCGCGAAACCGCCGGCGCCGGTGGTCTCCTGGCCGAGGGTGTTATGCTGTAGCGCAATGCGTTCGTCGCGAATGCGGCTTTCGTCACCGCCAACCCGTAGGGTGGTAATGATATAGTTGGCATCCTGCAGCGCCGTGACCGGGTCGGTAGTGGTACTAAACTGAATATCCGGGCGAATAGTATTAAATACATAGCGGGCAATTTCACCAAATACCGCCAGATTATCAGCAGAGTTATCGAGAAAAACCACTTCTGTTAAACCAATGCGGTGAGCGTTATAGGCCAGAGATTTCGCTAAAAATGCAGAGCGAACGCCGCCCCCGCCTAATACGGTTAATTTCATACAAACTCCTCATTAATTTTCTGCTAACCAGTTATCAACCCGGGAACGTACCTGTCCCACTTTGACGCCATAAATAACCTGAACTTCATTACGATTTCGTACGACGCCGTTGGCGCCAGTATTTTTTAATTGCGCGTCATCAACCCGCGCCATATCGCGCACGGCCACGCGCAGGCGAGTAAAACAATTATCGACGGAGAGAATATTCGCCTTGCCCCCGAGGCCGCGGATAATGTCATCGGTGACCGACTGCGGTTGCGCGACTTTCTGGCGGTACTCTGCTTTGCTGTAGAGCTTCACGTTCTCGTCATCTTCCCGGCCCGGCGTTTTCAGGTTCAGCTTCACCACCAGGGTGCGGAAAATCACGTAGTAAACGGCGAACTGGCCGATACCGATAAGGACATAGCCCGGCCAGCGCGTTAAGGAGACCGGCAGCGGCAGGTTATAGATCAGAAACTCGATCAGGCCCGATGCTCCCCAGGGACGTACGGTGAAAATGTCGCAAATGGCCTGCGAGGCGGCGGTTAACGTCGCGTGGATTACCCACAGCAGCGGCGAGACAAACAAGAAGGTGAACTCGATCGGTTCGGTGATACCGGTCAGCATCGAGGTGATGATCGCCGGCAGCAGAATCGCCTTCGCCATCACTTTCTTCTCCGGTTTCGCGGTGTGGTAGAACGCCAGCGAGGCGCCTGCCAGGCCAAAGATAGTGGTCATCCCTTGCTGCGAAAAACGTAATGCGTCGTTCATGACCGGCGTCAGGTCGGGGTGGCGCATATAGGCGAGGAAAATGGCCTGGGTCCCGGAGACCACCTGACCGTCCACGTGCAGGGTGCCGCCAATCTGGGTGAGCTGGAAGGGGGACCAGACGAAATGGTGCAGGCCGGTGGGGATAAGGAATTTTTCAAAGAAACCATAGACGAAGACCCCGGCGACCCCGGCATTTTTCATAAAACCGGTGAGGGCGGAGATGCCGTGGGTCATAAAGGGCCAAATCCAGGTAAAGGCGATGGCGTAGAAGATAACCACCGGCGTCATCGCCACCAGCGTCAGCTTGGCGCCGCCGTACATCGACAGCGCGCCAGGCAGCTCAATGGCAGAGACTTTATTGTGCACCCACGCAATCGTGCAGCCGAGAATAATGCCCAGGAAAACGCCCATATCCACCACCACAAAGCCCAGCAGCTGGGTTTGCCCGGTGCCATAATATTCACCGTTAATTTTTTCGGCGAGTCCATGGGTGTGTTCCAGCCAGGAGTGGTTGGCGCCAAGAAACATAATGAAGCACATCACTGAAACCAGCGCGACTTCGGTTTTTTTATCCTTTGCCAGACCATAGCTGATGCCGACGCAAAATAATAAGCCGAGGTTGCCAAATAAAGGCCAAAAGGTGTCGCCGAGCATTTGCCCAAGCTGATGTAAGAAACTGGTTTCAGCAATTAATGTCGGATTAGTTAATACTGAACTGAGGGCCAGAATTAAGCCAATGACCGGCAAGAACAATACGGCGCCGATCATGGCCCGGGAGAATTTTTGCATATTCTCCAGAATACGCTGACGTATTTCAGGCATGATTGATCCTTTTATATTTTTGTAGGTACAGGGAGCGGTTTTTTATCGACTTCCAGTAATTTGGTTATAGCAATTCTGATATTTGAAAGGAACCTGTTGCGCTAAATAGGTACAGATAGCCGCGTATTGCACACAGGTTTCAGGACTCGCACCCCAACCCCCTCCCTGAAAGGGAGAGGGAGTGGCCAGAGCGGAGTTTGTCGGAAAGCATGCCCTCTCACCGTGGGGAGAGGGCCAGATGAGGGGGATTTTACTGCGGCGCGGCGGGGGCGGGGCTGACCTCGCCGTTGCGCATGATTTGCGCCACCTGCTGTTTCTCCATATTCACGGCGCTGAGCTGCCCGTTGACCGTCGGCTTGAGCGGGGCATCGGCCTGCACGCTGCCGCTGGCGGTCAGCTGGAGATTGCCATCCCCGCTTATCGGTAGAGACGGCCAGCCCCAGGCCTGCAGAATATTCAGCGGCACGCCGCGGCCGGTAAAGCTCAGATTGACCTGGCGCTGCGGCAGCTGGGATACCGCGGCGGTGGCCTGCAGGATGCCGCGCTCGGTGAAGGCGCTAAGCTCAGTGATATTGACCGTCGACGCCGTCGCGCTCAGCTTGAGTGACGGGCGGCGCACGTCGATCCGGTTAAAAGTCGCCGCCGCGGCGTTCAGCGTCGCGCTGCCGTTCCATACTCCCCAGCTGCCGTTTTTCACCAGCTGTAGCTCGCCGCCATAGCCATCGAGGGCGGTAATTTGCCACGGGAAGGCAGGATCCACATCGATGATCAGGTTACGGCTGGCACTGAATTTTTTCAGCGTCAGGCTTTGCAGCCAGGCTGGCATCGGCGCCATCCACAGCTGTTTCCAGTTCGCCGGCAGCGTGTACTCCAGTCCGGCGAAGGCGGTGTCGTCGAGCACCAGCGCGTTACCAGCGCGCAGCCAGTTGCCGGAGGTGCGCACCATGCCGCCCTCCCAGCGCGAGGAGAACTGGCGCAGCGCAATGCCCTGGGGAGAGAATTCAGCATTCAGAATCGGGTCGAAGAAGTGCAGCGAGCCGTAGATAAATTCGCTGGCGTTCATCGACAGCGTGCCGTCCTGGCTCTGCCAGCCGCCGTGGCTGAGCGTCAGGTTGCGCAGGCTCAGGTCGAGGTCGGTTACCGCCCAGTCCGGCCCCTGCAGGCGGGCGTCGGTGATATCCAGGCGGCCAATCTGCAGAGAGGGGACCGTGGTTAACGGCGCGAAAAACTCGGCCAGCGAGGCGGGGCTCTGCAGTCGAATCTCATTGAGCTGGAGGTTATCCACCAGCCAGCTGCCGTCGGCGCTGCGTTTCGCATTGCCGGTTAAGGTGCCGCGGGCGACATCGGCGCCGAGGGTGGAGAGGGTCACTTCACCCTGATCAATCCTGCCCTGAATCAGAACGTTGCTGGCTTCGACGCCATTGAGCGTCATCGAGCCCGCGCTCATCTGGATCTGCGCCGTTTTCCCCAGCACATTGCCCGCTTCCGGCGTCCATGGACTGACGCCGCCGGTGACGCGCTGCGCGCTGAGCGCCCAGCCGGTTTCCGGGCTGTTGAAAGCCATGTTGCGCAACATCAGCCGGTCGGCAGCGAACGGCAGGCCGGCAGAGTGGGGTGACAGATTCAGAGTGCCGTCGTTAAGGACTATCTCATCCGCATGCAGCGGATCGCTAAACTGGCGGGTGCTGAAGCCAATATCGACCGTTTTTGCCACCAGGGTGGCCGGCTTGCCTTCCCGGCCAAAGGTGACGTTTTGCAACTGCACATGAAGAGGGGAGGAGAAATCGTGTTCCATCGCATCGAAGGAGACCTGCCAGCCGGTGCCATTGCTGAGCCAGGCGCTGGCCTGGCGGGCGCCCCAGTGGGTTTGCAGCAGGAACCACGCGCCAACAATGACGAGCAGCAGAGCGACTAGCAGCCAGAGAATCAGCTTTCCAAGAAATTTCATGGTCTTCCATTCTGTGAGATGCACATCACCGTGTTATGCCCGATTTAGGCGCACTTCTCAAGGCGGGCGTGGTTTATTTCCGTGATGAGGCAGGTCGTGGAGAGCGTCCCGGCCGATAGCACGACCGGGAGCGCGTCAGATCAGGCTTTTTCTGGCGGGAAAATTAAATTCAGAACAATCGCTGTGATACCACCGGCGGCAATCCCCGAAGAGAGCAGGTTTTTCAGCCAGTCTGGGGCGAACTGCAGGATCAACGGCTGCTGCGACACGCCGAGGCCCACTGCCAGCGACAGGGCGATAATCAGGATCGCCCGACGGTTCAGCGGCTCACGGGAGACGATGCGCACGCCGGACGCGGCAATGGTGCCGAACATCACCAGCGTGGCGCCGCCGAGCACCGGCTCAGGGATGTGCTGCACGAAGCCGCTCACCGCCGGGAACAGGCCGAGGACGATCAGCATCAGGGCGACCACAAAGCCGACGTAGCGGCTGGCGACGCCGGTCAGCTGGATCACGCCGTTGTTCTGGCCGAAGCAGGAGTTCGGGAAGGTGTTGAAGACCGCGGAAACAAAGGAGTTCAGGCCGTTAGCCAGCACGCCGCCTTTCAGGCGTTTCATATACAGCGGGCCGGAAACCGGCTGTTCGGAGACGTCTGAGGTGGCGGTGATATCGCCGATGGTTTCCAGGGAGGTGATCATAAACACCAGCATCAGCGGCAGCAGCAGGCTCCAGTCGATGCCGAGACCATAGTAGAGCGGCGTCGGCACGGTGATGAGGCTGCTGTTGGTCGGGGCGGTATTGGCTGGCAGCATATCGAGGAACCATGCCGCCAGATAGCCCGCCGCCATGGCAATCACCAGCGAAGCAATGCGCAAATAGGGATTACGCTGGCGGTTGAGAATAATGATCAGCGCCAGCACGATGCCCGCCAACAGCAGGTTCTTCGGCGCGCCGAAGGTGTGGTCGGCCATCGCCGCGTAGCCGCCGCCGATGGAAGTCAGTCCGACCTGAATCAGCGACAGGCCGATAATCATCACCACCACGCCGGAGACCAGCGGGGTAATGATGCGGCGCGCCAGGTGCAGGACGCGGGAGAGCACCATTTCCGTGCAGCTGGCCAGCATCAGGGTGCCGAACAGGGCGGCCATCATGGTGGGGACGTCGGCGCCGCCGGTTTTCAATGCGGTACCGCCCATGATCAGCGGGGCGACAAAGTTAAAGCTGGTGCCCTGGATGGAGAGCAATCCGGAGCCGACCGGGCCCCAGGCTTTGATCTGAATAATAGAGGCGACACCGGAAGCGAACAGCGACATGCTGATGATATGTTGGGTATCTTGCGCCGGGAGACCGAGAGCCTGGCAGATTAACAGCGCTGGAGTGATCACCGCGACAAACATCGCCAGCAGGTGCTGGAAGGCGGCGAACAGGGTTTGCGGTAGCGGTGGGCGATCTTCGAGGCGGTAGATTAATTCGCTAGCTGATTTATGCGCAACCGGTTGCGCATTTTCTGACTCTGCGGTGTTAACGGACATCACAAGCAATCCCAAGGTGGCAAAGCGGGAATTTTATCGGACTGTAGACCAAAAGCAAACGTTTGCCAGCATTTGGTCATAAAAATTTATGCCGTGAATATGCGCAACGAGGTTATTAACATTTTGTATGCTAAATCGCATCATTAAGGATACAAAATATCTTTTTCTGTCATTTTTTCCGCCGTTCTGCGTAAAATCCCCTTCTGACTCCTCATGATGAGAAGCTAAAGACACCAGGAATTACGTCGCGTGTGAATGGATCATGCGCCCATAAGGAGCTTTTTATGTTTCACCTCGATACCTTATCGACGCTCGTTGCCGCAACGCTTGTGCTATTGCTCGGCAGAAAACTCGTGCAAACCGTTCCCTTCCTCAAGAAATACACCATTCCTGAACCTGTTGCCGGCGGTTTGCTGGTGGCGCTGGCGCTGCTGGTGCTGAAGAAAAGCATGGATATCGAAATTGATTTCGATATGAGTCTGAAAGACCCGCTGATGCTGGCGTTCTTCGCCACCATCGGTCTTAACGCCAACCTCGCCAGCCTGCGGGCCGGCGGCAAGGTGCTGGGCACTTTCCTGATCGTGGTGGTTGGCCTGCTGCTGCTGCAGAATGCCCTCGGTATCGGCATGGCGACGCTGCTGGGGCTGGATCCGCTGATGGGCCTGCTGGCCGGGTCGATTACCTTATCCGGCGGCCACGGCACCGGGGCGGCGTGGAGCAAGCTGTTCGTTGAACGCTACGGTTTTGCCAACGCCACCGAAGTGGCGATGGCCTGCGCGACTTTCGGCCTGGTGCTGGGCGGCCTGATCGGCGGCCCGGTGGCTCGCTACCTGGTGAAGCACTCTTCCTCTCCGGACGGCACACCGGACGATCAGGTGGCGCCAACCGCCTTTGAAAAACCGGACGTGGGGCGGGTAATCACCTCGCTGGTGCTGATCGAAAGTATCGCCCTGATCGCTATCTGTCTGACGGTGGGCAAGGTGGTTGCGCAACTGCTAGCGGGCAGTGTCTTCGAGCTGCCGACCTTCGTCTGCGTGCTGTTTATCGGTGTGATCCTCAGCAACAGCCTGGCGCTGGCGGGGTTGTGCCTGTCGTTCACAAACTGCTCAAGAGTTTGCTGC
>ENA-OPVU01000070-OPVU01000070.1-human-gut-metagenome-genome-assembly--contig:-NODE-70-length-67718-cov-4.060048_pt1 | contig 67718 bp, 63 predicted proteins | sample MGYA00241497_ERZ501986 | MGnify/ENA primary metagenome ERZ501986 (study PRJEB25962, sample SAMEA2042995) | human gut metagenome | biome: human gut; feature: human-associated habitat; material: faeces...
ATCACCGCCGTTTCTGCCGGAGCCTGCAATATTTTATCATATATGTCTGCCCAGCCGCTGCGCACACGTCAGATTATCGAGCACTACGTCACCGACAAGCGTTACTTCAGCGTGCGCAACTGGATTAAAAGCGGCAGTATCTTCGGCTTTGACTTTATCTTCAAGGAGCTTCCCAAGCAGCTGCTCCCCTTTGACTATGCAGCCTACCGCTCCTATCCCGGCATACTGCAGGTTGCTGCTACCGATATCGTCAACGGCGAAAGCGTCTGGTACGATCAGGAAGCAATGGGTCAGGACTTTATTCCTGTGCGTGCTTCTTCCTCCATGCCCTTTGTCGCACCTGTTGTCAAGCATGAAGGACGTGCGCTGCTCGACGGTGCGCTGCTGGCACCCATTCCATACCAAAAAGCACTCGACGCAGGCTACGAAAAGCTGATTGTCGTACTCACACGCAACGAAGGCTACCGCAAGAAAAAAGGCGTGCCCAAATTTCTGCTTAAATCAGTGTATAAAAAATATCCCAAGCTATGGGAAATTATGGAACAACGTCCTAAGCTTTACAACGAGCAGCTGGAGGCTGTCGAGCAAATGGAACGTGATGGCAAGGCTGTCATCATCCGCCCGCAGATTCCGCTTACGATTGATAAATTCGATATCAAGCCGCACAAGCTGCTGGCACTGCATGACCACGGCATCGGTTGCGGACTTGCTGCAATCGATAGGATAAAAGAATTAGAACAGCAATAAATTCTTTTATCAAAACTATATTCAGTGTATAATATATCCTATAATAAGGAATAACAAACAATCTATTCTTTATTCCTTGGAGGTTCATATGAAAATAAGGTTAGGCGTTATTGGCGAAGAAGAGAACATAAATATCTTGCAGGAAGTTATAGAAGAATATAATGACTACGAAATTACTGCATTCATTGATCCCGACGGAACACATACACTGAATATTATCGATAACCACCAACAGGAGTTTGACTCCTGGCTCGTCTTTGACCAGATAAATTATCTGCATATAAAAAACTGGGGCAAAGCACAAAAGCCCGTCTACTACATTCCTTACCGCGGTGCCAGCTTTTATAAAACACTCTGCACTGCTATTTACCAAGGCTTTAAAATAGATGAATTAAGTATAGATACAATCCCCTATTATGACATTACCCGCGCTCTGGATGATATGCAGATAAACTATAACGTTATTAATCATTTATCCGATGAATATGGTGTCTTATCGCTCAACGGATATGCTGCTTTTCATCGTGAGCTCTTTAAAAAAGGCATCACTAAAGCTGCTGTCACCAAAAGCTGCTATGTGAAAAACCTATTGGAGTCAGAAGGCATTCCGGCCTTCTGTATTATGCCGGTGCGTGTCACTGTACGTAATATTTTAAACGTAATTTTAACGCAATTCCGTATAAAAAAACTCCGGGAAGGCCAAATTGCCGTGCAGGTATTCAGCTTTAATCTGCTGGGAGATAAAGATAATTTTTATTCCGTAGATGACTTATACAGCCGGGAAATCGCTATCTCGCAAAAGCTCATCAGCTACACCAAAAACATCAGCGGCTCATTGAAGCCCGCCAACGAAGGTAATTTTTATATTTTCACCACGCGCGGCAGCTTAGAGCAGCTCACCAACAGCTTCACCAGTCTGCCCGAACTGCCAATTCTGCGCGATTTAAACAAAAGCCTGCGGGCCTGCGGTATCGGTATAGGCAACAGTGCCCGCGAAGCAGAATATAATGCCGTTATTGCTTTAAAGCATGCTTGCGCCGACCAGAAAGGCAGCTGGTATGTCGTACTTGACGATAAAACCATCAGCGGTCCTTTAGGAAGCGCACAACAGATAGATTATCAGTATGCCTCCGCACAGCTGGAAGCAGTAAGCAAAAAGACATCTCTCAGTCAAGCCACCTTAAGCAAAATTTGCCATGCATTGAAAATTTACGGACGCGATGAGCTTAATGCGCAGGAGCTTGCCACAATACTGCAGATTCTGCCCCGCAGCGCCCGTCGCATTCTCACCTGCCTGACGGAGCATGGTTATGCCGAAGACATCCGCTCGGAAATGCCTGAAACAAAAGGACGCCCACGCAAAATATACAAAATAAAATTATAAACACTCCTTCAAAGACTGAGGTTCAGCACCAAACTGTAACCTCAGCCTTTTTATTTTATATACACATATATCTCCTATTGACACACTAGGCGAAAAGATGTATTCTTTAATAAAGGTCTTAGCCTTTATTAGTCTTTTATTATTTTGAGGGGGCAAAAACAATGTCAGATACATTATTAGACAAAAACAAAATTTGGCAACAGATAGACGACGAAAAGGAAAACATGCTGCAGCTTTGGCAGGAATTAGTTAACGTTGATTGCGGTTCCGGCAACAAAGCAGGCGTTGACTTCATCGCACAAAAAATCGAAGCCATTTTAAAAACTCTTGGCTTTACTACAACTCAGATAGAATTTGAAAAAGCAGGCAACACGCTCGTAGGTAAAATCAGCGATACCAGTAAAGATTTTATCGTTTTATTAGGTCACATGGACACCGTATTCAAGGACGGCACCGTAGCAGAGCGTCCGTTTAAAATTGTTGACGGAAAAGCCTACGGCCCCGGCTGCCTTGATATGAAGGGCGGCATTGTTATTATGCTGACAGCTTTAAAAGTGCTTTTGGCAAATAATTATACCAAGCATGGTATTAAAGTAATCCTCGCAGGCGACGAAGAAGTAGCTCATTACTTAAGCAATGCTTCCGAAACAATTTTGGCGGAAAGCAAGGGTGCTTTGGCTGCATTTAACTTTGAAACCGGTTTCTTGGATCAGGGCGTTGTCACCAGACGCAAGGGCAGATATGAATTTACCATGGAAGCCTATGGCCGCGGCGCGCACGTAGGCAATGACCCGCAAAACGGCCGCAGCGCCATCATTGAATTAATGCATAAGGGCCTTGATATCGAAGCCTTAACCGATTTCGACAAGGGTATTAACTTCAACGTAGGTTTATTCGAAGGCGGTACAGTCAGCAACGCCGTTCCGGACTACGCAAAATTAACCTGCGATACACGCTATACCGACTATGCTTTACTGGAAGAATTTTTACCCAAATTACAGGCTATTGCGGCTAAGCAATACGTTCCCGATACCAAAACTGTTCTCAAGACTGCTACGGAATTCCAATCCATGGATGAGGTTCCAGGTACTGCTGCTTTGCTTAAATTAGTACAGGAAGCAGCAGCAGAATGCAATTTACCGAAACCTACAGCCAAAGCAGTCGGCGGCGGCAGCGACAGTGCCTATGCTACGGCTGCAGGCGTTCCTACAATCTGCGCTCTCGGCGTACAGGGCGCACGCAACCATACGGCAGAAGAATTTGCTGTTGTAGATACCCTCTTCAGCAGATGCAAACTGTTTGCCACTATCATGCTTAATATCTGAGGTAAATAATTAAGCTTGCAGATGCCTTATTAGCATCTTACATATCATATTCTTCCTACATACCCCTAAAAAGTATCGTCCCGGCATTTTTGCCGGGACGATACTTTTTTATGCTTATTATATTACCTTTATTCCTCAATAATCAGACGTCCCTCAAGCTCACGTTTGAGATGCTGATGCGTCATAAAGTATTCCTCAATCACATCGCGATACGAAGTCGCCAGCACGCGTACTCTGCCGTTGGCTTCAGCCTCCTCCGGCGTAATATCCAAAAACGGCTTCAGGCTGCTGTAGTGATATTTGCACAGGCCAATCTTGTAAATCTGCTGCGCTCCCAAAGGCTTGCCATCAAATGTCAGCTCCTTGAAGCACTGGCCGCTGCGGCTCCATACTACATGCATTCCCTGTGACAGCTGATAAAATTCCGTATGCTCGCCGGTAAAGGCCTCCTCGCGCAGGAAGCGCTTAATCATGCGCGTCAGCTGCTCGCCGGTAACCGGCAGCATATATACAGCTTCATCATAGGGGAAGCATTCGGTAAAATCGCTGTATAGCACTACCGGTCCCAGATTATAGCTGCGGATAGCACCGGAGCCCATCAGCATAACATCAATACCAAGGCTCTCCTGCAGCGCATCCGCTACCAAGCTGCCAAGAGGAGTTTCCTGAATTCGGGAAGGATGCTCCAGCTTACGGGCAAAGCGGGTAACCAGTCTACCGTACTTTTTATCTGTCAAATCCTTGTAGTGCATAATGAAGTTCTCCAGGCTCTCATCCCGTGGGCAATGGGTTTCATCGATAGGCACGGTCGACCAGGTATAGGTATCTACCGCATTCAGGTCGGTATCTACCATGATATCAAAACGACCGATCTGGTCCGTGCCTGTTCCGGCCTGTACAATAAGAATATCATTAACCTTTACAGGATGCTCCAAAAAGGTATGCGAATGACCACCGATAATAACGTCAACACCCCAAGCGGGATCAAGCATTGCCGCCAGTTTTTTATCCTCTTCGAAGCCGATATGCGTAAGGATAATTGTAAAATCAATATCGATCGGATTGTAGGTATTACAAATACGGCCGATTTCCTCTGCCGCCTCGCAGATATCTACAAAGTAACCGATTACCTTATCCATCTTCGTCTGCGCCAGTACGTCCTCGGTAATGATGCCGATGAAGAGAATCTTCATACCATCGATATGCGCGATATAAAACGGCTGGAAAAGACGCTTGTTATTCGTACGGATGTGAAAGTTCGCATTGATAATCGGGAAGTTAGCGCACTTTTCGATAAACAGCAGATGCGACAGCCCGTAATCAACCTCGTGATTACCGATAGTCACAACGTCCGGTCCCAGCAGATTCATAATCTCAATGGTCGATACACCCTTGTATTCCGCGTCGATAACCGAACCACGGAACATATCCCCGGCAATGCAGTAGATAACATTCTCTTCTTCTGCGCGAACCTTATTGATATAGCCGGAAAGCAGGGATACACCACCAACAAGCTTATTATCAATTCTCTCAGCTAAGAAATCACCATGCAGGTCATTGGAATGTAAGAGTGTCAGTTTCTTTAAATTTTTCATGGTTACACCTCGCTTCCTGCAGCTATTGTATTTTGTGTAATTCTATTATAAGGTAATCCCGGTAATTTGCCCCTACCCCAAAGGCGTTTTTCGGGTAGGAAGAAGCAAATTTTTTATTATTTTCGGCTATTTCCCGTCTGCTTTACTTTTTTCCCGATACATAGTATGATATTTTCATCTGAACTTATCAATTTATCCAATATACCGAATTTCATTATAGTCAAAAATTATTCTTGGGCTTTTCTGTCAGAAAGGATATTCTGCTATGCTAACCTACAGCTTTGCCGACTTACAGGGAGAGAGTATGTACGCTCATCTTTACAAATGCATCAAAAATGATATTACCAGCGGCGTCCTGCACGCCGAGGAAAAGCTGCCCTCCAAGCGCATGCTAGCCAAAAATTTAGGCATCAGCCTCATCACCGTGGAAAATGCCTACGCCCAGCTCGTTGTCGAAGGCTATATCTATTCGCAGCCCAAGCGCGGTTACTACGTGGCGCGCATTGAGCAGCAGCCTCTGCCGTTAAAAGCAGAACGCAAAGCAGCGCCGTCAATCAAGACACAAGCAACGGCGCAAAGCGTCAGCTTCGCCAAAAGCAGCGTACCGCCGGACACCTTTCCCTATAACATCTGGGCACGCCTTTTGCGCAACACGCTCACCACTGCGGACGAACACGCCCTCATCAGCGACACCAGCGCTGGCGGCGTTTTGCCGCTGCGTCAGGCGCTCGCCCGTCATCTTTACCAGTTCCGCGGCCTGAACATTGCGCCAGAGCAGATTATCATCGGCGCAGGCACACAGACGCTGTATAACCTCATCGTGCAGCTTCTGGGACGTAGCCACGTTTATGCGTTGGAAAATCCCGGCTATCCACAGCTGGCAGCAGCTTATCAGGCCAACGATGTTTTCTGCCGTTATCTGCCGATGGATGCCCAGGGCATCCGCGCCGACGTTCTGGAAAACAGCGGTGCCGATATTCTGCATATCAGCCCTTCGCACCAATTCCCGACAGGTATCGTCATGCCAGTCAGCCGTCGCTACGAATTACTGCACTGGGCAGCAAAAAAAAGCAGCCGTTATATCATCGAAGATGATTACGACTGCGAATTCCGTCTGTTCGGCAAGCCTATTCCGCCATTGCAAAGCATTGATACCGAGGAAAAGGTTATCTATATCAATACCTTCTCCAAAACGCTGGCACCAACCTTCCGTATCAGCTACATGCTGCTGCCACCGCACCTGGCATCGCTGTTTTATGACAAGCTGGGCTTTTATTCCTGTACTGTATCTAATTTTGAGCAGTTTACACTCGCTAAATTTATCGAGGACGGTTACTTTGAACGCCACATCAACCGCATGCGCACCTACTACCGCAGCAAGCGTGACCGTCTGCTGCAGTATCTGACGCAGTCCGACGCTGCTCCCGCACTTACGGTAGAAGGCGAGGACAGCGGTCTGCATTTTCTGCTGCATCTGGCTACCGACGCCAAGGATTCCCAGCTTGTGCAAGCTGCAGCCGCCAAGGGCATTCAGATTAAATTTCTTTCGGACTATTATCATGAAAAGGTCGGTGACAGCTCGCACACCATGCTGATGAATTACACCGGTCTGGCGGATGATAAACTGTATCCGGCCTTGGACACACTGTTTACCGTGCTGAAGCCTTATCTGAAGCTGTAATTATTTTGCAGCACACAGGCTGACAAAATATTCGTGGATTGCCGTACTTTTAGCAACGTCAAGCTCAGGGTGGAAGGCCAAAGCCAGCTGTTTGCCGTACTGTGCCGCCACAATATGCTCATCCACTGCAGCAAGCACCTCTACACCTTCACCCACGCTGTCAATATAAGGCGCACGGATGAAGGTCATTGGCACCTTACCCAGCTTGCCGAATTCAGCCTCGGTAAAAAAGCTGCCCAGCTGCCTGCCGTAGGCATTACGCTTCACGGTAATCGGCATGGTCGCCAAGTGCACCTTGCTGTCGTTTGTCAGCTTTTTCGCCAACAGAATCATACCTGCGCAAGTTGCCAGTACCGGCAAGCCCTGCGCTATTTTTTTCTGCAGCGGTGCAAACATACCAAGCTCATGCAGCAGCTTGCTCTGCACCGTACTTTCGCCGCCCGGCAGGACAATGCCGTCCAGGGGCTGCTCCAAATCCGGCAGCTGACGCAGCTCTACAGCCTCCACGCCCAGCTGACGCAAGGCCTGCACGTGCTCAATAAACGCACCCTGCAGTGCTAAAACGCCGATTCTCATTATTTACCACGCTCCGCCATCAGCAGCTGAATTTCCTGCTCGTTGATGCCTACCATTGCTTCGCCCAAATCCTCGGACAGCTCTGCCAGCATCTTGGCATCGTTGAAGTTGGTTACTGCCTTAACAATAGCCTGCGCACGCTTTGCCGGGTCGCCGGATTTGAAAATACCGGAGCCTACGAATACGCCCTCGGCACCCAGCTGCATCATCAGTGCTGCATCAGCCGGAGTTGCTACTCCGCCTGCTGCAAAATTTACTACCGGCAAACGTTTATGCTCGTGTACATAAACTACCAGATCATACGGCACCTGCAGCTCTTTGGCAGCGTTGAACAGTTCGTTTTCTTCCATCGCAGCGATTTGCGCAATCTGCTGATTCATCTTACGCATATGACGTACTGCCTGCACAACGTCACCGGTACCGGGCTCGCCTTTGGTACGGATCATGGATGCACCCTCGTTGATACGGCGCAGCGCTTCGCCCAAATCCTTGGCACCGCAGACAAACGGTACGTTAAACTTAGTTTTATCGATATGGTAAACATCATCAGCCGGAGAAAGCACTTCGCTCTCGTCGATATAGTCAATCTCCAGAGCCTCCAGAATCTGCGCTTCTACAAAATGACCGATGCGCACCTTTGCCATAACAGGAATAGAAACTGCGTTTTGAATTTCCTTAATCAGCTTCGGGTCGCTCATGCGTGCTACGCCGCCTGCTGCACGGATATCAGCAGGAATCTTCTCCAGTGCCATAACAGCGCAGGCACCTGCTGCCTCCGCAATACGCGCCTGTTCCGGTGTCGTAACATCCATAATTACGCCGCCCTTTAACATCTGTGCCAGCTGTGCATTTAATTTATAACGTTCGTTCATTGTGAATACCTCCAATATATATGCAAATAATAGGTTATGTGTAGTATTATACCTACATCTGAGCTTATTAGTATATTCATTTCTCGTCAATTTACTATGTTCAGTTTTAATATCGGTATTCTTCACAGCTTACACAAACATCATGCTAAGCAACGCCTGAAGCGTTGCAACAGACAGCAAAAAAAGCAGTCGCTTTATCATCAACGATGATGGCGACTGCTTTTGCGTATCTTCAGCAAGCTCAATACTGCATTTACATATCTGCCTTCTTCATAACAACGGCAATAGCATTTTACAACTTCTGGATGTCATTACTTTTGCATCTGACCTCACATTTTTATGCAAAACTGAACTCTAATTACTGCACTATATTTAATTATAAACGTACTGCACTTTATAGAGCATTCATCAAAAATTTAATGCCGGTAACAAGCACCAACACACTCGCCAGCTTCATCAAAATTCCGGACTGCAGCCTTTGCGCCAAGGCTACACCGCCCTGAGCACCGACAAAGGCACCCGCACCAATCGCCAAGCCGCTGGTCCACACAATATGCCCCAGCATAGCATGCGAAACTAATCCTGCAAGCGAGGAAACTGCCAAAATGCAGGTAGAAGTAGCAATGGCCACGTGCACCGGGAAATTCAGTACATAAACCATAAAGGGAACGTGGACAATACCGCCGCCTATGCCCAAAATGCTGGCTAAAAAGCCCACACCGACGCTGCAAAGAACGCCCAGCTTCCAGTTATAGACTTCCGGCACCTCGCCGGCCGTCTTACCCGCCGCCTCCTTATTAGCCTTGCGATACATATTCACCGCTGCTAGCACAAAGAAAGCGCCAAACACCAGATAAAAAAGCCTGTCCTGCAGATATTCTGCGGCATAGCTGCCTAAAAATGCACCGGGAACGGTAGCCACGGCAAATTTCAAGGCCGCATCTACGCAAGCCTTCTTCTGCCTGACATACCCCCAGGTCCCCGAAACAGCATTCATCAGTACCACCAGCACCGAAGTACCGATAGCCAGCTGCGGTTCATAATGCCAGACAAATACCAGAAGCGGTACAATCACCATACCGCCGCCAATGCCTAAAAGCGCCCCCAATAAGCCAACTAAAATACCTAAGGCCAAAAAGCCTGCTACTTCCATCTGCATCCCTCTCATTCTCTCATAATTCTCATTGCAGATTAGCTTAGTTTTTTTAAATCTCTCGTCGGTCAAAATCATCTTTTGACCTGTATTCTCATATATTCCGCAAGTATTCAAAAACAATTGCGGAACAGCAAATATTTTACACCTAAATTATCAAAAAAGGAAGTACCTGTGATATAAATTACTTAGGAAAAGTTAATTTTTCCCAACAGCTTATATCAGCAGCGTACTTCCTTTATGATTTTGTTATATTACCTGCTTTTTAAACCGGACCGAGGTTAATTGCTGTCGCATAGGTCAGGAAGCAGAAGGCAACTATCCACCATACGCCAATCAGCGGCAGCACAAAGCGCAGCCATTTTTTGTACGGCACGTTTGCCATCGCCAGATAGGACATCGTTGCACCGGACGCAGGAGTAATACAGTTGGTAAACGCATCACCGAAGGTGAAGGCGAAAACTGCGGTCTGACGTGTCAGGCCTACGATATCAGCCAGCGGTGCCATAATCGGCATAGAAATTGCTGCCTGACCGGAGCTGGAGGGCACCAGCAGGTTGAAGCAATCCTGGATAATGAACATACCGAAGGCAATCGCAGAGGACGGGAATACGTCCAGCATACCGGCGAGAGCATGAATGATGGTATCCATAACTCTGGCGTTATCCAACAGAATAGTTGCCGCCTTACACATTGCTACCGCCAGACATGGCAGCATCATGCCCTTGCAGCCGTCAAGAAAGGCATCGCAGATATCATTGGGCTTCAGGCCGCAGATAATACCGGACAAAACACCCATGATGATGAACAGTGCGGAAATCTCATTCATGTAAAAATCAAATTTCAAAACGCCAACGATAATACCCACAAAGTTCAGGCCCAAAAGCGCTAAGCAGATAGCCTGACGCGTAGTCAGCGGCTCTGCCTCGTCAATGTTGATATCATGAGTCTTAGCCTGGTCAATCTCGTAAACGGGACTGCTCTGCGGATTTTTCTTTACCTTATGCGCATGATACATAACGTAGGAAATATTCAGTATCAGCAGGACGAAGAAAATACCTACGCGGTAGGGCAGCGCGGAAAAAATCGGCACCCCGGCAATACCCTGTGCTACGCCGACGGAAAACGGCTGGGTGCAGCCTGCGCCATAGCCCGCAGCAACGGAGCAGAACAGCATGCCTAACGCCGTCAGCGAGTCAAAACCCAAAGCCAGCGCCACGCTTACTACCAGCGGTGTAAAGGCCAGATATTCCTCATTGCAGCCTGCTAAGGTAGAAAAGGTTGCCAGCGTAGTCATCAACACCGGAATCAGCAGAATGCTGTGATTGCGCATTTTTTTTACTAAAGCACTGAGGCCGGCAACAATAGCGCCGGTCTTGGCCAGAATGTTTAACGAACCGCCAACCATAAACAGAAAGGCGATAATGGTGATGCCCCCCTTAAAGCCCTTGTTGATGGAAGTAAAGAAATCCATAAAGCCTGTCGGCTTTTGTGCTACATAATGGAAGGTAGCAGGGTCAACAACCATTTTACCGGTGTGCACATCCTTTACGCGCTCATACACGCCTGCAGGAATTACATAGCTGGCCAGCGCGCAAAACAAAATAACGCAGACCAGAATAATTATGGGACTTGGTGCCTTAAAGGCTTTAACCTGTTCCTTTGACATCAATACATCTCTCCTAGCTTGTTATGCAAATTTTTCTGTGTAGTCCTGCAGCTCCATCGCGCAAGCTACAGCAATCATCCAACGGCGGAAGAAGCTGTCTACCGAAGCACACTCCTGCTTAGTGTGCGCACCGGAACCCTGACCGCCCATTGAGCAGACCGTCGGAATACCAAGACTGCCGAAATACGATGCATCCGACATACCGCCGACATAAATCGGCTCCGAAGCAGGATACCCGAACTTCGCAGCAACACTGTTGATATAATCAAGCAGCTTATGGTTAGCCTCGGTTTCCTCAAACGCCGGCATCGGTGCTACAAACTCTACCTCGGTTGTTGTACCTTCGATATAGGTTTTGGCACAGACCTCGCGGATTTTCTGCTGGATATATTCCATATGCTCCAGCTTTTTGTAGCGCACATCAAGCTCAGCATAGCAAACATCCGGTACGGCATTGGAAACCATACCGCCCTTGATAACGCCTACACTTACCGTCAGGCCCTCATCATAAAGCGTCAGGTTCTGTAGCAACGGCAGCTTATAGGACATCTCAATGATCGCATTGCGTCCCTTGAGATAATCATTGCCTGCGTGCGCCGCCAAGCCATGTACTGTAATATGGCAGTCCATGCCACCCTTGCGGCCGACAGTAAGGCAGTTATCCATGCGTCCGCTTTCCATATTAAAGCAGCACAAAGAACCTTCAGCCTCCTGCAGCAAAATCTTATCAGCGATGCCTGCTGCATGACTGCTTTCTTCATCGCCGACAATTACAGCCTTTACCGGTCTGTCCTTGTAGCCGAAATGCTTTAAGGCCACCAGCAGATAAAAAATCTGGGCAATGCCGTTTTTCATATCCACTACGCCGGGACCATAAGCAAAACCGTCCTTAATATGAAAAGGATCGTCAGGATAACTGCCGGAAGGAAAAACAGTGTCGCAATGACCTGCAAGCAGAAGCGGCTTACCGGGTACATCCTTGTTCAGCTCAGCTACCAGCACATTGGCGCTGCCCTTGCTGTCTACAAGACGGCAGTCAATACCTTCCGCTTCAAAATGCTTCTTCAAAAAATCAATTATTCTGTTGACCTTCTCGATTTCATGGGAGCCTGCCTGCATATTCACCAGGTTTTCCCAAAATAACAACATTTCATGCCTGTTCTTTTCGACAAAGGCACGTAATTCTTCAATAGGAGCCTGCATCATAACCTCCTGCAATACACAATTATTTTGTAAATAAAAAAACTAACTATTTCATTGTACTAAACAGTTAAATCCTTGTCAACAAAGTAAAAGCGGCAGCCGCCACCGGCGACTGCCACATGCATCAGCTTCGCTCTGAAATTATTCGGCAACTACCATAACCTTGAAGTTAGCAGTTACATCGGTATGCAGCTTAGCAACGGCGGTGTATTCGCCTAAGCCCTTAACTGCGGATTTCAACTCAATTTTACGACGGTCAATGTTCAGACCGGTTTGCTTAATCAGAGCTTCGGCAACATCCTTGGAGGTTACGGAGCCAAACATTTTACCGTTTTCACCCACGCGTACCTTCATGGTTACTACAACCTTTTCTACCTGTGCACCCAAAACAACAGCCTCATCCTTAGCTTGAGCTGCACGATGCTTAGCGGTTGCCTGATCCTGTTTAGCCTGGTTGAGGTTAGCAGCGGTAGCTTCCTTAGCCAATTTACGCGGCAGCAGGTAGTTGCGGCCATAACCTTCGGCGGTTTCTACGATTTCACCTTTCTTGCCTAAGCTTTTAACATCTTGTAAAAGAATTACTTTCATCTGTTCGACACTCCTCTAACTGTTTTTTAGTCAGCGCAATAATCTGCGCTTCTACATCCCTGGCACGTTTATTTGCCAGCTGCACACCGGCCACCGTCTGATGACCGCCGCCGCCCAGCTCTTCCATAATTACCTGCACATTGACGCTGCCGTCACTGCGGGCACTTATGCTCAGGGAACCATCTTTATATTCAACAATTGCCATGCCTACAGCTACACTCTCAATAGTAATCAGAGTATCCGCTGTCTGCGCGGCAAGCACGGAAGACATAGTATCATTATCGGCATTGCGCATAATTGCAATGGATAAACCGGGTATCGGCATTTTAGCTCCGGCTATCAGCTTAGCCTTCTGCTGTACAAAGCTCAAATCATCCTTAAACAGCTGGCGTATCAGATTCGGATTGGCACCGCAGCGGCGCAGCAGAGCGGCAGCCTCAAAGGTACGCTCGCCTGTCTGCACATTAAAGTTTTTCGTATCCAGGACAATGCCTGCATACAAGGCAGTTGCCTCCGCCGGAGTAATATCCAGTCTGTCATCAAAATAACCAATCAGCTCCGTTACCAGCTCACTGGTAGACGAGCTGGAGGGTTCCAGATACAGCAGCGTTGTATCGCCGATAATATCCTCGGCACGACGGTGATGGTCAATAATAATGCGGTTCTTAGCTGCCTGCAGCACAGCCTTGCTGGCCGAAAGCACCTCGCGGTGATGGTCGACAATAATCAGAAGGCTCTTATTGGTAACCAGCGGCAAAGCATCCGCACCGCTCAGCATAATATCTATATACTTAGTTTCGTTAGCCGAAAGAATGATGTTCTCATTATCCAGCACCTCGGTAATACGCTTATAATAGGCATTATGCTCGCTGCTAACAATATAGGTTTCCTTGCCCAGCGACAAGCCAAGCTTAGTCATACCAATGGTAGCGCCGATAGCATCATAATCCTCATTAACGTGTCCCATAACAAAGATACGGTCAGCCTGCAGCATCTGCTCATGAATCGTCTGCGCCACGATGCGGGCACGTACACGCGTACTTTTGGCACCGACACTGCTCGTGCCGCCAAAAAATTGTGTATTCTTATCCTTCATGACTACAGCCTGGTCACCGCCGCGGCCTAATGCCAGATACAGGCTCTTATTGGCATTGCCGATAAGCTCCTCCAGCGTAACGCCGTCACATGCTACGCCTATACTTACAGTAGGCGGTATTTTATTGCCGCTGCGGATTTCGCGAACCTTATCGAGAATCATGAACTTATCTTCCATCATATCCATTACGGCAGACATGGAAAAGCCCATCAGGCTGCTTTCCTTGTTCATGCGGCAGATAAAGCCCTGCTTAGAAGCAGCCCACTTGGTCAGCAGCTCATTGATTTCGCCATTCAAATTTGCCATATTGGTTTCGCTCAGCCCGCGCATAACCTCTTCGTAGTTATCAAAGCGCACATAAGCAAGACACAGCTTATCATTGCTGTATTTCTGTCGCAAAAGCTCATAATCCGTGATATCCGTCAGATACAGCATCAGGCCGCTGGAGGTATTTTCCTTTTTGCTGTGACGCTCCTGCGTCTCTACGCTGTAATAGCGCATACGGTAATAATGGTCCTCCATCTGGATAACCTGCTCTCCGTCACGCACGCTCATCAGCTCAAAAGCATTCTGTGCCAACGGCAGAATTTCCTCAGGCTTTTTGCCCTCCAGATTACTTTTGCCTGTCCAGGCGGCAAATAATTCATTTTTCCATTGCAGCTTGCCATCTTTGGAAAAAACTGCAATGCCTACATCCAGCTTGCGCACCGCAAAATGGTTGGTACGTTCAATATTGCGGATAATATTATCCAGATAGCTGCTGAAAAAGATTTCCCTGTTGATAAGGTTCTGGCGGCTGAAATAGTAGATAATACCAAAAATAATCAGCGCCGGGATAATCAGCTTTGGCTGCAGATAGCAGACCAATACTGCCAGCAGCACAATTATCAGCAAATAAATATTAGTATCCGCTTTGGAATTCATATTCCGGTTAAACCTACTGAACATTATTTTCACCTCAAATCCGGCACAGCTGCCGAACTTTACCTTTGTTTTCTGAATCTGCTTGCAGGACGGATTTTCCTGAAGTCCATAACAATATCAAAGGCACCTACATAAACCATAATCTGGGTAAAGATAGGCACTATAAAGAGCAGCGCTATACCGATATTGGCCCACCAACGCGGCTTATGCTTTGTTTCTACAAACCAGTACAGCAACACGATGCCCTGTAAAACCAGCACAAAGCTGCAGACCGTCTGCACGTTGACAGACAGCGTATACATCCAGCTTGCCTGATCATGCTGATAATAATAGGTTACCGCAAACAAAGACGCAGCATAAGGCCACAAAATCCAGCCGGGAACCTGCAGCATCGTAAACGGAGGAAAGGCTTCAAAGCTTTCACCCAGCTTCGTAAGAATCTTTTTGGCAGCCATATAGTTCACAAAGGCCATCAGCGGCGCACACATCAGAAAAGCACCCGGCATGATAATACGCATCATGCGCAGCATTTCAGCATAACCGTCGACAGTCTTTTTAATATCGGCCTCGCTCATGCCATGCTCACGGTAATAAACCGTCAGCTGCTCCAGGCTTTGGTGGAAGGAGCTGAACATCATCTCAATCGGGTCAATACCCAGTACCCAGAAGCTCAGCACAATATTCAGAACCAGCGCAATTACCGCGCCGACACTGCCGTAAAGCATCATTTTCATCGGCGGCAGATGACGTCGCATGCACTCGCCTAAAATCAGGCCCAAAAGGCCGAAAATCGCCGCCAGAAAAAAGGCATTAATCGGACTGATAATCATCGCGATAATCACGGTAGCAACCAACAGTGTCATAATGCTCAATTTCAATCCGTGACGGCAGCCGCAGATAACTATCGGCAAGGGCCAAACGAAATTAACAAAAGCACCCAGCACAGGCACATACATACTTATCAAAGCCATAACGATAGCAACGGCAGCTAAAATACCGGCCTCAACCATGGCAGATGTTTTACGAATCACAGGTTATCCTCCTTTATGGATATATTTCTTCAATATATTATTGTACTACATCAACCGCTGAAAAGCAAAGGCTTTGCACCCGCTGGCAAGCCGTATTGTGCATTTCATACAAAAATGGTATAATATATATACGTTCTTGTACAACAATGACTGCCGTACATAGGCGTCTTTTATTTTTTTCAAAGGGGTTCTTAGCTTGCACAAGCAATATTTTCCGCAGCGTTGCTGCATGTTTCTCGTCGGTATCTTTACCATGACACTCGGCATCGCTCTTTCCTGTAAGGCCGATTTAGGTACTTCGCCTATTTCCAGCGTACCATGGGTTATGAGTATGTTCATGCCCTGGAGCATAGGTGAAATAACCATCGTCATGAATTTACTTTTTATCATCGCCCAGCCCATCCTGCTGCGGCAATTTTACTGGCGTAAGCTGTTGGGCCAGCTGGCAACACTGCTCGCCTTCGGCTACTGCATAGATTTTTCGATGAGCCTGTTGAGCTGGGTAAAACCGGACACACTGTTCTGGCAATGGTTTGACTGTATTCTTAGCACTATTCTTCTGGCCTTCGGCGTATTTCTCTGCATCCGCGCTAAAATTTTTGTTGCTGCCGGTGAGGGCCTCGTCTTGGTTATCGCCTTCGTCAGCAAAATTAAATTCAGCATCATCAAAAACTGCTTCGACTGTACGCTAGTCGCTATCAGCTTGGCAATTTCCTTCATGCACTTCGGTGCTATGCGCGGCGTAGGTGTAGGCACGATTGCCGCAGCCATCCTCGTCGGCCGCTGGATACAGCTTTACAGCAACTGGCTGCATATTTTCGACAAATGGAGCATCTTAGAGTAAGATTTTTTGCTTACTCTAATTATTTCGTTTTAATTTTCTGAATTTTTCTTGTTTTCTGCAAGATTGTATGTTATAATCCATTACAACAGCTGTTAGTATAATATTTGTCAAAGAAGGTGCAATTTATGCTCAGTATTGGTACAGTAAAATGGTTTAATAATAACAAAGGCTATGGATTCATAGAAGCACGCAACGGTCAGGAGGTTTTCGTGCATTTTTCAGCCATCCGTTCCGACGGCTATCGCTGTCTGCAGGAGGGCCAGCGTGTTTCCTATCATCTGTCACGCGGTAAACATGGCCCGATGGCATTGAACGTGTCGCCGATTATTTAAGCCTAACAGAAAAGCTTGTTATGTTCTTTATGTACTAAAAAACCGGTGGAGGTTTACCGTTAGGTAAGTTTCCACCGGTTTTTCTATTTAAGGCTGAGTTATGTCCCAGCAACTTTTTATGCCAAATTCACTCTTCTTTTAAAGCTTTACGTCCAGCGAAGCGCTCACGCCCACGCCCTGTACACGGTTAACATTTTGATAGGACACATTGTCTACCGGAATCAGCACCTTGCAGCGTACTCCCAACAGTGTCTGCTCAATCATCAGCGCTGCCTTCACCTGATCAACCTTAGACTGCGGGCCGGAAACCTGTGCCGCACCGGCACGGCTGCCGTCACCGACAGAAATAACAGGTACTACTTTCGTAGCATCCGTCGAGCTTACACCATACTTGGCCGTTACAGAGTTAATTGCATTATTCAGTGCCGGAGCGGTAGCATCTACAGCATAACCGATAACGCCGCCCTTGAGAACCTTATCCAAAATACCGGCCTGCGCTGCAGGCATACTGTTACCTAAAACAAAACCGCACACAAGTGCTGCCGCAATCCATTTCTTATTTCTCATAACGCATACCTCCTCGAATATTTATTATATTCGACAAGCAGCGTCAAAAGCCTTGCAAGCATTCTGTGAAATTACTACGAAAAAAATATGCTATGCTGTATAGTCCATCCTTCATTCTTCAATACCAGCTAATAATCCCGGCATTTGTAGTTGCTCGTAATATTGTGGATATACTGAACTTGCTAAAACATATGCAGCTTCTGCAGCATAATGTGACACACAGTAACGATAATATTTATCTGGCAAAGCAATAATCTGCTTATTTTGTACAGCCTTTAAAGTCATATACGACGGATCATGGAGAATCTCATCTATAGCAGCTTTACGTTTGCTATCTGCCATCATCCTGGTAGCAGTCGGTAAAAGAATAACGTCTGGCTGCAATTTTACTATACCTTCTTTTCCAATACGTGCACCTGTTGGCAGTTCAATATTTCCAGCCGCATTTTCTATATATGCGTAATGGCATAAATCGTCGAACAATCCTCCTTTTACGCCAAATGCACCTTCTACAGATACAGCTAGTATTTTCTTTCGCTCAGTCACCGGAATAGATGAATTAGTCTTTTGAATCAGCTCAAAGATGCTCTTCATGTTCTGCACAATAGACTTTCCCTTTTCAGCTTCACCTACTGCTTCACTTACATCTAATACACATTGCTCTATTTCTTGCATATTATGCGGTGCTTTAACAACGAAAACCTTTATTCCCATAGAGCGCATCGTTTCAATCTTCGTCCTGTCGGCATTATATGGCGCCAAAACTAAATCTGGCTTAAGCTTCATTATTTGTTCAACAGGAATAATACGTTCTGTTTTTATCGGCACTTTTTTTGCTTTATCTGCAATAAACGACACTTGCGCATCAGAAAAATACTTTGGCAAAGCCAATATACGTTCTGGTCCAGTAAGATCCATTACTATATCAGGCACACCAACACCTAATGGTAATATCCGATGCGGTTTCTCTCTAAATCTTATATTAACGCCTGTAGCATCTTGAACTGTATATAAGGCTTCTTCATCATGTGTTTTCAGCCCTTTCCCGCAAGCCATCGCCAAAAGGGCTAAGGCTATAAGCATTATTACACAAATTAGTCGCTTCATCTTTCTGCCTCAATTATTTTATCATATCGCATTTGTATATACTGCTGCCAAAGCAGTTTTTTTAAATTATAGTAACCTGTTATTCCTGCAAGCGGCATACAACTGATGTCATCATAAACTGGCTGGGATATTGCAATAAAATATGCTCTGCGTCCTGCACGGCGTATATACTGCTCACTTTCAATGCTACTACCTATAATAAGAATTACTGTACCGCTATTTTCTTGTAGCACATCATCCATATCCCGAACAATCTTATATGGACCATCAGCATTTTTCTGCTTCATATTTCCGTGAATAATTAAGTACATTTTATCAAATCCTGCTAATTCCATTGTCAGACTTTTTGCCAAAGCATATGCAACTGACTCTGGCGCCGCAACTACTATAATCGGGAAATAAATGCCACCCCACTCCCTTTGCAAGCTAAGTTCATCAGCAGTAAACATCTTATAAGTAGCCTCAGACTCTTTTTTCAATACGTTTAGTCTATCCGTAGAAAGATTGCGTTGTTTTGCTATCTTTTCTAGCCATTGCCAAGTGCCAGCATAACCATATGGTATACCTGATGCAAGTATTCCTTCATTCCCTTGGGATAATTCTGATGCTATTACAGGAAAATCATGATACTGCAAATTCAATCCTTGACGAAGTAAACGACGAATTTCCTGCATATCATAATAAGCATTATAATAGCACAAACTATACCCCCGCAAACAGCCAAATGTTACTTTTAGGCCTGCCTGCTCTACCATCTTAAATGCATAGTTATAACCATCCCAGAAATCGCCAGTCATAGCACCGCTTTCCATACTTAAGCAACACACATCAGGAATTTCTTCTGCTACAATGCCTAAAATGTCATCACCTATTAAACTAACAGCACAAGAATTGACAACACCTATACATGTTATTGCTTGCTTTTGTGTTTTAATCTGCCTCAAGACCTTCTTTACTTTGCCTTCTGTACCAAAAACAATGGCGTTTTCGTCAACATCACTACAATATAGCCTGTCTTCAATACTAAATGGTAGCATTTGCTGAAGTATTCGTTTCATTTGCAAGTAGCAAAATCGCGGTCCATTAACCAACACAACGGCTTCCCCAATATGCTCAAGCAAGCAGGCAATTTCTCCCACACCTGCACAATAATTTGTTTCTTTTTTTAATTCATATAAGCGTTTATTCATAATAGCCTCTATGCTTTTTCTGTACTATCATTCTTTTGATATCTTCTATTACCATTTGCAGGCCTTCTAACCCAAAGCCCATATTCATGTATGGTAACGACACGGCAAATGGTAATAAGTCTCGTGGTACTCTCACAGAAAGCACATTTTTGCCATCTAACCTTAAGCTGATTTCTTCTATGGTAAGATAAAAGCGGTCTATGTTTGAAAGCCTTGGTACATCATGCAGCAAAGTATCTAGGACATTTCCGTTCGCCATTGAATTATCCTGATCCATATAAATGCCTTCTACTTCCAGCTGCAAATCATCCAACAGCTCATTCAGCCATGTAAAGTTGAGTATAACCTTAGCATCTCTGATAACTATGCTAACCTTATTCCCTTTACCAGCTATAGCTAAAAAATCATTTATGAATTGACTATATTGCTGTTTTAACTGTTCGCAAAGCATCTTGTAACTGTATTCTGGCGATTGCAGAGCAATATGTATTCTTTCCAGCCAAGTCAATGTTTCCTTAAAACCTGCCGGATCAGCATAATCTAGTATCTGGATTCCAAGTTTTTCGTTAAGTAAATTCGCCGCTGACTCATAATCTGCTACCAACATGTTATTATGATCGATAATGACACCATAGCGGCATGTACACAATAGCTTTATTTCTTCCAAACTAGCAGCTCCCGGGAATAATATAACTTTCTTCAGACCTAAGAAGTAAAGATATTTCTCTATGGTGCGGAATGCCGCAGAGTGTTTTCCTTCAAATGGAGCTATTATAACTATTGTATCGTCCCGCTTTTCTTGAAGTATACAAAATCGATTAAGCATTATGCTGACAGCAAGTTTAAAGCCATTAGAGTAAGCGCCATTCATAAAGCCAAAACTATTAATTGAAATGACTGGCACTTTATAGGTACCTTCTGCTTCCGCAGCTACTGCTTCAATATCATCACCGATAATCCCTACCATACACGAATTAACCACCAAGATATAGGCAGGGTTATATAATTCCGCAACCATACCTATTGCAGCAGCCAGCTTTTTTCCGGATCCGTAGATGCAGTCATCATTAGTCAAATTTGTATATACAATCCTTCTACCAATGCTGTTAAACATTCCACGCATAGCGTTGGTAGCCTGATAGTTGCGTTCCAGCTCCCTGTCACGCAAAATATGTGCACATCCCAGTGGGCTGTTTAAGATTACTACCACATCTTCCGCATACGCCACAACGCGGCAAGCCCCTATCATGCTACAACCATAGCCTTTAAATCTTCGCAAAAGCTGTTGTCCCATTATCTAACACCTTTAATCAGAAAGTATATTCCATGCCAACCATATAATTTCTTCCTGGTGAAGCATACCATGCCTCTGGATCCAAATCATATACTCTTTCAGTATAGTTGGTATTAAAAATATTTCCTATTTTGCCGAACAATTTGATACTATTGCTACATTTATAATTAGCACTTATATCCCACACCCAAAAGCTTGTAGACGTATGCACCTTAGCTGCTTTGCGTCCTTCCCTGTTAATAACTCCACGTCCGTCAAAATCTACCGCCAAGCGGTCATTGTCATAGCCGATGTTAAAATTCCATACACCTCGTGGTAAATATCCGTTTTTATTAGGGTTCTTATTTGGTTGCGGGTCAACATAAATATAAGTATAGCCAGCACCAAGATTAATACAGTCATTAATACTCTTATTAACCTTTACGCTAAAACCTTTTGTTTTTTCAATATCATAGTTAGTATAGATACTATCATCACTGCCATCATTTTTCTTTACCAAACCGATAGCATCGCTGGATTTACGTCTATAGGCATTCAAATCAATTGTGGTATTCTTATCAAAGTAATGCTTCATGCCAAGCTCATAAGTATAGCCTGTTTCGTATTTCAAATCAGGATTGCCGGAACCGGAAGAATACAGTTGGTTTACTGTTGGTGCAATAAAGTACTGCTTATAAGACGCGTAAAAATTTGTCTTATCATCAGGAGTAAAACCGATAGTCGCACTACCGCTAGTATGGTTGCCATACTTGGAATGACTGTCATAGCGCAGACCATATGTTAAATTGTATTGTTTGGAAAAATCCCAAATATCTTGTATATATAAAGCTGTATTATGGAAATCTTTGTTTTTAATAGTCTGAGAAGCTCTATCAATACTATCTTTTGTATATTCAAAGCCACCTACCAAAGTATGATGTTCACCTATTTTATTTGTTAATTGGTCATTAATACTAAGGTTAGTTTGTACATATTGTACTGGTTTTCTCGCGGTATAATTGTCATTTATATCCTTGCTATTCCTGCTGAAGCTTAAAATATTATTGCTACTCTCAGAAAACTTATGATTATAGCTCATAACAAAATTATTGTTATCCTTAGTTCCATAAATCGGAGTGGCTTTTTCATAAACTTGTCCTTTTTTAGGTTTAATTCTGGAATAGTCAGATTTATACTGCGTGTACATTAAGCTCAAGTCATTTTTTTCATCAAAAGTTTTGCCCAACTTAACATTAAAAGTTTTGGCATCAACAGTTTCCGGTACCCTTCTTCCTTGACCATCTTTGAAGCTACCAGATTTTTTATTTTGTGCAGCAATATACCAGTTCAAGCCTTTTTCAGTACCGCCAGCACTCAAACCTACGTGGCTTGTCTTAAAGCTTCCGTAATCTGTGTGAAGTTTACCATACCCATTACCAATCTGCTTTCTAGTAACAATATTAATAACGCCACCTTGCGCGTCAGAACCATATAAAGTAGAAGCAGAACCTTTAAGCACCTCTATACGTTCTACTAAATTCATATCAATGAAGTCTGCGCTAGAAAATTTTTCAGCATCGCCTCCATTAAAATTTATTCTTACACCGTCAATTAAAACTACAATATTTTTTGAACCATTAATATAAAGAGTGTTATCTGCATAAGCTTCACCACTGCCACCCATGTTCTGAACATTAACACCCGGCAAGTTGCGGATTGCTTCACCAATATTATTAAAATGCTTATTTTCTATTTCCTGTCTACCTACTACATTAACGTTCGCATTAGCATTAAACATTGTCGTAGGTACCTTTGTCGCACTAACTACCAATTTCTCTAATGAAAATTCAGGTAAATCTTCTGTAGGCATTGCATTTGCAACATTAGTAATAGCGCCAACAGCCAACATCAATATTAAACTCTTATAACCACTTAAAATCATTGCACTCACTCTCCTATAAGCTTCAATATTCGATTGATTTTTTTAGCTTATGTGATATTATATACTATATAGCGCTATACACTCAATATGTTTTTCAAGGGGATTTAGTATTAAAATGAGTAACACAAACTACTTTTCTGTAAGTGAACTCGCTGCCTTAGGTAATGTATCTCGACAAACTATTCTCTACTATGATAAGCACAATTTACTAAAACCTAATTTTATAGACAGCAATGGTTACAGATACTACCACTTCAAAGAATATCTTATTTTAGAAATAATATTAAATTTTCGCAAATTAGGTATGTCTGTAGACGAAATAAAGGCTTACATAAATGAAAAAAGTCCAGAAGCTTTAGATAACATACTAATGAACAAAGCAACAGAATATGAGTTAACTATAAAAAAACTAAAATGTTTATTAGCAGATATCGAAATAGTTCGCACAAATTTAGCAGCAATCAATAAATATAACGTCGGTAGTCTAACTATTCACCAACAAGAGCAAGAGATTCTAATACTTAGTCCTTTGGTTGATAAAAAAGCACCAATCAAAACAAGAATAAAAATATTAGGAAACTTCAACCTACCACTATATAAATCAAATCACTTTAAGTCCTGCAAAGTCAGTTGGATAATTACAGCAAATGATTTTCTTAATGGTGAATGCAGGAAAAAACGCTACTACTGCTCACCAACATATGTTGATTCAAATAATAAAAAAAAGATTATCTTACCTGCTGGAAATTACTTAACATATATTTTTCAAGGAGCTTTTCAACCGCAAGCCACAAAAATCTATGATATTATTACCCAATATCTGCATAAGCAACATTTAAAGATTATTAGCCCGATAAAAATTACTACCTTGAAAGATTTTTGGACAGCTAAGACAAGAGATGACTATATAAGTATGCTTTCTGTTGCGGTAGAAAAGTAATGAAAATATTTAGCTTATTACTATATTTTGACTTGTTTTCCTTTATAACCGAATTGAATTCCAAGAGATTATAACCCAGATAGTATTACCAATAAATTCTATTTTAAACAACAAGGCTGTTGCACCACCCCGCAGGTACAACAGCCCTTATCATTTTGCTTATTATATATTTATATTCTCATCTATCTTTCCGCTACCATCAGTCCGTCATCATGAACGCGCAGAGGCACCTTCAAAACCTGACCGGGATAAATATGCTTAGAGTTAAGTTTGTTCGCCTGTTCAATGCGGAAAATAACCTCACGCACATCCTCACGCGCTTCTGTATGACGACCGGCAATTTCCCACAGCGTTTCGCCCTCAGCAACAGTCACTGTATACTCCTTGTAAACAGGTTCATCAGCAAACACAGCACTATATCCGGCATAAAGGAAGCAAGCACAGCAGATAACACTTAAAAACTTTTTCATATCTATCACCACCTAATAAATCTTTGTTTGCTTATATTATAGTGTGCCGCACGAACTTTGTCAACACTTTTATGAATTTTTGTTTGCTGATTACTGATTATTTGCGAACATATCTCCAAACATCAATATTGTTTATGCGTCATATATAAAAATAAGTGCAGCAAAAAAGGCATCACCTCTCGGCAATGCCCTTTTGCTTAATATATGCTACTCTATATCGAAAATTTTGCCCGGATTCAGGATATTATTTGGATCCAGGGCTTTTTTAATTGCACGCATCATTTCCAGCTCATCCGGATTAGTAAATTCCTCCATCAGCTGTTTGCGTTTATAGCCAATGCCATGCTCACCACTCAAGCGACCGCCGTGCGCATAAATAAAGCGGTACAGCTCCTGCTGGTTGGCTTTGACTCTGGCATCCCAGTCCGCATAATCCTCCTGCTCCTGCTTCAGGATATTCAGATGGATATTACCATCACCGGCATGACTGGCAATGCGTGTTACCAGCTGATATTTATCGGCCAGACGCAAAATTTCCGCCAGCAGCGCAGGCTCATGATCTACCGGGCAGACAACGTCCTCCTTGCAGACAATCAGGCTTTCCGCACGCACTGCTTCGGCGAAGGCCTTGCGTGCCTGCCAAATTTTGTCGTGCTCCGCTACCAGCACATCGCCGGCACCGTTTTCCGAGCAGATTTCATCCATCGTACAAGCCTTTTCATCCAAGTCATCCTCGCTGGTGCCTTCCACTTCTACGATAAGATAATTGCCCTTTTCACTGCCCTGCAGCGTTGTACCGAGATAACGCTCTACGGATTTGATAGTGATATTATCCATGTATTCTACGCAGGTAGGCATAATACCGGCCATAACCAGCTTGTTTACCGTGCCGATAGCATCCTCAGGGGATTCAAAAACCGCCAGCAGATCCATGCTGTACTTAGGCAACGGCAGCAGCTTCACGGTAATCTGCGTGATGATACCAAGGGTACCCTCACTGCCGATTATCAGCTGCTCCAGGCAATAGCCTGTAGTCTGCTTTTGCAGGCGTGCTCCCAGCTGCACGATTTTGCCGGTAGGATTTACCACCTCAACGGCATATACCTGATGACGCGTAGTACCGTATTTAACCGCGCGATTGCCACCGGCATTGGTCGCCACATTGCCGCCGATAAAGCATGAATCACCGCTACAGGGGTCGCCTGCATAAAAGGCTCCCTTGGCCGCAGCCGCAGCCTGCAAATCCGAGGTGCGCACACCCGGCTCTACAACCGCATACATAGCGTCAGCATTAACCTCGATAATTTTATTCATCTTTTCGAGCGAAAGCACTACACCACCGTAAATGGGCACTGCACCGCAGGCAAGACCTGTGCCTGCGCCACGGGGTACAACCGGGAAAATATATTCATTCGCCAGTTTGACCACAGCTGCCACCTGCTGTGCATTTTCCGCAAATACGACAGCCTCAGGCATATGATGATAGGCCGGGTCAGTTACTTCATCATGGGCATATATTTCCATCTGCCCTGCATCCGTCACTACATTCTGCACGCCGACCAAAGCCTGCAGCTTGGCAATTATTTCGTCAGACAGCTTGTTATACTCCATAATTCAGTCCTCCTCATTTGCAACATTTATATTTTAAACTACTCTATGCTTATTTTATCACAAACAGTGACATTTATAACAGCAAATATTTTTCAGTGTACCAGCCACATATAAAACGGTATTGCAAAGACCGCCAGCACCGTACTTACCGCCGTCAGCATGGCAGCATATTTATAATCGCCGCCGTAGCCTTTTGCTACAATCGCCGTATTAGTCATCGCCGGCATCGCCGCCATAATCACAAATACCTTTTCCATCATAGGTTCCAGATGGAAAAACGGCAGGATAAGGAAAACTATCCAAGGACAGATTAAATAGCGTCCCAGCATAGCAACTACCAGCTCCTTGCCTACGGAAATTTCTTCCCAACGGGTTTTGCTCATGGCAATACCGATGAACAGCATCGCCAGCGGCGTAGTCATGCTTCCCAGATAATGAAAGGACTTGAATACCGGCTCAGGCAGATTCCATTCCAGCAGTACCATCACTACGCCCAGCATAAAGCCCATAAGCGGCGGCGACATAATGCTTTTCAGTGTCTTACGGCTGAAAAGCGGCATTGCTACGCCATTACTGCTTGCCAGATCATGAAAGCCGATAGTCCAGAAAAGCGTTGTGTTCACCATGTAGTAAATCATAATATACGGCGCACCGGCATCACCGAACAAGGCTATGCCTAATGGCAGTCCGATAAAAATAGTGTTGGAAAAGCTGACACAGATGGAAAAAATCCCTCTGTGCTCCTGCGGAACACCTATCAGACGTCCGAGCAGCCTGCTGATAAAATAGCCTGCCAGCATCGAAATAACCGGTACAATCAGGCCATTTGAAAGCGTAATGAGCTGGTCATGCTTAAACTGCCCCAAAATATTGGTCAGCATATATGTAGGCAGGCAGACATAATTCACCAGACGCGAAATCAGCGCCACACTTTCCTCGCTGAACCAGCCCCTGCGCTCTAAATAAAAGCCGACAGCAATCATCAGCATAATGGTCAGCACACCGTTTAATGCATGTAAAACTATTTCCATTGTTCATTCCCCTCATAAGGCAAAAATTGCCGAAGCATTCAGCTCCGGCAACGAAGATTTTAGTTTTTGGATTTTTTTACTTCTTCCAGTTTGTTTTTCATCCAGTCAATCATTGCTACCTTGCCAAAATCGTGCCAGGTTTCACATTCGGTATTTTTGGCAATATACTCATTCCACTTATCCTGATTAACATTTTCTACTTCCATCAGGTTCATAATGCCAAAACCGCTGCGCCAGATCATATCATCCATAGATGTAAATTTGCTGTTTTCCTGCAAAAACTTAGGATTGAATAATTCCTGGAAGGATACCTTGTTCAGAATCTTGCCCAATTCCTTATCCTCGGTAAAAATTCCCAGATAATGCTTAAAGGTTTTATCTAATTTATTTTTTTCCATCTTACTTCCTCCAAAAATAGTTGTATAAGGGTATTTTAACACAAAAGCAATAAAATGGCACTAGCATTTTCATATTCCGTGTGCAGAATCATTAATTTATGCCCGCATAACACAGATATGATAATCATTATTGAATTCCTACTAAATTCATAGTAGAATATAGTCATTAGAAAGGTTGTGACCGTAATGAAAATTTCTACCAAGGGACGTTATGCCCTGCGATTGATGCTCGATTTAGCAATCAACCACACCGGTAGCTATATACCATTAAAAACAGTTGCCCAACGGCAAAATATTTCCGATAAATACTTAGAGCAAATTATTCACCAGCTGAGTAAAGCAGGCTTTGTCCAAAGTGCCCGCGGCGCTCAGGGAGGCTATCGTCTGGCGCGCACGCCTGATGAATACACTGTCGGTGAAATTCTGCGCACAGTCGAGGGCAGTCTTGCTCCCGTATCCTGCCTGGACTGCAAAACACCCTGTGATCAGTTTGACTCCTGTATCACCATCGGTCTTTACAAAAAAATTCAGCAGGCCATTGACGGCGTAGTTGACCACACTACGCTGCACGATATGATAAGCGATTACCGTGCCAAGCATCCGCAGGCTGAAAATATTTAAAAGCGAGCTAAGCACCCGCATTTTATAGAAAAATAACAAAGCATTAGGAGGAAAATAATATGAACAGAGAAGAAGCCTGGAATTTATTACGTCAATATAACACGGAGTCCTTTCATTTACGTCATGCACTGACTGTAGAAGGCATTATGCGTTACTTTGCCAAGGAGCTTGGCTATGCAGACCAGGAGGAATACTGGGGCATCGTAGGCCTGCTGCATGACTTGGATTTTGAGCTGTATCCCGAGGAACACTGCGTAAAATCTCAGGAGCTGATGCGCGAGCACGGTGTAGATGAAAACATTATCCGCTCCACTGCCAGCCACGGCTGGGGCCTGACTGCTGCCAACATCGAACCTGAGCATCAGATGGAAAAGGTGCTTTTCGCTATCGATGAGCTTTCCGGCTTAATCGGTGCCGCTGCCCTGATGCGCCCTTCCAAAAGCGTACAGGACATGGAGCTGAAATCCCTGAAGAAAAAATTTAAGGATAAACACTTTGCTGCCGGCTGCAGCCGCGATGTAATCAAACAAGGTGCCGATATTCTTGGCTGGCCTTTAGACGAGCTGATGGAAAAAACTATCGCCGCTATGCGTGTAGACGAAGCAGCCATCAACGAAGTCTGCGATAAATTATGAGGCGCACAGTCTTAATCTGCTCGCTGCTGCTCAGCCTTGCAGGCAGCAGCTTTGCAGCTGCAGCCGAGGAGCTGCCAAATTATGCTACGCAGCCTGCTGTAGTTTCCACCTCTCCGGCTCAACCGGCTGAGCCTACGGAAGCAGAAAACAGTATTGGCACTTCCCAAGCAGAGGAAACCGCTGCAGACAATAACATCGTAAGCACTGCTCCTACTGTACCGGCAACGCCAAAGCAGGAAGAAACAGCAGCCGAAGCGCCCATGACAGTGAATGAAGCAAAAGCACCTATGGCAGAAGTGCCAACAACACCAGCTGCTGCAAATACTGCAGCTAAACCGCCTGTTATCAGCAATGAGCCTGTGCCACCTGCAGATAAGCCCAAGCCTAAACCAAAGCTGAATCTGGTAGGCAAGCCGCCTCTGCCCAGACAGTTCATGCGTACACCGCAGGCAAGCGATTTCACTAGCGTCAGCAGTGAGGCCGGTGGCTATAGTATCGCCGTACCCAAAGCTTTCGGTAAAAATCCGCTGGCAGACCTGCCGCAAGCCGAAGGAGCTATGCTGGTGCGCACTGCAGGCAACAATCTGATGCTGGCAGCAACCGTGCTTGACCCTGCGGACACTGCAAGCTTTAAGGCAACAGAAGCTCTGCCTGTCTATGAAAATGCCAAAGTATACTGGCAATGGCAGCATGGCAATCAGTTAATTTGGACCTGCCGCCTGAGCGCCCACAATGATTATCACGGCAACAAGCTGCTTTTGACTGCGGAAGCTACACAAAACGGCAAAACCTACCAGTTGCTGTACGTAATGCCTGCAGCTCAGGCAGATAACTATCTGCCGCAGGCCCTTTACTCCTTAGACAGCTTTAAAATAAACCTGCCATAAAGAAAAATCCTCCGACAGCTCGCCAGCTGCGGAGGATTTTCTTCTTTCTCTCTCGTTAATTATGAGTCCGGGGACATTAGCTTTGTTGGGACATTGGCTAAAAGCAAGGGGTGTTAAAGGTTAAGAAGAAATAAGTAGAGGGATAACACCATATGCAAACAAACTTGATAACCACGAGATTTTCTATGCAAATTGACTTTTAAAGAAAGGCTTTTTTAGTTAGCTCAGCTTCTTCAGATAAGCTTGTCCTTTTTCATGCTCGGACATAAACTGGAACAGGTAGAGGCCGCACAAGAATAAGAAGATGTTAGGCAGGAAAGGCACATACTCCAACGAGACAAAATCTGCACCGGGCAGCCCCAGCCATACGTTCCAGTCACCGTACAGGAAGGACGGCAGATGTCCAATTATCTTACCTTGCCAGATGATCACGCCATCAGTAAGATGCCTGGTCAAATCATAGGCTATTGCAGATAACAGCCAACCGCAGGAACCGGGAGACTTCTGCAGCCACCAATGAATGGGCTGTACTACCAGATATGCAAGACCAAGGAAGGTAAAGATGCCGAAATAAATGGGATGCTGCGGTGTGAAGATATAGGTGCAAAGCGAAATCGCAGTGCCTGCACCCAAAAGGCCCAATCCCCATTTGAGGTAATTGCTGCCCTGGCTAAAGGTCATACCGCACAGAACCACAATGCTCCACAGCGTCAGCCGCTGCCACCATACATAATCCCAAGCAGGATTAGTACCCTGAGCTACATTGATATTATACAGGAAGTAGAAAACTGCCAGATTCAGGAAGGCTGCAGCCTTGAGTGCATTCAGCACACGATACTGCTTCTTTGCTGTTTTTGTTTCTGACTGCTCATACATTTTTGCTAATAACTTTTCCATAATACTTACCTCGCTTTCATCGTAGGAGGTGAAGCGCCGCGCAAACCTTAGGGAATATTTATTATTCCCTGTAGTTATAATATAAACTATTCTGTCAGAATTTTCAAGAGGTCAAGTTATATCGTTTGGGCATGCGGCAATTAGTTTTATATTAGTTATGCTTTATTGGAATATTAATAATGCACAGTAGGAATAACATAAGCCCTTTAAAGCCAAAAACAGCAGAGAAAGTGTAAACTACATTACATTTTCTCTGCTATTTTGTAAAGTAACTTCTTTTCAGCGTTTTTTATTTTTCTGCACCGAAGGTATTGGTCAAAGCCGCAAAATCCTCCAGGCTGAGAGTTTCCGCTCTGCGCTTTCCGTCTACGCCGGCACGCTGCAGCCACTGCGCACACTGCTCGGAGTTGATGCCCATATTCTTCAGCGAATTGCTGAGCATCTTGCGTCTGAGGGAGAAGGCTGCCTTAACCACGCGGAAGAACAGCGCTTCGTCGCACACCTTTACCGGCGGCTCGGAGCGGCGCTTGCATACAATAACAGCCGAATCAACAGCCGGTGCGGGAATAAACGAGGTCGGAGGTACGATAAACGCTATCTCCGGCTCGGTATAATACTGAATAGCTACCGAAAGCGCACCATAATCTCTGCTGCCCGGTTTGGCAGCCATGCGTTCGGCAACCTCCTTCTGCACCATAGCAACTAAGCGTTCCATAGGCAGGCGCTTTTCCAACAGGGCAAAAATAATCGGCGTGGTAATATAATACGGCAGGTTAGCGCACACCTTAAATTCCGGTGCTGCCACCGTTTCCATAATATTTACCTGCAGGATATCGCCATTGACGATGCGAACATTGTCATAACCCTCCAGCGTAACATCCAGTACCGGCAGCAGGCGTTTATCCAGCTCTACCGCCACAACATCGGCACCGCTTTCTGCCAGCCCCTGTGTCAGCGTACCGATGCCCGGGCCTACCTCCAGCACCTTATCTGCCGGGGACAGCTCTGCTGCTTCCACAATACGGCGCACGATATTTTCATCAATCAGGAAATTCTGCCCCAGCTTCTTATCGGCACGCAGCTTAAAGCGGTGCAGAATATGATTCGTTACCTGGGGAGAAGCAATAACCGGTTTATTCACTCTTCACTCTCCAATTTTTGTAAAGCAACCGTAAATTCTTCACGGCTCACACCATAATGATTCAGGCGTTCCAAAAAGCGTTTGGCATTGCCATAGCCTATACCAAGCTCGGCACCCAGCGCATCACGGCGTGCAGAAGCACTCTCGCTGCCGTTCAGATTATTTTGGAACAAATCGCGCATAGTAAATTCCTGCTGCGGACGATATTCATGGTGTCGCACCTTAGCCAGAGCTTCCAAAATAGCCTCCGGCTGCGCCTGCTCCACGCCTACATCATTATTGGCAGTTGCCTGACGCTTAGGAATAAACGCCTGCCCTGCTTCCGGAAAGCGCTCCGTCAAAAAGCGGCGAATGCGTTCACCGGCACCGTCAGGATCAGTCAGGATAATTATCCCGCGTTTTTTATACGCAGCCTCTATCTGGCGCAAAGTATAGGGGGCCAGCGTAAAGCCGCCGGTTTCGATAGTATCGGCCTCCAGCGCCTTACCGATTGCCACCGTATCCATTTTTCCTTCTACTACGAGCACTTCCTTAAGCATCAGATAAATTCCACCTTAATCAGCTAAAATATAAATATCTACATCGCGTCTGCCCCACTGGATAGCACGATGATAATCATTAAAAAACAAATCTACTCTGTGGTGAACCATATCGCCACCGGTATCACCGGCCATAGCGATACCATAACCGGGGATATACATTTTTGTATAATACGGAATAAAGCGCGGGTCAACAGCCACAATGCCTTCATACGGAACAAGACCGATAGAAGTACGGCTGCCTGTTGCTACATAAGCAGAGGCATGCGCACTGATTTTTTTCGTATAGCGCTTATAGCCCTCAGGAGTATAGACGCTCATCGCCATACCCTTGCGGATAACCTTTGTTTCCGGCTCAATCAGCACATGACGCGTCAGCTCCTGTACAGAATGACTGCCATCACCGTTTTTCACCTTTTTGGAAACAACCTTCGCTGTACCGGCCTTGCCTTCAACATGTATCTTTTCCGTACCGAAGTTCAGACTGTAATCGTCCTCATACTTCACCGGAATATCTACACTCGCTTCACTGAATTGCAGCTCCTCATCGGCATTCAAAATATAAACCTGCATACCTTCCTTGAACGGCTCATGCACATCCGGATAAACACGCTCCTTTTTGTAGGAGATGCCCAAATCCTTCAGCGCCTCGCCTACAGTCGGCTTGCAGCTTTTGTATTCTACCGTTTCATTGCCACGGATAACAGTAAAGGGCTTGCCGCGCAGTACCTCAATCACACTGCCGTTCTGTACCCTTTTGGTATTCTGCAGCTTCCAGCCATCGCCCTTCTCCAGGACAATGCCGGCCTCCTGCAAAATTTTGCCAGGCTTTACTGCATTAGTACGCACTTCCTTGGTCTGACCATCATAAAGAATAGTCACCTGCTGTGAAATATCAAAACCGGTCAGGAAAGGCACCATCAGCATAAGGATAACGGCAGATAATAAACAATTTAAATGTAATCTGCATATATGCTTAATCATAAAAACCTCCTTAATCCGGTAATTATTTTAACATAAAACAGCAGGAAGCGTCAAATCCGTGACATTTACAGCATTTTCGCATATCTAAAATATATAATTTGTTAGCATATAGACTACTTATATTCTAACATTTTCCCGTCCATTGAGATTATTTAACAGCAGGCTCATAGAATTTTTTCACCTGCTCCGTATAGCTGCCATCCTGATTATACATAATCAGCGGCGGCAGAACATCCAAGCCGTAGCTGCCGCCCTTCTGCATTTCCATCAGGAAAATCCAGGCAGGCTTATCAATTTTGGAATGCACCCATTGCAAACGCTTCGGCTGCAGGCCATATTTCAGCGCCAACTGCATGCTTTCGGCAAAGCGCTCCGGCAACTGCACCAAAGCAAAGCGTCCGCGATAGCGCACAGCAAAGGCCGCCGCCCGGAAAAAATCCTCCAATGTCGAGGTAACCTCGTGGCAGGCAGCAGTGCCTACCTGGCGCACGTTGCCGCTGTTGCGGTAGGGCGGATTGGCAGCCACCAAATCCATGCTCTCCGGCTGCAGCAGCTGCTTGTAATTGCGTAAATCGCCGTCTATAACAGTAAACTTATCCTGCAGGGAATTATCCGCAACGCTTTGGCGTACCAGCTTTGTTACCTGCGGATTGCAGTCCAGTGCCGTCACCTCTGCGGCTCCTCTGCTTTCCAGCAGCATACTGATGGCACCGGTGCCACAGCCCAGCTCCAGCACCTTAGCCTTACGCACGACATGCGGGAAGTTGCCTAAAAACACAGCATCCGTAGTATAGCAGAACTCTTTGGCATCCTGCCAGATTTTATAACCGCAACCCGGCACATAATCACAGCGCAGGCTGTTTTCCTGCTCAGACATTATCAGCCTGGGAAGCATCTACAAGCTCTTCCCACTCCACCTGAATAGTATTATCCGGAGAAAGCTGTACAGCAGCGGTACGCTCCTTGCGGTTAATGCCTACTACCTTGCCTTCGCCCATAGTAGTCACTACCTTGCTGCCCATCTTGGGAATTTCAATGCGCTCGCGACGACCGCAGCCGTTGCAGCCATGCTTGCAGTACATATGATTTTCATACTTCAGGCAGCACATCAGACGACCGCAGATGCCGGAAATCTTCGTCGGGTTCAAAGACAGGCTCTGGTCCTTGGCCATGCGGATAGAAACAGGCTCAAAATCGCCTAAGAATGTTGCACAGCACAGCGGACGGCCACAGCTGCCGATACCGCCCAGCATCTTGGCCTCATCGCGCACACCGATCTGGCGCAGCTCAATACGGGTACGGAAAACAGCTGCCAGATCCTTAACCAGCTCACGGAAGTCAATGCGTCCGTCAGCAGTGAAGTAGAAAATAATCTTATTCACATCAAAGGTAAACTCTACGTCAATCAGACGCATGGGCAGACCATGATTTTTAATTTTGCGCAGGCAGATATTGAACGCTTCCTTTTCACGGATTTTGTTTTCTGCCAGCTTCATGTCATCATCGGCTGTTGCTTTACGCATAACCGGTTTAAGCGGGGAAACAATCTGCTTGTCTTCTACTTCACGCGGTCCGATAACAACCTCACCGTATTCCACACCACGAGCTGTTTCTACGATAGCAAAATCACCCTTTGCTACACCTGTTTCCGCCGGGTCAAAATAATATATCTTGCACGCTTTTTTAAAGCGAATGCCTACTACTGTCGGCATAAATTATCACTCCTTATAAATTTTATCTATTTTAAGCGCCATGGTTTCCAATGCCGTTTTCATACCGACACTGCTCACCAATGCGTCATATGCTTCTTGTACAATCACTAAAGCCTGCTTCAGCGCCGACAGCTGCCAGCCGCTGCTCTGACTTTTAAGCTCATCCAGGAAATCTATATTATATATTCTATCATAAAGCTGCAATTTGCACATCATTAAATCACGCAACAGCAGTTGCCACAGCTGCACGAGCAGCAGTGCCTGCTCACGCTGCACCTTTTTGTCCAGCCAGCTGCGGCCGGCCAGATAATTCATCGGCATCGCCAAGGGCAAAGCCTCCAAAAAGGCTGCCGCCTGCTTACGGCATTCAAATACATCCATCTGCCCCGTGGCTGCAGCTAAATTCAGCGCCAAGCCGATTGAGCCTTCGCTGATACGCGCCAACACCGCGGCCTTGGCAGGCTCTATCTGCCTTGCCTGCAGCGCCTGTTCCACCAGCTGCGGCTCGATTGCCTGAAAACGCAGCTGCACCACACGCGACATAATAGTCGGCAGCAGCCTGTTGACATTGGCTGCCAGCAAAATAATCACCCAGCCGGCCGGCGGCTCCTCCAACAGCTTCAAAAAAGCATTGGCTGCGGCGGGAACCATAGTATCCGCATCCTCAACAATGCACACCCGCGTCGGTGACATCACCGGTGCCAGCGCCGTTTTAGCCGTCAGCTCCCTGATCTGGTCGATAATAATCGTATCTCTTAAACGGTCTTTTTTATCATCCCATTCATGCTGCACCAGCACGAAATCCGGATGGCTCAGATTGCCGTCCTGCAGATTCATAAGCCTGCAGGCCTCACAGCCATCTGTTCCGTTATGCTGAAAGCACAGCAGCGCCTTGGCAAATTCCAGAGCCAGCGTGCGCTTGCCCAAGCCGGCAGCACCGCTGAAAAGCAGCGCATGCGGACGCTCCTTGGCCTGCAGATAGTTCTGCAGAAATTTTTTCTGTTCTTTGTGGCCGATAATATGCTCCCACATTTTAGTTCTCTCCGATGATTACTCTGCTGATGGCCTGCAGCACCTTCGCAGTAACCTCCTGCTGACTGCCTAAGGCATCAATCACCTGCAAGCGTTGCGGCTCTGCCTCGGCAAGCTGCAGAAAGCCTGCACGCAGACGCTGCTGAAATTCCAGCCCCTGCTGTTCATAACGGTCCTGCACACCACGCTGCTGGCGACGCGCCAGCAATTTTGCCGGGTCAGCATCAAAAACAAGCGTCAAATCAGGCTCCAAGCCTCCGGTAGCAAAAGAGCCCAACCGGCGTAGCTGCGCAATCTCCTCCGGAGTTTTGCCCTGCGCCAGTCCCTGATAAACCAGTGTTGAATCATTGAAGCGGTCACAGATAATAATCTTGCCTGCTTCCACCGCCGGACGCAGCAGCTTGTCGACATGCTCGCTGCGTGCTGCCAGATACAGCAGCGTCTGCGTTGCTGTTGTCAGCGGCAGCTCCGGGTTCAACACCAAAGCGCGCACCTTTTCAGCCAGCTGAGTACCACCGGGCTCGCGGCTTTCCAGTACATCATAGCCCTGCTCGCGCAAGGCCTGCGCTGCCAAATGCTGCTGGGTTGTTTTACCCGCTCCGTCTATTCCTTCAAATGTAATAAAAAATCCTCGCATCTTTTTACCTCAATCCGTAATAATACGTATCGTTTGTAAGCTGCTGTCCGCAGGTCCGCTTACCGGCAAGCCAAGCTCCTTCTGCGCGCGGCAGTAGGCAATAATCTCTTCCGTTACCAGCTCACCCGGCAGCAGTACCGGTATTCCCGGCGGATAAAAGCTCACCTGCTCGCCGCAGATTTTGCCTGCAGCCTGCGCCAACGGTACCGCTTTTTTCGCACAATAGAATACGTCGCGCAAGGGCAGAACTGCCTGCGTCTGCGGCACCTTCGCTGCCGCTGCCAGCTGCAGCGGCGCACGCTTCTGCGCCTGCATTTTATTCAGTACAGCGGCAATTCTTGCCAACGCCTCGTCATAATCCGTAGTAACATCTGCATAGGTCACCAAAAAGAGTACATTATAGGCATCTACAAGCTCAACAGCAACTCTTGCCTCACGGAAAAGCTCACCAACCTCTACGCCGGTATAGCCCCAGGCTGCAAAGTTGACTGTCACCTTCGTGCTGTCCAGCTGCAGTCCGCCGCAATCTGCCGTCTCCATTACACGCAGGCCGCTATAGGCGGCACACAGGCTGCGCAGCTTGGCAGCAGCCTGTACAGCTGCCGCTGCCATCTCCTTGCCGTAGACCTGCACTTGCGCTCTGGCAGCATCCAGTGATGCCATCAGCAGATAGTTGGGACTTGTCGTCGTCAAAATGCTCATCACATCCGCCGCACGCTGCAAATCAAGACGTGCTCCCTGCACATGCAGCATACTGCACTGCGTCATCGCGCCCAAAATTTTATGCGTACTCTGAGCACAGGCATCAGCACCGCACTGCAGAGCGGACGGCGGCAACAGCTCACTGAAGCCCAAATGCGGTCCATGCGCCTCATCCACCAGCAGCACTGCATTATGCGCATGGCAGCAATCGGCAATCGCCCGCACATCTGCCGCCACACCGTAATAATTGGGGCTTGTCAGCAGCACCGCTTTAATCTTGCTGTCCTGCGCCAGCGCCGCCTCTATCTGCTGCACGGTAACCTGCATCTGAATTCCGAATTCAGGCTGATACTCCGGTTGTAGATAAACTGCCTCTATACCACCCAAAACAAGTCCGCCAGCAACACTACGGTGCGCATTACGTGGCAACAGCAGCTTTTCCCCCGGATTCAGCGCCGTCAGCAGCATGGCATGAATTGCCTGGCTCGTGCCGTTGACTGCCCAAAAGCAGGCATCACTGCCGTAGGTTTGCGCTGCCAGCTCTTGCGCTTCTTTAATATAGGTTTCCGGCTCATGGATATCGTCCAGCTCGCTCATCAGCGACACATCCATCTGCACGCTGCCACCAAGCTCCTGGCGCAGCAAGCGCTGCATGCCGCGTCCTCCCTTATGTCCGGGAGTATGCAGAGGATAGACGTCCTCATTTTTATATTGCAGCATCGCCTCTATCAAAGGCATGCTAATTTTATCTTTCATTATTTGCTCCCTCCGGCAAAGCTAAACTAATTTAGTACATCATTATATTTTAACATATTTAGCACTGCAGATATAGCTTTAAAGCGGGTATCCGTATAAATTTATTCTTTACGCTCCGCACATCTGCGCAAAAAAAGAGAGGCCCGTGTATCACAAGACCTCTCTGATTTTTGCTGAAAGCAACTCTATGCTTATTTTATCTTCCAGAATAATCTTTTGGTATTCGCCGTGGCAATTGCCGCCAGCTCTTCAAAATCCATTCCCAACACCTGCGCCGCATTACGCGCCGTATATTCCGTATATCCGGGATTATTGCGCTTGCCGCGGAAAGGTACCGGTGTAAGATAAGGGCTGTCGGTTTCAAACAGAAGCAGTTCCTTAGGAATATACTGCATAACCTCGCGCACCTTCTGCGCATTCTTATAGGTAGACGTACCGCCGAAGCCAAAGTAATAGCCACGCTTAGCCAGCTCCTTCGCCATCTCCAGCGAGCCGCTGAAGCAGTGGAACACTGCCTGTACGTCATGCACTTCCTTCTGGAACAGCTCCAGCATGTCACCGTGCGCATCCCTGTCATGAATAATCACCGGCAAATCAAACTGCTTAGCCAGATCAATTTGCTCTAAGAAAATACGCTTCTGTACCTCCTTAGGTTCGTTTTCCTTCCAGTAATAATCCAGACCGATTTCACCTATTGCCACTACCTTCGGGTGCTGCGCCCACTCTGCCAGCTGCTGCAGATAATCAACAGGAATACCCTTTAAATTTTCCGGATGCCAGCCAACCGCCGCATAAATAAACGGATACTTTTCCGCCAGCTCCACCGCAACAGCACTGCTGGCAGCATCGCAGCCGGGATTGACGATGCCGTCCATATCCTGCTCCAGCTGGGCAATCAGCTGCTCTCTGTCCTCATTAAACGCTTCGTCATCTAAATGGGCATGCGAATCCCACAAACCAGTTCTGCTCATAATCTACCTCACATTCACAAAAAAGTTCAGATACAGCTGCAAAAACAGCAGCATGCTGAACAAAATATAACGGAAAACCGCCGCCTTACGCGAATAATATTCGCAGCCCGGCAGGTAAAATTCTTTGGGATTTTGCGGATTATAAATAATTTTACGCGGCAGCCTCAGCGTAAAACCACGTTCCAACACATCCCCGCTCTTTTCCTTGGTTCCCTTGGCTTCATTCAAAGCCTCGCTGTATTCCTTGTCGCCAACTTTATAGGTAAAAACAGGACACAGCTGCTTGCCGCGGCTCCAGCTGCTCTTATAGCCGGTAATCACCGCGCGCACCTCTTCAGTGCACAGGCTGCTCAGCTTAGGGAAATAATTCTTCGTAAAGATGCAAACGATACCATACAAATAAATCAGCAGCGCCAGCTTCAGCGTCCAGGCCATACCCTTGAACATGTAGAAGTCATAACCGGGATAATGCTGTCCCAGCCATGCATGCGGCAGGATATACGGCACCATGCTGCTGAGCAGCACTAAAATCATACTAATGCCTATAAAAATATACGGTCGCCAAAACAAGCGCGAAAACAGCTTTTCGGACACTGATAAGTCCCCCTTCCAAAACAAAAGACAATATGTTAATAGACGAAGAGCAGGCACTCCTCATCCGCTAAAACGTATCAGAGTGACTGCTCTAAATCTCAGAGTGCATCAAGCACTTTTTTATTTTACACGACTGCCAGAAGCAAGATTTTGCGGGTCGACAAGAGCCAGATTGCCCTGTCCGTCAGAAGCACACAGCAGCATGCCGAAGGATTCGATACCCATCAGCTTAGCAGGCGCCAGGTTTGCTACAACAACAACGTTTTTGCCTACCATCTGTTCAGGCTCATAGTATTGGGAGATACCGCTGACGATAGTACGTACCTCATCACCGATTTCTACCTGCAGCTTGAGCAGCTTTTTGGATTTCTTAACCTTTTCTGCTTCCAGAACCTTGCCTACGCGCAGGTCAATCTTCTCGAAGTCAGGGAAAGCGATTTCCGGTTTAATCGGCTCCATAGCAGGCTTTGCTTCTTCTGCCGGAACAGGTGCGGGAGCTGCAGCCTTATGCTCATAGCGTTTGCCACCGATGATGGTTGCACCGTCTTCGGTAACCTCGATACGCGGATACAGAGGCTCACCCTTGCAAACCTTAGTGCCGTTTGCCAGGCCGCCCCATTCAGCGTCTGCCAGCAGGAACTGCTCAGGCACAGCCAAGCCAAGCTGGGTATAAATTTTCGGGCTGGTGGTAGGGATATACGGGCTGATTAAAATAGCTACGATACGCAGGGTTTCAGCCAGGTTATACATAACAGTCTTCAGACGATCAGCCTTAGCCTCATCCTTAGCCAAAATCCACGGAGCGGTTTCATCAATATATTTGTTGGCGCGGCTGATTAAAGCCCATACGCCTTTAATTGCAGTGTTGATTTCCATGTCGTCCATAGCCTTAACATAGTTAGCTGCGGTTTCTTTAACGAGAGCCTTCAGCTCATCATCAATCGGTTCGTTGGCACCGGTATCGGTAACAATTCCGCCATGATATTTTTCAATCATGCTTACAGTTCTGTGCAGCAGGTTGCCCAGGTCGTTGGCCAAATCTGCATTTACACGGGTAATCAGTGCATCACGGGAGAAGTTGCCGTCGCTGCCCAGGTTGATTTCACGCAGCAGGAAGTAGCGGATAGCATCAGCGCCGAACTCATCAATCAGACCCAGCGGGTCGATAACGTTGCCCTTGGATTTGGACATTTTATCGCCGTCAACTACGAGCCAGCCATGACCGTAAACCTCTTGCGGCATTTCCAGGCCCATAGCGTGCAGCATAATCGGCCAGATAATGGTGTGAAAGCGCACGATTTCCTTGCCTACCAGATGCAGGCTTGCCGGCCAGTATTTGTGGAAGAAGACATCATCGGTGCCGTATTTAATGCCGGTCAGATAGTTCAGCAGAGCATCGAACCATACATAAACAACATGTTTTTTGTCAAACGGAACAGGAATGCCCCAGTCAAAGGTGGTACGGGTAATGCACAAATCCTCCAGACCTTGCTTAACGAAATTGATCATTTCGTTGCGGCGGCTTGCCGGTTGGATAAAGTCCGGATGCTCTTCGATGAATTGCAGCCACCAATCCTGGTATTTGCTCATTTTAAAGAAGTAGCTTTCCTCTTCCATCTCCTCTACCGGACGATGGCAGTCGGGGCAGCAGTGGTTTTCATCCAGCTGACGCTCCAGCCAGTAGGATTCGCAGGGTACGCAGTACAGGCCCTTGTAATTTTTCTTATAGATATCGCCCTGCTCATAAATTTTTTGCAGTGCGTCCTGAACAACCTTATGATGACGCTCCTGGCTGGTGCGGATAAAGTCATTGTTGGAGATATTCAGCTCTTTCCACAGCAGCTTGAAGTTAGCAATAATTGCATCTACATACTGAATCGGGGTTACGCCTTTTTCCTTAGCCTTACGTTGGATTTTCAGGCCGTGCTCGTCACTGCCGGTCAGGAAGAATACATCTTCACCCTTCAAACGGTGAAAGCGTGCCAGGCTGTCAGCGATAGTTGTGCAATAGGCATGACCTATATGCAGATTGTCACTCGGATAATAAATTGGTGTTGTAATATAATAACTCGGTTTAGTCATTGTCAGACCCATCTCCTTCAGAAATTAGTTGATTATATAGCTCCCGTTTGGGGATTTTACGTTTTTTTGCTACCTGCGCCAAGGCAGCCTTTTTATCTACGCCATCAGCCATCAGCTTGCGCACCTCGTCAAGAGGTTCAAGCTCCTCCTCGGCTGCAGCGAAAGCACCGTCGCCGGCACCAAGCACCAGGCAGAACTCTCCGCGCGGCGAATTGGCCTCCAGCCACTCCAGACAGCCGCTGACCGTACCACGGTAGAATTCCTCATGCAGCTTCGTCAGCTCGCGTGCTGCCGCCAAAGGACGGTCGCCCCACGCAGCCAGGATATCCTTCAGCACCTCCACAATCCTGTGCGGTGCTTCGTAAAGAATAATCGTCGCAGGAATATGCTGCCATTGCTCCAGCTGCTCGCGTCTGTTACGCTTACTCTTTGGTAAAAAACCGCCGAAGAAAAACGGATACGTCGGCAGACCGCTGGCAATCAAAGCACATAAAGCAGCGTTAGCACCGGGGACAGGCACCACTCTGATACCATGGGCAATCGCATCATGAGCCAAGGCTTCACCGGGGTCAGCAATTCCAGGAAAGCCTGCATCGCTTACAAGAGCAATGTTTTTGCCTTCCAGCAGCTGGCCTAAAAGATATTCGCCCTGCTTATCCTTGCTGTGCTCATCATAACGCACCAGGCGTCCTTTGATGTTGAAGTGATTTAAAAGCTGCAGCGTATGACGTGTATCCTCCGCCGCAATCAAATCTGCTTCCTGCAGCATCCGCAAAGCGCGCGGTGTCATATCCTCAAGATTACCGATAGGCGTAGCGCATAAATAAAGTGTTCCATATATATTGTTTTGCTCTGCTGTCACAGCTCCGCCTCCTATCATTTAACGGTGGTCAGCAGGTGCAGTACATACTAACCCATAATATATTAATTTTATCACACACAGCGTGATAAATAAAGAAAAAACGCGTAACTTTCGTTACGCGTTCAGCTTATCAGTAAAAAGCTCGGCCGGATTTCCAACCGGGTGTAAATGTAGACTCGATAACAGCACATTTATTATTATAGCTGTCTGCCAGCCAGGAAGGATAATCAAAATACCAGGTATTCCAATATTCCCCATTGATAAAGCATTTTTTGTAATAAATCCTGTCATTTTCCAGATAGGAAATAACATACCAGTCATCACCCTTAGCCTTATAGGCAGCAGACGGATGATTTTGTATATCCATATCATATTCATCGGCAAGCGTCATGCCCATATTATGACCGCCGCTGACAGTAAAGCTGGAGCCGTATTCATCCTTAAAAATGCAGCCGTCGCCATTAGTGCTCTCGAAGGCCTGATTGAAGTTTGCCGGGAGATTAATCGCAAAAGCAAATCTGTCATTGATATAGCGATAATAATCAGGATTATCCGTTGTAAATACTCTGACGTACTCTGCTGTTCCTTCGCTGGGTTCATACCATTGGTTTTTCAAAAAAACAGCGCTGGCCGCCGATACGGTAGCAGTAAAAATAAACATCAGCATCGACAGAAGCAGCAAGATTTTTTTCATAGCATTCACCATCCTTAAATGTATTCTCTGCACTTTAATTGTAACTTGCCAAAGATTTTTTGTCGAGCTTAATTTTCTAAAAATTGACTTTTTCTGCTCAGTATTCAGTTAACAGGTGTATATTTCTTTTCTAGCAGACGCACAAAATAATGGTAGGCTGCAAAAACGAAAACAGCACAACTGATCCATGCAATCGGCTCCGCCATACAGATGCCCTCATAGCCAAAGGGCACACTGAGATATATTGCTGCGATAGAACGCATTATCAGTTCAACCACACCCGAAAGCATAGGAATCATGCTGACACCCATGCCCTGGCAGGCGTTACGGTAAATAAAAATCTGACTGAGGAAGAAGTAAACAGGCACAGTATACATAATGTAAAGATGTGCTGCCTGCATAACCGTCGGTGACGGATTATCCAGGAAGATTCCGATTACCTCTTCGCCGAAAGCAAAGACCACAACCGCAGCAAACAAGCTGAAGGCCAGCGTCAGCAGCGAGCAGCGGTGCACCGCATCGCGGATGCGGTCAAAGCGGCGAGCACCGAAATTCTGCGCCGTAAACACAGCCATAGCAATGCCGAAGGAAATCATCGGCTGCAGCGCCAGCTGCTCCACGCGCATTGCCGTAGTAAAGCCGGCAATCTGGTCACTGCCGAATTTATTGCAGACTGACTGCAAAATAATAATGCCCAAGCCCAAAACCGAAAACTGCACTGCCATCGGCAAGCCCATACGCAGATGCGCCCACAGCTCCGGCCAGTCTAAATTGAAATCACTGCGATGAATATGCAGCTGCGGAAAGCGCTTGTAAATATAAATAACGCACAGCACCGCCGAAAAGGCCTGCGCAATAACCAAAGCAAAGGCGCTGCCCGGCACGCCCCATCCGAAGCAGATGATGAAAACGAGCGCCAGAATAATATTCACTATCGAAGAAATAATGAGAAAGTACAGCGGCGTTTTGCTGTCACCCAGGGAGCGCATAATACCTGATAAAAGATTATACGCCATCATTGCCAGCAATCCGTCGACAATAATCATTACATAGGCATAAGCATCCTCCATCAGCTCCGGCGGAATATTCATCATCACCAGCATCGGGTCTATCACCAAATGCATAATTCCCATAATGAGCAAAACAAAAAACAAGCTCAATACAACACAGGTAGCAATGCTGCGGCGCATTCCCTGCATATCCTGCGCACCGTAGCGTTGGCCCGTGACAACAGTAAAGCCGTTGCTGAGACCAATCGTCAGCACCATCGTCAGCATGAACAGCGGCGACACCGCGCCAACAGCAGCCAAAGCATTCACGCCAATCGTCCGTCCGACAATAATAATATCGGCAATATTATACAGCTGCTGAAAAACATTGCCTATCAGAAGCGGTACCATAAAGGGAATAATCAGCTTTAATGGTGCTCCTTCCGTCATATTCTGAAGCATAAAAAAAGAACCTCCTTTAGCTGCTCTCTCCCAAGCAGCAGTATCAGTCCGGTATTACAATATATATCACTGACTTATCAGTCAAAATATAGCACAATCAGGAAAAAAATACAAGACGTGCAGCAACACACGTCTTGTAAAATCTTATTCCATAACTACTCTATTGGAAATCTTGCCAATACCATCGATTTCGACGGTGATTTCATCACCCTCATTTAAAAGCCCGGCACCAACCGGAGTACCTGTCAAAATCAGATCACCGGCATCCAATGTAAAGCTCTGAGAGATGTAGCTCAAGATTTCATAGGGATTATAAATCATATTGCTCGTGCGCGCATCCTGCTTAAGCACACCGTTGACATAAGAGCGGATGGATAAATCGCTGGGATCCAGCTCCGTTTCCAGCCACGGTCCCAAGGGACAGAAGGTATCAAAGGATTTACAGCGCAGCCACTGGCGCTCCTTGCGCTGCAGGTCGCGGGCCGTAACATCATTAGCACAGGTATAACCCAAAATATATTTAGGTACATCTTCTGCCTTAATATTCTTCATCCTCTTTTTCACGACAATACCTAGCTCCGCGCCAAAGGCCAGCTCCTGCACCTGCTTCGGCCAGATGATATCCGCACCTGTACCGACAACGGTATGCGCAGCCTTAGAAAAAATACTCGGCTCGCGCGGAATTTCTACACCGAATTCTGCCGCATGCTTCTGGTAATTAAAGCTGACGCAGATAATCTGCTTCGGTACGCAGGGTGCCAGCAAGCGTACATCACGCATAGCAAAGGTTTCATCCGTTATCTGCCAATATGTTTCCAGAGAACCATATACGCAACGGATAACATCGCCGTCAATAAAGCCTATACGCTTGTTGCCTGTCCGCAAATCCTCAAAACGCACGCATTTCATTTTAACCCCTCCATAATCTGCATCCTTCTCGCTTTAAAATAAACAGGTGTCAGTTCTGCCTGCGCTGCCAACGCCAGCGCCTCCTGCAATCTGCGCCCCACATGCTCCTTATAATGGGCGTCACTGCCAAGAGTGCAGTATTTGCCGCCAAGCTCACGGTAACGCTTATACAACGGCAGCAAGCCTGCTACCGCAGCAGCATCATCAAGGCGGCGTGTATTGATTTCAATAGGCTTATTCTGCTCAATCAAAAGCAAAAACAGCTTATCGAATAATTCCGGTGCATCCTGCAGGCGCAGCTCACGCTCCGCCCCCTTATACGGCCAATAACGGCAGATATAGTCAATATGCGCAAACGCATCAAAATCCCGCTCCTGCTCCAGGCAGGTAATCGCATCATGCAAAAATTCTTCTACAATCTGCTGACGTGTGCGTCCCTTGTAGCAGGTCTGCTCGTATAAATCACGTCCGCCGATGCAGTGGATAGAGGCCAGCACATAGTCAAACGGATGAGCCTGTGCCACCTTTTTATCCTCAGCCGCAGTATGTGTCTGCATGCCGATTTCAATGCCTATCAGCACCTTGTCGCTGCTCAGCGGCTGCAGACGCGCAAAATAATCGTCTATATCAAAGATAAATGCTTCCGGATTAGTCGGATAATCATAATCCCAATGCTCTGTAACCGTTATACCAATCCCCTGCTCAGCGGCTGCGCCGATGGCATCAGCAAATTTCATTTCGCTGTCGCAGGAATAATCACAGTGCATATGTGTATCAAATATCATTTAGTGTACCTTCCTTCCGTAAATTATATTGTATCAAATTGCAACAAAAAAGCAACGGGGAAGGGAGTATTTTTTCACCAATTAACGAGAAAATTACAAAGAAGTTAGCAGGGAGTAATCCAAGAGAAAATTTTAATTGTTCTCCGAGATTACTCCCTGTAAAAATCAATGTATCTTATACCTCTCCGTCGTCCATAATTCCCAGCTTACGCTTCCAGTAGCGGGAATAAATAGCGCCCAACGGATTGTGGGCCAGCAGACGGTCCTTAACTACCAGATTCGTTACCGGTCCTTCGGCATTCATATTGAAAATAGCATCGTGTCCAACGCACAGGCCACAGGAAATGTACAGCTCAACGCCCTTTTCTGCCAAAAACTTAGCTTGGAATTTAGGATTGCACATTGCTTCATGCTCCAGCTCCGGCTTAACCTGCTTCAGTCCCAGCTCTTTTTTGGGGAAGCTGCAGTTTTTGCAGCATACGCTGTAAAACTCAAAGCCCTGCTGCTTAAAATATTTAGCAATATAGCGTGCTTCCGCATTCAGACCGATGCAGAAGGACATGCCCAGCTTTTTGTAGCCCATAGCTTTGGCAAACTCCGCGGTTTCCTGCAGACGGCAGATATTGCTGTAGAACGTGCCTTCAACATAGGCAGCAGCCTGCATGAGCTTCAATTCTTCCTCAGTATAGGCTTCCTTGACAGCCTCCAGGGACACGCCTGTGCAGTTAACACCCTTGGTGTAGCAGGCATGTGTAGGACAATTAGCGCAATCACATTTCATTTTACATTTCTCCTTTCGCCAATAACCTTGTTAAGCCTATTGTAGCACAAACAGCAGACAGATTAAAAGAGCTGCCACACTTTTTCGTGCAGCAGCTCCGGTAAAGCTAAAATATGAAATTAGAATTTACGTTGATAGGAAATAGAAGCAATCTTGGTAAAGCTGTCGTAAGCATGAGCGCTCTTATAAGCATCGGTAGCATGACCTGCAAAATCCAGATTGCCGACATCCATCCAGCCTAAAGCAACAGCAACGGTCTGCTTCTTATCGTTATAGCGAGCACCGATTGAATAGGTGCGGCGCAGGCCTGTCGGTACCATGAAGTCACCGCCATTGTAAGGAATAGAAGCTTCATCGAAAGCAAAGCCTGCCATAGCTGCATACTTATCGCTGAAGTTGTGTTCTAAACCGATAGCATAACGCCAGCCGTTGGACCAGTTTTTAGCAGAATCTACATTGGAAGGCAATACGCCGGGAACACTGGGATTGGACAAAGAAATATTCAATGCATCATAGGTGCTCCAGTTTGTACGTGTTGCTTTTAATTCCAGGCGAGTCTTTTTATCAAATTTATGGTTATAACCGATATCCCAGCTGTCCGGCAGAGTTACTACGCCATAAGCGTCAGCAGTAATTTTACCGCCGCTTGCAGGATACATTTTAAAGTCTGCTTCTAAAGAATGCTTAATACGGCTGCGATAAACTACACCGATTTCGTTTTTATCATCAAAGGCATAGTTGGCAGCAGCATTCCAGCCTAAAGCATAGCTTTCGCCTTCTGTCTGCGTTGCACCAACATTCATTTGAGCAACCGGATGATAAGAATTCTTCTGCAGCTCCAGACCGACATAGTTAATTTCCGCACCAACTGCTGCGCTCCATTTTTTGTCGAACTTGTGCGCATAGGTCGGAGTAACGCTGACACCGTTCAGTTTAGAGAAAAATGCATTAGTAGATGCCTTGCTGGCACGCTCAAACTCGGATACCATGGCAAAGCGCGGGAAAGCGCCGATGCCGAACCATTCTTTATCATTAATCTGCCTTACGTAGTAGCTGCCTACTGCCCAACCGGCATGAACAACGTTTTTGCCGTCCTCAATTTCTTTGCCTGCACCATCATACAGCTTATAGTTGCCGTGCGGGCTCAGATAAGTGTAGCTGCTCTTCATTACCTCACCCTTTACTTTGGTGATAGAAGCAGGGTTGTAAGCCACGTTTGCAGCATCGTCCTCAGCAAACATACGCGCACCACCCATAGCAACGCCTTCAGCAGACCATTCGTTAATAGCAAAGCCTTCAGCGCCTGCTACCTGGGGTGCCAGCAGAGCTGCAGCTAAGCCTAAAGCTAAAAAGTTTTTATTCATATAAGTACATCCCTTCTCACATTTTTATTACCTGCTACTAATTGTAACAGATTCGTGAAAAGTGCGTACAAAATCTTTTAATCGCTCGTTTTAATTACTTAATTAAACTTTGAAAAGAACCCTTTTCATCCGGCTCCTCACCGGCAGCCTTCGCTGCCTCGCGACGGGCAAAATTGCGCTCCTGCAGGTGGCGTACATCCTCCAGCGTCGGCACATTATCCTTCTCCCACGGCTGGTACTGAATCGTGGTGCAGTGATGATACATAGCATATCTTTCCTTAGCATCTGCTGCAGCCTCGGCCTCAGCAAGAGCCTTCTTGGCAGCCTCGTTCACAGGGAAGGATTTGTAGGCATCTGCCAAAAGCAGCGCAGCCTTAGCATAATCGCCCTGCTCCGCCATGCTTTCCGCAATAAACTTCAGTGCGTGGAAACGGTACGGATTAACACCTTCCACAGCCTTTTCCGCCTCCAGCATTGCTCTCGCCTCGCTCAATGCAGCATCCTCGGCGCCGCAGGAACGCTGCAGCTCCAGTCTGCGCGCCCAGATAGCGCCACGATCTGCACTGCGAAAAACCTTCTTATACTCACGGCACAATCTGTAGGCTTCATTCAAATAAATAATCGGTGCATCACCGGTACCGGTCAAGCGCCAAACGATTTCTGCAATATCACGCAGGCACAGCACCTTATGCTCCGCCTCACTGAGTCCGAACTCCGGCGCATCCTCCATATCCGGCTGCACATCCTTCACAGTTGCCAGCACCGCCATAGCTCCCTCGATATCCTTTAAAAGCATCAGCATACGTCCTACGTTGCTGCGACATTTCCAATCATCATAATCGTTTATCAGATTCAACGGTATCGGGTAATCACAGCTTGCTACCTTCTGTACATAACCTTGCCATTCCTGTTTTTCCATTTCAGTATCCTCCTCAATCTGTTATATATTCTATTCAAATTATCTGCGTTGCCGCTGTCTTTGTCAAGCGTCAACCTGTACAGGAGTAATAATATTAATGCTTATATGTTATCTGTCATAGCTTATCAACCTTTTATATTCCATTTGGTTATAATGTAAATGCTTAATCGCTATTTGACTATAAAATTTAAAGTAGTAAAATAACTCTACTAGAGAGAAAGAAGATGTATAAAGCTATGAGTTTTCCCCTATTATTACGTGGCTTCGTAGTTCTGGGCGTCATGCTGATGCACACCACCTGGTACTTCAGCCACGCTCACGCGGAATCATGGGTCACTATTTCCGAAATGCTGCTGGATATTATTTCCCTCTTTGCCGTACCCCTGGTAATGTTTGTTTCGGGATATATGTTCATCAGCCACAATCGCCATGCCGATTATTATAAGTGGTCCTTCTTCCGCAGGATGTTCCTGTCGGTGCTTTCGCCGTATTTGCTGTTTTCGTTACTGTATCTAGGCGGTGCCTGGTTTTTCAGCAACGCCAGCTTCACACTTAAACAGGCCGCTTATCTTATCGTCACCGGCAGCAGCGCCGTCCATATGGCCTTTTTCCGTGCGTTATTTGGTTTTTACGCCATCTATCCGCTGCTGCTGCGTTATTTTAACCGCTGCCGTCTGCATCACAGGCTGCACCGCTTTATTATTCAGGTAATCCTGCTGCAGCTGTTCTGGAAAATCTGCAACAATATCAGCTGCAGCAATCAGGCAGTTATCCTTACGCTGGAGATTACCACCTTTCTGCGTTATATCGCCTACTTTTCCTTCGGTATGCTGGCCTATATCTATCATAAAAAAATGCTGCGTTGGATTGATACCCATCACGTTCTTTTGATGACAGGCTTCATCCTGAATCTGATTTTAATCGGCGGCTGCTGGTTTGCTAAATACTACCTGCATATCCTGCCGCTGCTAGAATTTGTCTGCTTCCCGCTCAACCTGTTTTTGTACAGTATCATTATCGCTATGCTCTTCCGTTATGCATGCACTTTGGAATCACAAGACAGCCTCAGCAAGCGCTTTATGATGTATCTGGGCAACTATTCCTTCGGTTTATTCTTGATTCACATCATCTACATGTATGTTGGCAGCGAGCTGCTTACACTGCTGCACCTGTCACCGCAGCAGCTCTGCTTTTATCCGCTGCTCTTCATCATTATGCTTAGCCTCAGCCTGCTGACCATGGAAGCATTAGCGCGCGTTTCCTGGGGCCATTATTTCATCGGCCATGTAAGCCGTCTGTAAAAAGTTTTCTTCTTGTTCCACATATATTGTAAAACACCACTTGCGTTTGCAGGTGGTGTTTTTGCTTATATCGGTTTTAATTAACAACTTTTATATCTTATTTGTATAGCTTCAGATTATAACCGGAATTTCAATTTTAGAAATAAAGGTATCCATAGTATCCGAAGTCCAATAGTTTTTTATCGGGCGTATATATACCTGTTTACCCAATTTTATATTAAGTGTCTGGCAAAACTCATTAATAGCCGGTGCTGCAAGCTGCAAAGCATTCTGAAAGGTATAGTTTACATACATTTGCAGATAAATATTCCTGGGACGTTGAAAATTAGTCTTGCTGACAGCTGCTTTGGCAAAAAGTTTATAGTATTTCGGTTCTTCTTCAAGACTATCCAGCTCAAAAAGAAAACCTGCATCTAAAAGACTCCTCAGGCAATCATCTTCTGAAGCAATCTTAAGCACCTCTGCACTTGCTATAAAACGATCCTTCAATGATTTACAAAAGCAGATTTCATCACTTAAAATCAAATTTTCAGCATCCAGGTAAGATAATGATATTTCATTAAGCCTGCTGATTTCATTTTGGATTTGACCGCATAAACGATCTATCATCACACGCTTCTTTTCCAGATTTTTTATCTGCTTACAAAGCAAGGGTACCAAAGATTCCGCATTACGGTTATTGATAAAATCTTGAATATCAGATAGGTGTAAGCCAATATTTTTTAAATCAAGAATAATACCCAGGATAAAGAACTGCTTAAAAGAATACATCCTATAGCCATTACTGCCCACAAAAGCCGGTTTGAGCAGATTAATCTTATCGTAAAAAATAAGGGTCTGCTTCGAAATATCATACAGCTCTGCCAGCTCACGTGCATATAAATAATGTGACTTTTCATTCATTTTGATATATTCTCCTATTGACTTTATAGTTACTATAAGGTGTAGTATCTATTATAATATCAGAAATTAAGAATTGCTTCAATATGAAACGTTATGTTTATATGACTCGATTGGAATTTAAGGAAGTGGAGTTGAAAGTAATGGAGAAACTTAAACGGCACACGCTTTTGCTCATACTAATGCTTGTATTACTGGTGTTTTCCGTAGGCTGCAGCAACAATAATACTCAAAATAAGGATACTAATTCATCTTACGTAGTAGAAGATGCCCGCGGTAAAAAAATAGAGTTTGATAAACCACCTTCACGTATTATGTCTATGTATCCCGGCTCTGATGAAATTTTGGTTAACATGGTAGAGCCAAATCGCATCCTCGCTTTAAGCAAATGGGCAGAGGATGAACAGATTTCCAACGTTATGCATATGGCAAACAAGGTAAAGCTGCGTACTGAATATAATGTCGAATTTATTATGAAGCAGCAGCCGGATGTAATTTTCTTAAGACAAAACACCGGCGAAGACTTTATCAGTCAGTTGGAAAATGTCGGTGTTAAGGTCTTTGTTTATCCCAATGCTAAAACCTTGGATGATGTTAAGGAAATCCATAATATTTTCGGCAGGGTATTAAAGGCAGAAGACAAAGCTGCTGCCATGAATAAAAAGATTGATGATGATGTTGCCAAGCTGCTAAGCGAAAAGCATAACGCTAACGCTAAAATCCTGATTTTTAACAGTCGCGGTGCTATGAGCACCAAGGGCAGTCTTTTAGGTAACGTTTTCCAAAAGCTTGGTATTGAAAATATGGCCGACCGCTACGATATTCCGCCCGGAACTGTGTTAAATAAAGAGCAGGTAGTTGCATGTAATCCCGATGTATTCATTCTTATCGATTGGACCGATGGCGGCTATTTCCCCAGCGGCGAGGTCAAATTAAAGGAAATGTACGGTGATCCCAGCTTTGCGGAATTAAAAGCCATTAAAAACAAAAAGGTTATTTTACTGCCTATCAAATACATTTCCTGCGGTTCCATCTATATCACGTCATCTTGTTATGAAATTTTAAATATATTAAAATCTTAAGAGGCTTTTATGATGAAAAAGGGTTTATTGATGACAGCTTTGCTGATGTCCATGGTTCCCAGTGCCATGGCTGCCGAGCCGGTAGAGTATACACTGGATACTCTGCTGGTTACCGCTACCAAGTATGAAGAAAAGGATCTTCATATTCCTGCTATGACTAACGTATTTACGCAAAAGGACATTGAACGTTTAGGTGCTACCAACGTAATGGATTTGCTGGCTAATGTTCCCGGCGCCGTTATTACGCCCCCTGTAGGTATGGGCGGCACCATCGGCTTCAGAGGTCTGGCTAAAAATACTGTAAACGCAACTATTCTTGTCGATGGTATTCCTCTGAACTCTCAAGGCTCAGCCAACTTGGAAGCAATCGATACTGATTCTATCAGCAGAGTCGAGGTCATCAAGGGTGCCGGTGCCGTTCTGCATGGCTCCGATGCTATGGCAGGCGTAATTAATATTATTACCAAGGAAAATAATAGAAATAAAGTTACTATTGGTTTTGGCAAGGATGGCAAACGTTATGGTGGCATTGACATTAAGGCAGGCAATCTTGACGTTAACTACAGCCGTGACCAAATCCAAAAAAGAGGCTTCCTGACAAGAAGTCTAACCACTGAAGGTCGCAAATTCGCTAAGGATTCATTAAATCTCAATTACAAAATCAATGATAAGATTAAACTGCAATACCTGTACACTAACCAACTTGACGAATATAATTGGCACAATAAAAAAGACTCTTCTAAGAGTACCTTCGACCAAAGTGAATACGATTTCCATGTATTAAATTTAAACTATCAAAATGATGATTTTTTCTTTAACACCTATGGCCGCAGACATGACTTTAAAGGTAAGTCATGGTCATTAAAGGATCATATCCGCAAACCTGGTGGAAGCGACAATGTTGTAAAAAACTTTGGTGCTGAAATGAGAAACAAATGGGATATCGGTAACAGCAAACTGACCGCTGGCATTGTTTTTGACCGCGAAGAAGCCGATTATTCCTCCATTAAGAGAAACAGAAACAATACCGCGCTCTATGCATTGAGCGAAATTCCTCTCTCTGAAAAGCTCGACCTGTTCTTAGGCGCACGCTATCAAATGGTAGAAGACTTAAAGAATGAGCTATGCCCGCAAATTCAGCTGCTTTATAAAATGGATGACACCCAAAGCATTTATGTCAATGCCAATAAATCCTTCAGGGTTCCCACCATCAAGGAGCAATACGGCTCTAACCGCAAAACCTTTATTCCTAACCCCGACCTGAAGCCAGAAAAAGCATGGACCTATGAAATCGGCTGGAAAAAACAATTTGATGACAGCTCTCTGAAATTAGGCCTGTACAAACTGCGTGTCGAGGACAGAATTTACTCCACCAAAACCGGTGATAAATACGATGGCAGTGATATCTCCACTCCTGTAAATGCCGATAAATTTGAAAATATCGGTCTTGAAGGCTTGTATGAGCAACGTATTGATGACAACTGGTATTATAACTTTGGTTTTGCATTCTCTAATCCCAAGCAAACTACCAAATCTAATGTCATGAAGAGAGTTGATTACAGAAATAATGTCAATGCGTTAGTTGGCTACAAAAACAGAGATTTCTCCTCCAACTTAAGCGTACAGCATATTTGGGACAGAACTCCGAGCTATGGTACTGTTCCGCCTCAGATGTGGAATCTGAACTTCAACATGAAGTACCAACTGAATAAGAACTCTGATGTTAAACTCATTGTCAATAATCTGCTTGACCGCGATGATTGGCTGTCCAGCGCCGGTTCCTTTACTCCGAACAGAAACTTTACCCTTTATTATTCCTACAAATTCTAATTAAAATAAACCTCTCCAACACCTGAGAATTACTCTATTCACTCTCCATTAATTAAATACCAAAAAGGAAAGGACGTGTCCTATGATGGGCACGTCCTTTCCTTTTTACTTATTCAAACTCTCTTCTTATACGCCTCTCCCCAGTCACGCATGGCCTCCAAAACAGGCTGCAGACTGTAACCAAGCTCAGTAAGCGTATATTCAACACGCGGCGGCACCTCAGCATAAACCTTACGCGTCAGCAGACCGCTGGCTTCCATTTGGCGTAACTGCGACGTCAGCACCTTTTGACTGACTCCGTTTAAAGATTTTTTCAATTCGCCAAAGCGCTTTGTTCCCGTCAAAAGGTCGCGCAAAATCAGCACCTTCCATTTATCACTGATTAATGTCAGTGTAGTTTCTACCGGACAAGCCGGTAAAGCATCACTTATCTCAGGCAACATCTCAGTCACTCCTTCAGCTCCTTGCTGTATATCCACGTTTCCTGCGCCCCCAACTGCGGCAGAATATTATTCGTAAAATGCGCTGCTTCGCTGTAGCCGCGCTTGCGGTAATATTCATAATCACAGGTAGCATCCGCCCATAAATAGAGCTTTTTGACACCTTTTTTCTGCGCAATCGCTTCTACATTATACAACAGCTTGCTGCCAACACCGCTTTTCATACTCAAAAACAGGCACAGCAGCAAATCCTCCGGATTTGCCAACGCCCTCACCTTTTGGCCGTTATAAGACAAATAGCGCAGATAATCATAAACAAGATCCTGCTCCTCGCACTCAAAATGCTGCAGGCTTTGCTTTAACCAAGACTGGGAATGATCACGCTCACTCAAGGGCGCCGCCAATAAAAAGCCCTGCATACCTTCTGCATCCGTCATTTTTAAAGAAAAGTCCTCACTGCGATAATAATAGCGCACCATCGCCTCGTACAACACATCCTTCAAACCATCATTCGTCAGCGCCATCTCATCACCCCAGGTCAGCTTGGTGAGATGGGATGCGCAGGAAATATCCTGCGGGGTAAAATTTGATAACATTTATGCTTCTCCACTTCAATAATCGAATTACAACACTTGCATAATCAGTTTTTAAGTGTCTTAAACATTCTTTTTAACTCTATTTTAAGCTATCCTCATGAAATATGCAATCAGTGCAGATTTCATGAGGATAAAATATGCAACTACTGCACATTTCATGAGGATAATAGAAAAAAGGGCTTATTTTCATATTAACACTACAACATTTCGCTTAGACAGTTTTCAGCAAATCATTGCATTATTTTCCATTCCCCCCCACCTTGACAATCTCCACACCACCGCAATATAATTATCTTTGGTAATTACTTTTAGTAATTATTTGCAAAGGAGAATCATCATGACACATAAACTGCCTATCGAAGCAATCAAAACTCTGCTCATCGCCTGCCACGAAGCAAAGCGGGTAGTAGAGCTGCAGCCGCCTCTGCCGGAAGGCTTAACTCCCGGCAATCTTAAAGTGCTGGACTATATCGAATACCTGGAACGCACCGCACAGCCTCCCAAGGTCAGCGATATTGCGGACCTGCTGCAGGTAACGCGCCCCGGCATCACTCGTCTGGTAAGCGAGCTGCAGGCAATCAATGTTATCGAAAAGTTCAGCGATGAACAGGATAAACGCATTGTCAGACTGCGTATGACAGACGCAGGACGCAAAATCCACGCCTATTACATTGAACAATATCACGGCTGGCTGGCAACACAGCTTACCGATATCAGCGAAGCAGATATCAACACCACCGCTGCCACCATCGCCAAGCTTTACCAAACAATGTCCACCCATAAACCTGCGCTGCAGGGCCACGCTCCCACTATCAGGAAAAGGAAGGAGAAAAATAATGACTAACTGCTCCACACGTGTGCTGGATGCACGTTTACTATTTTCCATTATCGCCGCTGGCATTATGTCCTTTAGCGGCGTGGTTGTCGAAACTGCTATGAACGTTACCTTCCCCACGCTCATGCACGAATTTAATATAGGCACCTCACTCGTACAATGGATAACCACCGGTTATCTGCTGGTGCTGGCACTGATTATTCCAACATCCGCCTATCTTAAACGCCGTTTAGCAACGCGCAGCCTGTTTACCGCTGCCATCAGCAGCTTTCTTGGAGGCACGTTGCTCGCCGCTTGGTCGCCTTATTTCAATGTTCTGCTTATCGGCAGATTGCTGCAGGGCATCGGTACAGGCATTGCCCTGCCGATGATGTTTAACATTATTTTGGAGCAGGTTCCCGGTGAACGTCTGGGCTTTATGATTGGCATAGCCTCGCTTATCACCGCCATGGCACCGGCTGTCGGCCCTTCTCTCGGCGGTATGATCGTCAGTTACTTTGGCTGGCGCATGATTTTTGTCAGCCTGCTGCCATTTTTACTGCTTTCTGCCATCTTGGGTATCAAAAATATCCGTCAGGCCGGCAAGCTGGAGCAAACAAGCTTTAACTTCGGCTTATACCTTTTGCTTATCATCGGCTTCAGCAGCCTGATTTTTGCTACCAGCATTGCCTCCGACTTCGGTTGGTTCAGTATCGAGGTGCTTGCGCTTTTCGCAATCTGCTTTGTTGCGTTAACTGCCTTCTACAAACAATCATTAAACAGCAGCGCACCGCTTTTACGCGTACAGATTTTCCGTTATCTGCCCTATACTCTCAGCACAGTCAGTCTTTTGCTCGTCGGCTTTATCTGTTTGGGACTAGGTTTTTTAATTCCCAACTATGCACAGCTTGTTTCGCACACAGACGCCTTTACCGCCGGCTGTCTGCTGCTGCCCGGCTGTATCATCGGCGCTATGCTTGCGCCTATCAGCGGCAGGCTATTGGACAAGTTCGGTGCAAAACGCCCGATTTTACTAGGCAATGCATCCATTCTCGTATCCGTCATCTGCTACAGCCTTTATCCGAGCGAGCTGAGCTCGTTGCTCTTCATTGTGTTCTATCTGTTCTTTGCCTTCGGCCAAGGTTTTTCCATGGGAACGATTATGACTAACGGCCTGAGCCAGTTACCGGAAGAACTGAATGCCGACGGCAACGCAGCTATGAACACGCTGCTGCAGTTGGCAGGCGCAGTAGGTACGGCAGTTATCAGTACGATTGTTGCGACCGCACAGGCTGCGGACCCGGCTAATATCGCGCATGCTACCATGCTTGGCAGCAGACATGGCTTTTTCGTGCTTACTATCAGCGCGTTGCTCATTCTTTGCTGCTCCTTAAAGGTGTTCGCTCTTATTAAAAAGAAACTGCTTGCTCACGCTTAATCTACTGCATTCTATCACAGATATCGCAAAAGCCTCCCTTGCGCACATGCGCCGGGAGGCTCTTTATATCAAAAACATTATGCCGGCATGTCAAAAAGGCCGCTTCCTGCATCTGACGCGCAGGTAAGCGACCTTTTAATATTTCCCTTATTTTTAATTACTGCAAGCCACGCAGCTTTTATTTTTCTATGCTGCGTTTAAGGCTCACATTCTTTCCCTTATTTTTCGCAATCCGGACAGCTGATTTTTTTCTGTATGCTGTCCTTAGCGGATTACGCTCTTTCCCTTATTTTTGTTTATCGTAACCCCGGCAGCTATTTTTTTCTGTACGCTGCCTTTAGCGGATTACGCTCTTTCCCTTATTTTTATTTTCTGCACTAAAAGTGCTTGTAAGCTGTTGATTATTTTTTCTTCAGGAAGCTCATCATGCCACGCAGCTGTGCGCCAACCTGTTCAGCCTGGGTTGCTGCAGCACGACGACGCATAGCGTTGAATTGCGGACGGCCGCATTGGTTTTCCAACAGCCATTTCTTAGCAAAGGTACCATCCTGAATTTCAGCCAGAACCTGTTTCATAGCAGCTTTGGTTTCAGCAGTGATGATGCGAGGACCGGTTACATAATCGCCATATTCAGCGGTATCGGAGATGGAATGACGCATTTTAGCCATGCCGCCTTCATACATCAGGTCAACAATCAGCTTCATCTCATGCATGCATTCGAAGTATGCGCTTTCAGGCTCATAGCCTGCTTCTACCAAGGTTTCAAAGCCTGCGTTCATCAGAGCGCAAACGCCGCCGCAGAGAACTGCCTGCTCGCCGAAGAGATCGGTTTCGGTTTCTTCACGGAAGGTGGTTTCCAGAGCGCCTGCACGGGTACCGCCAATGCCCTTAGCATAAGCCAGAGCCAGGTCGTGAGCCTTGCCGGTCGGGTTTTGGTAAGCAGTTACCAGAACGGGAACACCGCTGCCTTCTGTATAGGTACGACGAACCAAATGACCGGGGCCTTTAGGAGCAACCATGAATACGTCTACATCAGCAGGAGGAACAATCTGACCGAAGTGAATGTTGAAGCCATGTGCAAAAGCCAGAGCATTGCCTGCCTCCAGGTTTGGAGCGATATCTTTTTTATATGTAGCAGCTTGCTTTTCATCAGGAATCAGCATCATGATGATATCGGCAGCCTTAGCAGCTTCTGCGGTAGTCATAACCTTCAGGCCGGCAGCTTCTGCCTTAGCTTTGGATTTGGAGCCTTCATACAGGCCTACAACCACGTTTACACCGCTCTCCTGCAGGTTCAGTGCATGTGCATGGCCTTGAGAACCATAGCCGATAATAGCAACTGTTTTGCCATTCAATAATTCCAGATTCGCATCGTTGTCATAATACATTTTAACCATTGTTATTACCTCTTTCTTTTCCCTTATTTTAATATACAAATTTAATAAAAAATTTCCCTTATTTATAGCTGTTTATCTGCATCTGTTAATCTTGACGAAGTCATCTACCGCAGCACCGGCTGCCACCATAGGCTCTACCAGCTCTCCCTGCTCTACGATTACTTCAATCAGGAAAGGCTTGTCAGCCTCGCGCGCTGCCTTCAGCGCCTCCTGGAATTCCTTGCAGGTCGCTGCTCTGCGACCGCCTGCACCGCAGGAATGAGCAAAGCCAATGAAGTCAAACTCTGTCAGCAGCGTATTAGAGTAATGCTCGTTGTAGAAGAGCTGCTGCCATTGACGGACCATGCCTAAGCAGCTGTTATTAATAACGATACTGATAAGCTTTTTGCCTTCACGAGCTGCCGTATACAGCTCCATGCCGGTCATCTTGAAGCCGCCGTCACCGCAGATATGTACTACCTGCTTATCAGGCTCGGCAAAAGCTGCACCCAACGCGCCGGGGAGACCGAAGCCCATCGTACCGCAGCCACCGCTCGTCAGATGGTGACGCGGTTTGTCGACAACTAAATGCTGTGCTGCCCACATCTGGTTCTGACCAACGTCAGTTACATAAATCGGATTTTCTCCTTCAAAGCTGCGGCTCAGCTCCTTCATCAGCCAGGGCGCTGTCAGTCGGTCACCTGCCAGCAGGCTACGGTCCTCTGTTGCATTCCAGGCCTTAATCTGTTGCCACCAGTCGGCATGCGCTGCCTTCTGCACTAACGGCAGCAGGCTTTGCAGTGTCTGTTTTACATCACCCATTACGGAAAGGCTTGTTGCTATATTTTTATCTATTTCCGTAGGGTCGATATCAAGCTGGATAATCGTCTTTTGTCCTACGTAACGGTTGCGGTCACCGGTTACGCGGTCGCTGAAGCGGCTGCCGGCTACTACCAGCACATCAGCCTGCGCTACAGCCATGTTGGAAGCGATATGACCATGCATACCGGTCAGGCCCAAGGAGCGTTCATCAGACTCGGGATAAACGCCAATGCCCATCAGCGTATTTACTACCGGCAAATCAGCCTTCTTGGCCAGCTCCAGCAGTTCTTCCTGCGCGCCGCTGTTGACAGCGCCGCCGCCAACCAGCAGTACCGGACGCTGTGCCTTGTTCAGCACTGCCGCTGCCTGCTGCAGCTGCTCCGGTGTTGCCTGCGGCAACTCTTCCGCTTCAGAGGATGCCTGCGGCTCGCTCCATTCCAGCTCCTCAACCTGCACGCTGCTTGGAATATCCACCAGCACAGGTCCCGGTCTGCCCTCCTGCGCCAAGGCAAATGCCTTGCGCAGTGCCGGCAGCAGCTCTTCCTTGCTGCGTACCAGCATGTTGTATTTGGTAATCGGCATTGTAACGCCGACAATATCAATCTCCTGGAAGGAATCACGTCCCAGCATGCTTACGCCAACCTGACCGGTAATCGCTACCAGTGGAATAGAATCAAGATAAGCGGTTGCCAAGCCGGTAACAATGTTTGTAGCACCGGGACCGGAGGTTGCGATACATACGCCGGTTCTGCCGCTCGCACGGGCATAGCCGTCAGCTGCGTGAATAGCGCCCTGCTCATGTGCGGTCAGCACATTTTTCAGCGGAGCATCGTACAATGCATCATACAGAGGAATTACAGCACCTCCGGGATAACCGAAGACTGTATCTACGCCCTGCTCCAAAAGGACCTTTACAATGGCTTCTGAGCCCTTCAGCTTCATCAGTCCGTCCCCCTTACGCCATAGTAGCTACAGACTCAACTGCAACCTGTTTAGCCAACAGCTTGGCAACCTGAGCAGCAGCTACATCTGCCAGCTGGATTTCCAGCTTCAGACGATTTTCTTCTGCATCCATGCGCAGGGAGCGTACCTGAGCACCTTGCTTGGAAAGCACACGCAATACACGCGGCAATAAAGTTTCATCATTCTGACCAGTTACCAATACCTTTTCAAACATGTTAATTCCTCCTATCAAGAACACCTGAATTTACTACTAAATCAATTATCTTTTGATGGACTTTTCAGGAGTAGTATTAAAAAAACGCCCCTGCATATATGCAGGGGCGTATAATACGCGGTACCACCCTAATTTATTACTTTCAGCACCAGTCCATCAACCGGCTCGGAAATAACGCATCCGTTGCGCATCAGTCTACTTGCAAAGCTTTCGCTGACGAGTTCATGGGTGATTTAATCAATAAGGCTTCGTACCGGTTTGCACCAGACACCGGCTCTCTAAAACTCTACGCTTATCTTTAGTCCCAATCATAACCTTTGGTTTGCAATTTGAAATTACTGATACTATACACCCATCTAAATCGTTTGTCAACACCTTTTTGCAAAATTTTACATTTTTCTTCTTTTAGTCACTGTATATGAACATTTTCAGCCTTTTGTCTATTGTACGTAAACTAATCAAATGATTAAAAATTTCGCGCTACTTTTCAGTAGACAAAGTACACTAATATCCATTATACAAAAACACGTTAAAGACAGTGTTTTGTATCGTATAAGACAAAAGACTTCCCAAAATTTTTTTGGGAAGTCCTTAAATTTTTTATCTTAGATATTCTTTAATTTAGCAGCAACATTCTCTTTGATTGCAGCAGCATATTCAGCATGATGCGCTTCCAGGAAAGCCTTCATGTCAGCAGCAACATTGCCTTCTTCCTTCGGATTCAGCGCCTTTCTGTAGCCAAGCACCAGTGCGCGGTCGTCAGCGTTTGCTGTCGGCTCACAGCCACAGGCAGCACACAGCTTGCCGAACAGGTCGGCATCCAGAGCTTTGGCAAGCTCTATTGCGCTCATCCAGAGGATATTGTTCATTTTAAAATGAACCTTACCCTTCAGATATTTCATAGCAGCAGCGGTATCGTTCATAGCGATATCCGCATTTTTAAAGCTCAGGCGATAGCCGAAGGTGTCGGCAATCTCGCAGTGCAGCTGCAGGTTATCGTTTACAGCCTCTGCGTCCTTCAGCGGGTCAAGGCAGATAGAGCTCAGCTTAATACCGTTACGCTGCAGCTCATTACCGATCAGGTAATGCTCCTGCGGAGTCAGCACCTTACCGGGCTTGGAAAGATCCAGCTCAAAATCAATATCCCACGGAGTATTCTTCAGATAGGAGTTATAGATGAACTGGATATGCATAATTGCTTCGCCGTATTCCAGAACGATGCGGTGCAGCTGATTTTCCGTAAAGGTAATCTTGCTGGTGCCAACCTTGAATGCAGCGTTCAGATAGGAAGCATGCACAGCAGCACGGAAGGTTTCGTTGAACTGCTCAAAGCGTTTGTCAACAGCCTCGTCGGACAGCTTTTCAATGCCCAGGTCAATTTTATCACTGCAGTCAAAGCCAATCATGCTGTAACCATAAAGCAGAGCCTTAACGATTTCCTCTTCGGTTTTCAGGCCAGCAGCATTAGCGCCGTAGCCTTCCTTGTAGCCCTCTTCGAGCACGCCCCAGGTTGCGGTATCCACAGCCTGTACAAAGTAACGCTGCAGAGCCTCGCTGTCCTCGGTAGTAAAATCAACCAATACCGGTTTCAGCTGACGTTTACCAAACAGCTCCGCCACAACAGCATCTGCCTCGCCCAGCCAATCGCTGAAGCCGATGCTGGCCCCCTTAGTGCCGCAGGCAGTCGGTGCGGTCCATTTAACATAGCGGCGCACCAGCGCAGCATTATTCGCGTTTAACGCCATAACAGAAACATGTACGTCCTTAACGTCTGCTTCCTTTTCAACATCCTTCCACAGTGCGCTCAGAGCAGCTTCACCCTTCGCAGCAAAAGCCAGGCGCTTGCCTTCTTCAGTATTTACCAGTGCCAGCCAGTTACCCTGTACATCACACAAAGAAGTTTCTATAACTTCACCTGCAGCCTCACGCAAAGCTGCCAATGCATCAATTTGCTTTAATGCCATAACCTAATCTTCCTCCATTTACTTACAATTAGTCATAATAATATTATGAACAAAAATCGTCTATTACGCAAGCAAAAACTTTGCAGATAGCAAAAAAACTTGCGTTTGTATACAAAATACCACCGCAGCAATAGGAAATTATCTTGTTTTCCTGGAAAATATATCCCCCTTTTCCGATATTTAGTGTAAGGTTATCAACAGTATCAACAGACTTATCCACAGTTTTTGTGCATAACTTTTAGTTATGCAGAGTGTTATCCACCAGCCTCTGAGAAAAAAGTGGCTTGTTTACAAGGATTTTACACAATTATCAACATGTTATGCACAATCTGTGGATAACTTTAATAACAACTAGGGGGAGATTTCCACAACACTATATCTAGGGGTCCCGCTTCGTCCCGCTCACAAGCAAAACAGCCTTTTAAAACGTCAAAAACAGCGAACAAACTATTATTTGTCGCTGTTTCCGATGCAAAATTAAATTTTATTCTGCTTACCAGAGATTAAGCAGATGCTGTAAAAGCAGGCTCACAAACGTAATACCTGCCCAACAGCCAAGACCGAGTCCCAAAGGCTTGCTGCTTGTTGTAACGAGCTTGACGATATTAGTATTCAAACCTACCGCAGCCATCGCCATAACGATAAAGAACTTACTAAGCCATTTGAGCGGTACAAAAATCTCTGCCGCCACACCCATGCTTGTCGCCAACGTAGTGATAAGCGAAGCCAGTACGAAGTACAGTATAAAGCTCGGCACAATGCTCCTGATATTAACCTCATGATTCGCATCCTGTTCGCGTTTGCCTACGAGATAGCCTAATACCAGCGTAATCGGAATAATTGCCAGTGTACGCGTCAGCTTTACCGTCACCGCCTTATCCAAAGTTGCCGTGCCCAAACCGAACATAGCATCCCAGGTTGCCGCCGTCGCTGTAACCGAAGAGGTATCATTCACCGCAGTACCGGCAAAAATGCCAAAGGCTTCACCGCTTGTCGTAGAAAACCCCAAAACAGTACCCAGCCAAGGGAAAAGCAGCGCTGCCAGCACATTAAAGAAAAAGATAACACTGATAGCCTGCGCCACCTCTTCATCGTCTGCTTTGATGACAGGCGCTGTCGCAGCCACCGCACTGCCGCCGCAGATAGACGAGCCTACGCCGATAAGTGTGGAAATCTTGCCAGGAATGTTCATCACCTTATGCAATACATAGGCCACGATGAGCGAGGTTGCAATCGTGCAGACAATAATCGGCAGTGACTGCTTGCCGGTTGCCAGTACAACGGAAATATTCAGGCCAAAGCCAAGCAGGATTACTGCGTACTGCAACACCTTTTTGGATACAAAGCCTACACCGCTTTTATATGCAGCCTGTACGGGCCATACAAGTGCCACCAGCATGCCTAAAAGAATTGCAAAGACCGGCGCGCCGACTACAGGCACCAGCTTGCCTAAAAACCAACACGGCACTGCCAAAACAGCACATAATACAATACCGCGCCACTTATCTGAGAAAAAGCCCACTATAACACCTCCATAAAAAACAAATATAATTATAGCATAATCAGCCGATACTTTTCAAAAAGGAGAATATGAAAGCTAAACGTAAAAACTCCTGCCGACAGGCCTTCAGCCTGCTAACAGGAGTTTATTTTTATCTTCTTATCTGCGACCAGATGAACAGCGCAAGTCCTGCCCAAATGCAGCCAAAGGCTGCAGCAGTAGTACCGGTAAACGGTTCACCGTAAATCAGCACACCTATCATCAGCGAGATAGAAGGCGAAATATATTGTAAAAAGCCTACAATATTCAACGGCAGCTTGCGCGCGCAGGCCGTAAACAGCAGCATCGGTGTCGCCGTAACAGCGCCAGCACCTGCCAAAAGCAGCAGCGTATTCATATCGCAGCTTTGATAAACAGTACCTTCGTTAATACTAAGGTAATATAAGTAGCCTGCCGCCAAGGGCGAAATCAATAGTGTTTCCAACAGAATACTCGTCATCGGTTGGGCAACAATAATTTTTTTCAGTAAACCATAGAAGGCAAAGGTTAATGGCAGTGTCAGTGCTACCCAAGGCAAGCCGCCGTTATGGACAATAATCACACCAATGCCGACAGCAGCACAGCTAACTGCTGCAATCTGCAGCTTAGCAAGGCGCTCACGCAGAAATACTACACCAAAGAGCACATTCATCAGCGGGCTGATATAATAGCCCATGCTTGTTTCTACAATGCGTCCAGCTTCTACCGCCCAGATAAAAATACCCCAGTTGAAGCTGATCATAATTGCTGCCAACACCATGCAGCAGGCTGTCTTTTTCGTACTGAAAATCGCCTTGGTTTCCTGCATAAAGATGTTTAGCTTGCCTGTTGCCAATAACAAGAGAAAGACGAAAACGGCTGACCATAAAAAACGGCTCGCCAAAATTTCCATCGCCTCAACATGCTGCAGCAGCTTCCAGTATATCGGCAGCACGCCCCATAAAAGATAGGCTCCAAGACCATAAAAAATGCCAAGTCTGTAATTATCCATAAGAAAATACCCCTCTGTAAAAATTTATTATATGATTTACTAAAGGCAAGCGGAAAGTTTCGAGGACCATTTTTTCAGCATATGTTATCTTATTTTTGTAATTTTTTCGGTATCGGAATCCAAATAGCCGTAATCGCCGCTACAATCGGCAGCCATACCAAAAGCTGCATAACCATCGGCAGGCCGAACTTATCGGCCAGCACGCCGAGAATTGTTACGCCAAAGCCGCCTAAGCCAACACTGAAGCCGATTGTCAGACCGGACGCCATACCAACATTATTAGGCATCATGCACTGTGCAATGATAATCGTAGTCGCAAAGGAACCGATGATGCAAAAGCCGGCAATAACAACAGAAGCCATAGCAAAAAGCTTAGTCGTAGCAATCGTAATACAGTAAATCGCCGGAATGCTCAGCGTAATAGAGCCTAAAAGAATTTTGCGTGCTCCCAGCCTGTCGCTCAAAATAGAACCGACATAGGTACCTGCCACACCGCCTAAAAGGAAGCCGGACACCAGACTGCTGGAGAAAACTGCCTCAAAGCCGCGGAACTTCATAAAATACAACGGCAGATACGTCGAAATACCGCTGTGAATAGAAGAACGCATAAAGATATAGAACAAAATCAGGAAAAGCGCAAAATATGACATTTTTTCGCTTGTACCGTCTGCAGCCTTCTTAGCCTGCTGCACCTCATGCTCTTTGTTGACACGGATATAATCAGGCATCGCCTTAGCCATCAGTAAAAAGACAAGCAAGCCGGGGACAGCAAAATACATGGTGTTATGAATACCACCGGCCAAGCCTAAAAGAAAGGTCATGAAGATAGAGCCCACCGCCATACCGGCGTTACCGCCGATAGAAAATAAGCCCATATTCTTCGTGCGATTTGTATCATCACTCAAAAAATTTACTGTTTTGGAAGCCTGCGGATGGTATGTTGCACTCGCCAGGCTGATAAAAATAACCGTGCATAGAAGCAGCGTGTAGCTTGATACCCAGCCTACAAAGGCAAAGCCTGCACCTGCCAGCGCTGCGCAAAGCGGCAGAAAGCGCGGTAGCGAGCGCCTGTCGGTAAGATAGCCGAAGGCCGGCTGAATAACAGATGACATAATATTTTGCAGCAGTACAATCGCCGCCAATTGTGAATAGCTCAAGGAAAACAGCTCCTTAAGCTGCGGTAAAACGATAGGCAGCGCACCCGCCTGCATATCGGTAACTAGATGTCCCAATGCCAATGCGACAACAGGATAATACATTTTATTCATATAAAAACTCCTTTATAACGCTGTGCCCTTTGTCGGTACAGTTAATTTACTCATATCTGCCTTTACGAAATATGGTTTTTCATAAAGTACCGGTGGCAGATAGGTCAGGTTGGTTGTGACCACTTTATTGATATATCCTTTTTCATAGTATTCATCAAACTTATCAAATCCATCTGTGAAAAGTCCGAAAGTCGTGCATACAAAGACGCGTCCGGCATTCCGTTCTTTTAACTGCTTGGCAACATCCAGCATACTTTCACCGGAGGAAATCATATCGTCTACGATGATGACATCTTTTCCGGTCACATCATCTCCAAGAAATTCATGTGCAACGATCGGATTCTTTCCATTTACAACAGTTGAATAATCACGGCGTTTGTAGAACATACCCATGTCAACACCAAGTACGTTAGAAAAGTAAACCGCACGATGCATTGCTCCTTCATCAGGGCTGACGATCATCAGATGCTCTTTATCAGGCCTGATATCAGGAACCTCACGGAAAAGTGCCTTCAGGAACTGATATGGTGGGTCAAAGCTGTCAAAGCCACTTAACGGGATCGCATTCTGTACACGTGGGTCATGGGCATCGAAAGTAATGATATTGGTAACACCCATTGCATTCAGTTCTTCAAGGGCAAGTGCACAGTCGAGAGATTCTCTTCTGGTACGTTT
>ENA-OPVU01000100-OPVU01000100.1-human-gut-metagenome-genome-assembly--contig:-NODE-100-length-59068-cov-16.340467_pt1 | contig 59068 bp, 80 predicted proteins | sample MGYA00241497_ERZ501986 | MGnify/ENA primary metagenome ERZ501986 (study PRJEB25962, sample SAMEA2042995) | human gut metagenome | biome: human gut; feature: human-associated habitat; material: faeces...
AGGCGGCAAATGTTGTAGCCGTAAGTGTCACGACCGCGGGAGACAGACCAGGACAGTGCCAGACGTTTAAGATTTTTCATTTTGTACCTCGTTTATGTTGTTTCGTTGTCTGCGTATCCCCGCCGGGTGAGATAAATGTAATATGCACACGGAACGAGTGCAACCCCATAACCGGATTTATTTCATTTTTGCTTTCCACGTCACCCCAGGGCGCGCCGCCCCGCCGTCATCCAACCGGGATCAACACCCCTGCAACCCGCGCCACGCCTGGCTCGCGGGCCTTCCCTCCCATCGGCGCCATTCCAGCGAAACCAATAAAATCAATGACTTACAAAAATCGCACCTTTTTCGGGATCCATGGGGACGCCGAAATCCGGATTTTCTATAAAAATTTTGGACTTCCTTACTTGGGCGATCTAGCGGGCTGAAAATTTTTAGCGGTGCGCGCTTACTTGGCCGATCCAGCGGGCTGAAACCCGGCGGCGGGCCGCGCCAGCCGGGTCGGCGCCATGGCCCGGGCCGGTGGCCATGCCTGGCGATCCTCGATGTAAAATCCCTGCGGCGCCACGGGGCCATCCCGCAAAAACCATGGCCGGAGCCATACATGTTCGGGTCTTACTTGGCCGATCTAGCAGGCTGAAATTTCTTACTTGGCGATCGCGGCAGGTTGTCGTTCAGTGAAAACGATTGACACACGGAACGTATGCAACTACATTTCAGCGTGACCGATACGCAAATTTAACGACGGAGAATACCGATGAACGACGCGATTATCCTGGATGACCTGACGCCGGCCATGATGACCATGGAGACGGACGTGGAACTGCCGTCAGGTATCCGGGCTAACAGTATCACTGGCAACCTGATCGGCCTCAAGCCGGGCGAGGTCTACGTTTATGCGCAGGAGCTGGACAGCAGCAAGGCGCTGGTAGACCTGCAGACCGAAGCCACGGCGCTGCGCTACAAAATGCGTAACGGCGTGTCGTCTTCCCTGCGTAACGCCAAACGGGCCTGCAATAGTCAGTTCTCACTGGAAACGGCGCTGGTCATGTACCCGTCGGGCCGTGCGTTTATCCAGGTGGCGATCAAGCGCGTTGATGACGGCGCCGGCACCCCGGAAGACGACGAAGTTTAATTCTGTAGGACGCGGCACCTCTTTTTTGCCGTACCACCCTTTTCACCCGGAGACACCACATGACCACGTCAGAAGCATTCGAAGAACTGGACCTTAGCGACGGCCGTGAAGCCACGATTGCTCGTCAGTACGGCTACGATGAGCAGCGCGGGTCCATCAGGGTTGAAAACCCGAATGGCGATATTGACGCTATCAGCCGGCTTACCCGTGATGATGCCATTGCGCTGATTGCTGCGCTGCAGCGGGCGTTCGATATCCCTGACCGCGCCGCCGAACTGGAACTGCTGCTGGAGATGCGCGAAGAGACGACCCTGAACCTCATGGAGAAGTCCGTCATGGCAGGCATCGCGAACATCATGTACGAGAACGGCCTGAAACGCGCCACCATCACCCCGCAGAACGTTATGTCCGGCTTTGTGCCATCGCTGTCGATCGACGTCAGCGTGCCGGGCGTCGTCATCTACACCCTGAACGGAGAACCGCTCAATGGAAAACCCGACACCGAGTAATGCCGCGCTGGCGGTGAACCGCGTTGCGGCGCCGCGCAAACGACTCGACGCTGGCCCGGCGTTCCGCTCACTGGAAGACAAATACGCCGTCGCAATTTATGCCACCCATACAGGTTCGGCCATCGTAGGCAACCGCGGTACCGGCAATGTGCTGTTCAGCTTTGGCGATCATGCGCGAGCGAAGGGTGGAAAGGCCCAGGGGTCCGAACAGGTTAGCCAGATGATCCACTACATCATCGGGCTGCTGTACTGGGCCAACACCCACATGCCCACGCCGGAAGTCGCAGCCGTACTGGCTGACATCGCCGGCGAAAAACACTAAGAAGGAAATCCCATGTCAAATAAAGCCGACTATTTCGATATCCTTGTAGACCTGGCTCGCCAGGAGGCGGCAAAGGCTATCGAAAAATACCCGCAGCCGAATTACACCATGCTGAAATTCTCGGAAGAGGCAGGCGAGGTGATCAAGGGCGCAGTGCATTACGCGGAGGGCCGTGATACCTGGGTCCACGTCGAAGAAGAGATCGTGCAGACCCTGGCCATGCTAATCCGCTTCCTGCGTGAAGGTGATGGCGTCAATAAAATCTACCCGCCGAAAGACCTGCGCGATGCCATGCGAGGGAACCGTGATGCCTGTTAACTATCGGATGGAATACGCGCTGAAGGCGCGAGAGGCGATCGACGCGCTCGGCATTTCTGCCGTTATCAATATTCTGACGAAGCATATCGGCAAGCATTCTTCTGCTGAGATGACGGAAGCAGAGGTTATCGAAGCCACTAAAATTCTTGACTTTAAAATCACGCAGTCACTGGAATGGAATAACATCCGGGCAGAAGAATGGCGTAAAGAGCGTCAGGCGGCAGAGGAACGCGACCGCTGGAATGCACAGGTGGAGAAGCGCAAGGAAGACCGCCAGCGCCGCCGTAACGAAAAGAGAGCACGCGGATGAATACCGAATTACTGCAGGCGTACGCGAAGACCCGCGCTGACCGTCTCGACCAGGTGCGCAGTAAGATCGCCATCCTGAACAACATTATCGCCGACATCGAGGATGAAGCGACCCGGGTGTATACCGAAGTCCTCGGCAACACGATGGTCGACCCTGACGCTGACGAAGGCGCCTTTGTCAAGGTCGATAAAGAGTATGCCGAAATGGCGGCAGACCTGCGTAGCGCCCGGGAGACGAACCGTGTGCTGCTGGCCCATCTAACCGCCGCCCTTGTGCGTGCGCCATTCCTGAATCTGTTTGCAAACGGAGATACCCCCAATGAAAGTTAAAGGCTTTGAGAAAGTCATTATTCTGCATCTCGGCGCGCTCTTTGGCGCCGCAAACGCTGGCGAGAAGTCGGTAAAGAGCTTCCACCGCACGCTGCTGAACACGCCGAACATGGATGAAATGTCGGTCCATGAATTCGCCGCCGGCCGCGTGAGCGATCTGCTGGCGAAGCACGAAGTGAAAGACCCGATCGGCTATAAGACGATTGGCTTTGCGCCGTACGCGGACTATGTGGGCGGCAAGTTCGCCATGGGTATCCCCGGCACTAACGCGATCGTGCTGCAGGCCGAAAAGCGTGAACGCGTGCTGCCCGGCGTCAGCGTGCGCAACGAAGTGACGAAGCGTATGGACACCTGGCGCGAGAAAGAGATCGAAGGCTGGGAGCCGACCCGGAAAGACTGGGCGCAGCTGAAAGACGATGTCGAAGCCGAAATGCTGAAAACCGCGCCTATCCGCCCGACCCGCTACAACGTGATCATCGCCGTCCCGTACGTCTATGTGTTCACCACCAGCGCCAAGACCTCCGAAGAGATCAACTCCCTGCTGCGTGCCGCATTCGGCACCTGGCCCGTGGAACCCCTGCTGATCAATGACTTCGTGCTGCGTCAGTCAATGGAGAAGGTCGTACGCGGCAACATCGATGGTGTCACCGGCGACGACTTCATCCACATCAAGCACGATGACGGCGACGACGTGAAGTTCAAGGACATTGACATCCACAAGGACGAAGTGGTCCTCGACTACCTGGCGCGGCATTACACGGTTCGGGCGCTGAACATGCGGATCGACGAAGGCGAGATGCGCCCGGGCGTGGGCAACGTGTTCTTCCGCCTGACCGACAAGGCGATCATCTCCGGGATCCACATCGGCGAGGCGGACGTTGACGCCAACTATGAAGCCACCCTGGAACGCTACAACAATGACAGCGGCACGTTCCTGACCTACATGGCCAACCTGTTCCAGACGGTGCTGTCGCTGCAGGACGTCATTGACGTCTTTCGCGATAAGATGGACATCACGGTTGAGGTCGACGCGCAGCTGGAAGACGACGACGAGGTGTGACATGGCAGGCCGTAAACACGCTAAACCGAATCCCCACATCGCCGAGCATAAACGCCTGCTTGGCGCTATGGCTGTCGGCGAGTCCTTCTTCGTGAGCGGCAAGCGGCCTGCGGACCTGGGCTACGTGCGGCGCCTCGGGTACCAGCTGGGGTATAAGCTGGCGATCCGCTGGGTGCTGCGCGACCCGATTTACGGCCGCATGGGATCCCGCGTCATGAGGGTGGGCTGATATGGGCTACCTGGCGAAGAAACGGACGGCGTACTGGCAGGACAAAAAGACGGGCCAGATCATCAAGACCCGTCAGCCCGAGTCCTATACGCCATGCCGCGAGTGGTTCATCTATTTCCGGGAAGTCCGGCTGCTGCATAACGCGGCCGCCGGGCAGGTCTGCGCAGAGGATGCCGGCACCTGCCTGTCGTACCTGGACGACCCGTACTGGACGGAAGTCGACCTGGAAACTTTCACCTACTGGGATTTGATTTATCGCAATCCTGACGTATAGTGATCGGGACATGGGATGAATCTTCATGCTCGGTGTTCCACTGCATTAAAGCCCGGCGCGCTTTGCCCGGGCTTCTTTTTTGCCTGCAGAAAGCGTTTGACACACGAATCGTGTTCAGCTACATTTCTCAGGAGTCCACAAAAAGGAACATCCCATGAAGAAGCACTTAATGTCGTTTGGCCGCTTTGACCAGAATCGAATCGGCAAACAGACCATCTACATTTTCCCCCTCCCACACGGCCCGCGCTGCATCGTCCGCGTCGAATACGACCCGATCGAGGAAGAGACGGCGGTACGCATCCACAACACAGAGGAACGCAGCTGGCCGGATATCGCCGACTTCGTTCCGGACCTGTCAGAATGGTTCGGGCAGCTGTATCACGCCCTCTTCAACGAGCCGGACCCCCGCTTCACCCGCAACGGCAAACAGGTCGTTTTTCCGGCCATCATCCTCGATGTAATTCTGCATGACCGCACCGACGGCAACGGGCAGGACGAAGGGTCCGCCGACCGCCTGGCGAAGATGCTGGAGGATTTCGACCTCATCGGTGCGCCGGCGCCACGCGATACTGTATGCGCGCTGATCATGTGCGTCATGCTGGAAGAGGAATACGCCGTCGGGTCGACCCGCTGTGACCTCTGGTGGCAGCGCTCATGGCTCCAGCGCGGCCTGCTGCGCTCCGGCCTGTGCAATCCCTACTCACACCCACGCCCGCCTCTCCGCGAGCTGGCCCAGGCGCCTCGCCAGTGGCACTGGGAACGCAATGGCATCGCGTCAGACCGTCCGGATGATAACTGGGCCATGATCGAGAACTGCTTCAACCGGTCATTCCGTGCGGCGCTGGTAGTTGACGTGTGGCAACCGTGGGCGGTGAACGGCAACGCCCTGCAGCTGATCCGGGAAGAGGACATCGAAGTATGACCGCCAGCGCAGAAGACCGGGCAAAAGCGGACTGGCTGCGCCCGTACAAAGACCACCTGCTTTTCCCGGCGACCAGCATTGCTATCGAAGTGCATGGGCCGGAGAAGAAAGAGTGCCGGGATATCGCCGAGGCTATCGACATGATCGTAACGCTCATGCTGTGCATGAAAGAACACGGCAATGACAAGGCGGCGATCCAGTCCTGCGCGCAGGCGTTAAACCGCCGCGTGGAAGACCCGTACAACAAAGTTTTCCTGACAAAAGTAATGACGGCACTCATGCCCGACGCTGTCATCCGGACCCGGGTGAAAGAGATGGCCCAGCGGGACTGGAAATCCCAGCGTCAGATGATACGTGAAGGGGTATGGCCGGCGTGGATGATGGAGGACACCGATGGAAACTAACGGCCACAAAAACGCTATCCAGCAATCGGACCAGATGTTCTGTTCCTGGTGCGGGAAGACGTGGGATATTAATGACCCGTACCCGCCGGAGTGTTCGGAAGAACGCCATGCGACGACCGTTTGGTATACCGGAACCGTGAAAGGAAGTAGCGCCCGTTTTCCCGCGATACCACAAAACCTTCCACGCGATGATTCAAATACGGCGCAGGCGTATTACCTGCAGCGCCGCGGAGTCGGCTTTGTGGTCTGGGCGAATGGCCCGAAAGAAGCGTATAACTACGCCGTACGCGTTGGGATGCGACCGACATACATGCGCCGCATCGATATCCCGGACCGCGCGTACGACGTGAAGACGCCGCGTGCGGAGATAAACCCGCTGACCCTGGAGCTGGTGCGCAGCCGTTACCCGAATTTCGGTGAGGTCATCACCCCAGTCCAGTTCGTGTCGCGACAGAAGGAAAAACGGAAATGAGCAGAGTTACCAACGTCGTAGTTATGTGCGATACCCTTACCGAGCATTACGGGGTATTCCTGCGGTCCGTTGACCGCTGGTTCCGGGAACATACCGGCACCAGTCTTCGTTCCGTAGGCCACATGGCCGGCGGCGATAAAAACATGGAATGCAGCGTCTCCATTGGTGCTTTCAACCACCTGGACGTGGATGGGTTTTTCAAAGCGCTCCCGGGTTTTGTCGAAACTAAACGGATGGACGCGGACAGCGGCTTCATCCTCGTAACCGCTACCACCCAGGAGAACGAAATCATCACATGGAGGCATCAAGTTGAGTTCTGAATACGTTGACAACCTCATCGCGCTGAAAGCCCGGGAAGCGCATGACCTGAAAGAGATAGGCGACCAGTGGCGGACACCGGACTGGCTGTTCTTCGCGCTGGACAAGCTGTTCGGCCCGCTGGTGCTCGACCTGTTCACCGATGGCCAGAACGCCAAATGCCCGCGCTACTACACCGCCGAGGACAACGCGCTGCGCCAGGACTGGGCGGGCCGGCTGAAAAGGATACAGGCGGAACTGGAGGCCGAGGCGGAAGTGTACGACGTCGCCGATCACGTCCAGCGGGTATGGGGTTTCGCTAACCCACCGTACAGCCGTAACCGTGCGGCGGAAGTGCCGCTGACCGGCATGGTCAATATCATGGCCAAGGCGGAAGAGGAACGGAAGAAAGGCGCGGGTACGGTCTGGGTGATCAAAGCGGCAACCGCTGAAACATGGTGGCCCGATACCATCGCCACGCGCACCATATTCATCAAAGGGCGCATCGGTTTCGAACCGCCGGTATGGTTCAAAGCGAAGAAGGGCGCCGCTGGCGCAACGTCCGCGGGCTTCGGCGCCGCGATAGTCATCTTCGACCCGGAAGACGAAGAAAAACATGCCCCGGAGTACATCTCCCGGGAAGCGCTCATGGATATCGGGCTTCCATGGACCACGATGATGCAGGACGTCCGCGAGAAGTGGATCGCCCAGTGGGACGAGGTGTGAGATGAAAGAAGTTCGTGTTCATAAACGTGAGGTCAAAACCATGAAATTAACCAAAACAGTAACCCGTAACGGCAAGATCACCGAAGTGAAAACGTTCGACGTGGAAGTCCGCCGGGATGACCACGGCGTCAAACTATGGTGCGGCGATGACTGGTATCTGGACCAGAACAAAGTCGGGAAGACGATCAACCCAGACCCTTTCACCGAGGTCGTCTGGTCAGTCGGCGAAGAGGAAGGAAAGAATGCCAAAGCCAAACGTGTATAACGATGGCGTAATTGGCGAGCAGGTAAGCCTGGCGGACGGGTATGACCCGGACGCCTGGTACTACCATCCCGTCTTCTTCCACGCCAGTAATAACTACGATGGGTCCAATCTCGACGCGCTGCTGGACGTATACAACCTGGAGCTGAACGGCTTCTACATGGGGGAAGGCTATCCGCGAGCGCTGGAAGTACCGCTGCGAGTGGCGTACGACAACGCGAATACGGACGAGATGCGCGCCTCTGTGCTGCGTACCTGGATGCCGCGCCCGACGTCGCTTAACGGGTCCGGCTGGTTCCTCCTGTATACGGCGCCGACGGAATTCGATGGTCCGTATGCCTGTTTCGCGAGGGTCAAAGATGGCCAGAAATAAATACGTGGCTATGTGTTGCTACTGCAAAAAGCCAGTGCCGGCCGGCGCCGGGTATCTTGAAAGGTCTGCGTCCGGAACGTGGACTACGATCCATGCCGATTGTGCGGTCAAAAGACGCGAAGAGAAGAAGGCGCAGAATGGCATACATAAACGGCTCTAAACCGTTCCACTATTACAACGAGTGGGACGCTAAAACCGCAGCATGGTTGCGTGAATTAATAAAACGTGGCCATCTTCAAGAAGGAATCGTCGATGAACGATCAATCACCGAAGTCGCCCCGGAAGACCTCAAAGGCTTCGCCCAACACCATTTCTTCGCCGGGATCGGAGGCTGGCCGCTGGCCCTTAAACTCGCCGGATGGCCGGCGTATGCGCCAGTGTGTACGGGAAGTCCGCCGTGCCAGCCTTTTAGTGTGGCTGGAAAACGAGGCGGGCGGGACGACTCCCGTCACCTGGCTCCGGCCTTTCTCGACCTCATCGCAGAGCTGCGACCTCCAGCTATTTTTGGCGAACAGGTTAGCGCAGCAATTAAAGAACTGTGGCTCGATGCTCTATTCGTTGAGCTGGAAGACGAAGGCTACACCTGCGCATCGGCAGTATTGCCAGCGTGCAGCGTCGGCGCCCCGCACAAAAGAGATCGCCTTTTCTTTGGCGCTATCGACCTGGCCGACCTCGTCAGCGACGGACTGGAAAGGCGGCTACGCGGGTGGGCGGATAAGGAATGGCAAACTATCCGTCGACCGGCTGGACGTGGCGGCGCAGCTGGCAACATATCCAACGCCGAACACCTGCAACGATCGCAGCCCATGTCCGGACTACGCGCGGGCGGGATGGTTCCGGGAGGACGGGACGAAGAAGCACATCCGCCTGCAGGACATTGCGGGGATGGCGGGCTGGCCAACGGTGACGACGATAGACAACAACCAGGTTCGCGGGGAGGCGGGCGCAGCGGGCCATCCGGATCGGTCGACGACCCTGGGCGGCGCGGTTCGTCTTGCCAGCTACCCGACACCGCTGACGGTACCGGACTCACCGGCATCGAGGGGGCAGCTATCGGGGAGCTACCGGAAGGGCATGGAGAAGTGTACGCCTGTTCCGGACTTCCCGATCAGGATCACGGCGCATGGTCAAATGCTGACTGGCTGCTATGCCGGGATGGGAAGTTCAGGCCCGTTGAATCCGGCACATTCCCGCTGGCTAATGGGGTACCCGCCCGAGTGGTGCGACTGCGCGGATACGGAAACGCAATCGTCCCTCAAGTCGGTGCCCAGTTCATCCGAAACTTTATGGTGGGAACTGTAGATTTTCTGGAAAACGTTTGACACACAAAACGTGTGCAGCTAGTATTCTAATCGAACAACAAAACAACCTGGAGATATACCATGTCAGAGAATAAAGAAATGCCGGCCAAAAACAGAATCGTTCACCCGAGAACCGAACTCCGCTGGCCGCCCTTCCATAGCAATTTATTGAATGAAGCGTTCCTGACCTCGGTTAAAGGCGTCTTCGATGAGATGCTTGGTCGTCTTTACTACGGCGCGGATAAGCGCAAAGGCTGGGCGGCAGCTGAACCATGGCGAGAATTGACCGAGCATGAATGCCGCACCTGCATTCGCGATTCAATAGCAAAAGGCAAGCTGATCGACGCGATGAACTACATCATGTTCGCGCATCTCAACGGACATAAACTCCTTTCGCTGCGTAACCCGTCCATTGACGAACAGGTCAGCATTGATTCGCAAATGCGTGACCAGCTGGCGAACGCGCTGGGCGTCACAGGCCGCAGCTGGGACGAAATGCTGGCCATGGCAGGCGCGGTGAATGCGCAGGCATTCGAACATGAAAAAACGATTGAGGCGATCGCGAAAGAACTAAAACTCGACCTGGATGCCCCGGCAGATACGATTATCTCCACCGTCCATTTCCTAGTTAAGCGCTGCCAGTCCGCCGTAACGGAAGTCAGCATTACCGGATGTACTGACCCGGATGTACTGGAGAACGTTGCAAAGATGATTAAGGCGAATACTCAACCGGCGGGCTTCGCGTGGGATGGTCGTAAAGTCGGTACGTCGCCCGCTATGGCCGCGCCGTACGGCGTTACGGCGTCTAAAAAACGGCAGCAATACGAATTGTCGATGGAAGCCGATGACTCCGGTATCCCTTCGCCGCTGTTTATCTTCCGCAGCAAGAAAGATCGGGATGACTATCTGCCGCTGCTGCGCACCTTCCTCGGCGCGCTGGAACAGGCGGCGTACGGTAAAGGCCGTGAGCGTCACGCTAACGACCTGCCGTTTGTAGAACAGCCGATCCTGACCATGGCGCATATGCTGGACAGCGACGCCGGCCTGGCGCAGCAGGTTATCAAGAAAACCGTTGAAGCGCGGTCGCTGCCGACTAAACAGGCCCGGATCAATGAACTTCGCGGGACGCTGGTGTACGCCGCAGCGATGATCCTGTTCGAAGAGATGTATGGCAAGCCGGACGCGAAACCCAGTTCGACATCCCGTTCAGTGGTTCGGGTGAAAATTTCGGACCTCCAGCCCGGCATGGTTATCCGCTTCGACCGTGATTACATTGCGGTGGTAGAAGGGCTAATAGGCACTCAAATCGGTGACGACGGCAAGATTAACTTCTGGTGGTCCGTGCGACGTGAACGACGCGGCGTACCCAGTAAAGGCGTTGTATTCGGGCATGACACAACGTTTAACGTGGACAATGACCCTGACGAGTTAGACGGAGCATTGTAATGAAAGTCCTGATGTCTGACCTCAAGCCGGGAATGCGGGTCATCATGAAGAACCGCATCGTCGAGATAGTCGACTTAGCGAGAACGCACCGCGCGGCAAATGGACGAACGGTATATTACTGGAAGTCCGTAAGTGAACCACCGCGCATGGGCCTTAACCATTTTGTCGGTTGCGGCGATTTGATCGTCGAAGTGGAGGACAAGCATGTCAATGCGTGAAACATGCATGGCGATTGCCGCGAAATACGCCGCAATGCCGCCGGACCCGGATTACCCGCTCTATGGGGATATGGTCCGCTTCCGGGATAAATACAATGGCCGGGAATACTCCGGCATCGTCCTCGGGCATTGCGATGGCATTCCGATTTTCTGGAAGCCATGGCGGGTGGAAGTGCGGGTATGCCACACCGACGGTACCGTAGCGTTTCCACCGCTGCCGGTGATGCATGTGGAAAAAGACGAAATTATTAAAGTGACCCGCGCCGACGGCAGTGGGGAATGGACCAAAGAAGGGGAACACCCATGAAAGTTAAACCCGATATCATCATTGTCCACGGCCCAAAGGGCTGCGGCAAGACATGTAACAGGTACCGTATTGCCGACTATTTTGGGATGAACGTTATCCGGGATGATCAGTGTTGCAGTGAATGGCCATGCCCTATTTCGCTGCGTAAATCGCAGAGGGTTTTGTACCTGTGTACGACGGAAGAAATGTTTGACCCCAGGACCATCGAGCGTATGGGTCGGTATGTAGCGGAAGGTTGGGTCATCAGGGCAATCGCATATGATAAGGCAGCGGAGGATTACCAGGGCGCAATGCGTGAAATTTGCAGGGCCGGTCACAGATAAATACGCTGTGATGGCACCTGACCCGAATGGCTTAGACGAGGATTTTTAATTATGAAAGCAAAACCCGAACATATCGGCAAGATCCACCTCGTATTCGACGTGGAAAACCTGTCATGCAAGACCGACGGCTATCTTCTGTCATTCGCGTGCGTCATGTTCCACGCGGACGAAGGCTGGTTCCGCGAGTTCAGCGTTACGTTAGCCAAGGGTGCCAGTAGACGCCGCCCTGGCGATATTGACCCTGAAACGGTTAAGTGGTGGGTCAGTCAGGCGATGCAAAACCCGGAAGCCGCAATGGAAGCGTTTTTCGCGAAGGAGGATGCTGAACCTGTTTCGATCGATGACGCGCGTATCACCTTCATGAGCTGGGTACACCAGGCGCTTAAAGAATACATGTATTCCCCGGGTCAGGATGAACTGGGTTACATGGGCCTCTATCAAGCATGGGAAGAATTCCACCCGCAGGTTTGGGGGCATGCACCACGCGTGGATATCATCCAACTGGAAAACGGGCTGTTTGGCGGAGAGGGAAAAGGTCCGTGGGACTTTCGGGATGAAAACGATACCCGCACGCTAATGAACCGATGGAAACGCCTGCGACCGGGAGAAGTCGGCTTGTGGGAACTCGCTGACGCACAGGCGGAAGCGCGCTGCCCGTTAGCGCAACACACTGCCATACGGGATGCCTACCGCCAGGCGTATATGGTGATTATCGATCATGGCTGGCTGGAAAGATTCCCTCGGCTAAAACCTGAACCTGAATAACTTAAAAAACGTTTGACATACGATTCGTGTGCAACTAATATTACTCCCGAAGGCAACGACGGGAGTTTTTCATTATGAGCCAGATTGTTCACCGGATTGACCAGCAGATCGTTTCGAACGTGGTTAACCGCCACCACCAGTGGTTCCAGTATTACTACGAACTGAAAGCCGCGGTTGCCGCATTAATGGACGGCGAACGCGAATACGATATCAGCTGCAGCACCTTCTACGGACTGGAAGAACTGGGGCGCTATCGCGGAATTTGTCGGGTATTCCATATCCCATATGGCATTTATCGCAGCGGCCATAGATTAGCGGATAAGCCAACGGCCAAAACTGCACCACCGCGTTACCCGTTGCTTATGGAATGGGGATTTGTGCTGGACCGTAAGATCGTCAGCGCGAAAGAGTTCATTTCCGCCTATGAAACCGGGATGAGCGCCAGGGGGCGGCAGTTAAGCCCCGGGTATATGGCGGTAAAAGAATTCGCCATGATGAGCGAGCCACCGAATTACCGGGCGATTACCGATCACCTGGGCATTAAGTCAGTAATACGCATCACTTTTAACATGAACTACGAGGGTTAACCCATGATCAAAGAAAGCGAGAAAGGTTACGAAGTACCGGTACCCGGCGCGCAGGAATGTATCCATGCCCGTACGCTGGAAGAAGCGGACGGTGTGCTGGCGGGCCTGCAGGGCGCTACGGAAAAAAGCAACCCGTACAGCGACCCAACTAACGGTACCGGGGCGAAATGCCGGGCATACTGGCGCTGGGAGGCGGGCCGTAAGAAGGCGGAAGAGTACATCGAGTCGTTGCCGCTGGAGGGCGACAAGACGAACCGCCGCACCGGATTTATCTGCTGCCTGCTGTCTGCGCTGTTCGTCATCGCCGCCATCCTGGCAGCCATGGGCGTCCTGCCTAACTGGAGCCTGTAACGATGGCCAGTAAGCGCAGACTGCGCCGGAAGTCATGCGAAGGGAAGCAGCGTTATCCGGACATCCCGTCCGCTATGGCAGGCATCAGGCATGTCCAGCGGACGTACGGGTACAGCGGGCCGATGGATGCCTACCACTGCAAACTGTGTGGCAAGATCCACATCGGCCACCGGAAAGGAATTGGCTCACATCGCCCCATGGGGAGGAAATAAGATGCGCGCAAAAGACCGGCATATAAAGCCGCATTTCACGGTAAACGGGCAGATCTGGTTCGCCGAAAAAGACCTGGACCCGCAGTATTTTGAGTTCTCTAAACACCCGTGCGCCCGTGTGTGGTTCGGACCGGAAGGTATTCGTCGCCTGATCGACGTGTATAACTGGTGGAAAAAGAAAGACCCGGAAAACGCCCGGATAACCGATGCCATGTTGCTCCGCCATTGCGATGCTTACCAGTTGGTATGCGGGTATGGCCGCGCGAAGTACGGCGTTGTGCTCCGCGACCCGGTGTCTATTTTCATCCGGTATCCGGGCAGCGTGCATAGCCGTAATTGGCTAAACAGGAAGATACCGCACATGTCAAAAGACCAACGTGCAAACGCTAAACACTATCTCTTATCGGGGTATTGCCGCGTATCTAATCAGCACATGATAATCTCGCGCATAGACCGCCCGGACTGGAGAGAGGTCTTAGCGGTTCACTTCTGCCCTCACGACCCGGAAGAAGGGATGGATCGAACTTACTCGGACGGCGCCGCAGATTACTATCGTCGCTGCCTGTCGAAAGACAAACTGACGTTGAAGGACAAGGCGTTATACCAAATGTTCCCGGGGTCCGGTGGCGGGCATAGTCACTTCATCCCGTTATGCGAGGAATTCGACGATGTTCAAAGTGCATGAATCTGTCATCCCCCACGATATCCAGCGGAAGATAAACGAGGCCCAGTGGGACTTCATGGCCAATATGGTCGCCGATACGGTTGCCGCGTATGGCGAGTTAGCGAAGGCGAAGGGCCATGAACGGGTTAACGCAGTAGTGACCGGGCAAACGACTTGCCTGGTGGACATGGTAAACGCAAAAACGCTGGTGCGGGTCCACGTGTCCTGCCTCATGGATGAAATCACTATCGATGTTCAGAGTAACATCGGCCACCCCAAAAACTTCAAAGGAATTAAGGCATGAAACTGATCTACGTTGCCGGGCCGTACCGCCCGTACACCTGCGCCGACGGCACATGGGTAGGGACGTCAATGAACATCCGCAATGCGGAAGTAACCGCGGTCAACTTAGTAAATGAACTTGGCCATCTCGGCTTGTTCCCGGTGGTACCGCACCTGAACACGCGTGGCTTCGAAAGTCAGGTAAAAAAGAATAGCGACCAGTATTTCCTGGACGGAACGATGGCCCTGCTGGAGCGTTGCGATGCCGTGCTGCTGACCATGCCAAACGCGGACGAGGTGAGTAGCGGTACAAAGGCGGAGGTCCACCGCGCGTACCAGCTGGGCATTCAGGTATACCACAGTTTTGACTCGTTACGCCGGGCCGCACAGGAAAACCAGATAGTCCGGCTGCCGATTCCGCTGACCATCCCGGACCGTACCGGACTGCAGGGAATGTATGAACTCCTGCGCCGTAACGAAGAAGAAACCCACCGGCGTTTCATACAAATGTCTCCGGGCGCAGGTAAGGCGTGGGATACCGATGGGCCTTTGACCGTACGTGATTTCACTAATATGGAAAAACGGGTCCTGGCGACCTTAACTGAAACCCCTATCGAAGCGGTTAACCTTCGCCCCGGCGACACTTTAAGAAGTGGCGATGTCGTCAAGAGTATCGAACAGCTTGAAGGTCTAACCATTAAGGTAAACTGGAATAACGGCACATCTGAACGCTACCATTACGCAGAAATCTTCAAAGTCGTTATGCGGCGCGTGGGGGTGTAAAGAATGCTGAATGACATCATGTTAGCGGTGGTCTGGATTCTGGGTATGGCGCTCATGGCCGGCATAACGTCAGAGGACGAGTCAGTCGGTCGGTTCTTCGCGGTTATCTTTTGGCCGCTGGCGATAATGCTGGTCTTAATCCAGTGGGGATGGGACGAGTTCAAATACCGGATGCGCCAGCGGCGTAAACGCAAATCCCAGTAACGAAAAAGCCCGGGAAACCGGGCTTACTTTTTGCACTTGTCTATCTCGGCTCGCAGTAATATCTCATACCCCTGCCGTTGGTGCCGTTCCGCTCGCAGGGCGCGCATCTGGGCGTCGATCGGCGCACCGATGGGTAAGGAGTCCACCGCGAACGCCGGCGCGTCAGGCTGGCGGATATCGCACTTCTGCAGCACCGGCACTTTGACTTCCACGACGGCCGGCGGCGTTTCGGTTCGGGCGGAACAGCCGACAAGCAGCATGGCCATGGTTACGATCAGCTTTCTCATTTTGCCCGCTCCTTCCGCAGCTCGGCGTCGAAGGCATCACTGGCCGCCAGGCAGACGTCAGTACCGGTGGTACGTTCCTGCAGGACTTCATTGGCCTTGCCGTATTCCTCGCCAGCGCCCCGCTGCGCGGCTTTCTCCAGATCGGCTATACGTTGCTTGTCTTTCTCGCTTTGTACCGCCATAGACGCGATGGCTGCGTTCTGTGCCTGCAGCTGGGAAGTCAGGTTGGCATTGTGCTGCTTCACGCTGCCCAGGGTTTTATTCAGGCTATCGATGGTCGGCTGATAATGGCGCTCGGCAAGCGTGTTATGCAGCCACACCAGAGCGAAGATAACAGCGGCGGCCATGATCGCCATCACTACAGTTTTAACGGTAGGTGTGAGCATCACACACCCCCGTATTTTTTATATGCCTTCGCCAGTTTATCGTCGTACGCGTTTTTCTTATACGCCGGGCCGTTGTACAGCTGCGCCGCCTTCGACCAGTTCTTGCTTTTGATGGCAGACACGATGGCCGGCGATGCACGCAGGAAGCGGACCAGGGTATCCAGCTGCCCGGCCTCCGAGTATTGCGCGTTAACGAATGCCTGCAGCACCGGGTATCCGCAAGTCCTCCAGTGGTAGCCCATGATCTGAAATGCGCCCCAGCTGGCCGCCTCCAGTGCGCTTGTGCGGTCAATCTCTTTGGCCGCCCGGTCCATGTCCTGATCTTCCTTGTTCAGCGACTGATAGCTGCCCGGTTTGGTAGCCACCAGGTCAGGCCATTTCCGCAGCGCGCCATTAGCAACGCTAACCCCAAGGTTCTCTTTCAGGCGCTGATACATCACATGCGGCTCGTACTGAACCTTTGGCCGTTTACCATCGATAAATCCGCTACCGTTACTCTCGACTTCTGCGAATGCCCGCAGCGCCGGCACGCTGATTCCGATCTTCGCCGCGGCCTTCTGGTACTCGTCATCTGATAGCGACATGATGCTGCCCCCTTACGACTTGAATAGTTGCATCACATTCCCCCGCGCCCTGAATATCGCGATGAAGACGATGCAGTTAATACCGACGGTCGCCCAGTCCACAATGGCCACGCGCCCCAGCACGAACTGGAACGGTGTCCACATGTAAAAGACCATCAGCAGCATGGCGATCACCCCGCCTGCTAAACGGTGTCTCGACCCGTTCCGCTGGAAGCAGAACAGCCGTACCACGATAGACAGGCAGAGTAAAACATTGAAGATGGCGAACGTATGAATGATGAAAAGGGATGCCGGGCTATCCGGCAATGTGGTAATGATGGTATCCGAAAACGGGAAGGTAGACATTATTTCGGTCCTCCGATATCAGACTTCACCAGCGCACTTTTCAGCCAGGCCAGAAGCCGGTCAAGTAGCGCCTTGGTAAAATCTTTCGTCGTGATGGCCATGAGGGTTTGGACAGCTACCGCTGCCGCGATGAAGGCGCCCATTGCGGTAGGTGCATCACTGGCACCCGACGCAAATTTATGCACGCCCCATGTTATCAATTCAGCAGCCCAGTTCGCGCAGATAATTCCGAAAAAGAAACTCACCCCGCCGAATCCGGTTTTTGCGATTAACGTTAATTCTTTGGAAGATAGGACGAAGAAGATAGCTCCCCAGAAAGCCCCGATAGCGACTCCGGGGTCAAGTCCGGCCCACCAGCCGAGGGCGCCAACACTTACCGCGCTCGCGATAAGGCCGGTGCCGGTGGTAACTGGATCAGTCATAAGAATAGTCCTGTGTGTTTATCACACCGTGATGCCTTTTACGGCAGCACTGGCGCGCATTCGCTGAATAAGGGTCGAGAAATTAGCGTCGGAAAGATATTCCGAGATGATCGCCACCTCACAGACCTGCATCTTACCGGGAAACTGGCGATTGTACGTTGAACCAATCCGAAGAAAATCGCCCAGGTCCGCGGGGTTCAGCGCCGGGGCATTCACGCCGCTTGTGCCTGCTGTTAGGTTGTCCACGCGTCGGGTTCGGTCGCTATTCTTTACTCGCCCCGAAATCATGTACCATTGGTTTATGGGTGACGCGACCGCTGTCTCTGCGGCCGCACCAGTAGAGACGCCCGCCACTTGTACCGCATGGTTGAAACGGGAGATCACGTTATTATCAGTCGTGTTTGTTCCGGTGTCGAATCCGAGGGTCGTACCGATACAGAGACCCGAACCATCAGCGCGCGCAGACTGATAATCCGAGACGACCGCGATACCTTTCTCCTCCAGCGGTTTCACGGTAGCGACGATTGTCATATCCGCGGAATTCTTGATCGACGTTGCCAGGTAGGCGACCTGTGCACCCGTAAGCTCGACATAGTTGGCGCCGTAGACCGGGGATCCTATCACGGAGAGCGCCGCTTTCCCCTCGATAAGGTTGCGTACGGATGTCTCGGCGTTCACGCCAAACGAGAAGTACCCTTCCCATGCGGCGGCAAACGGAACGGATAGTTTCGCTTTCGGCGAATCCCACAAGACCGCGTTCTTATTGGTAATACGAGTAGCCATTACTGCCTCCGATTAATAGAAATCCTGCGGGATGGTGCCCACGCAAAGGGTAAGTCGGTCGAAAGTACAGGTGTCACCGACAGCACCGCCGGCCGTGTCAAGAACGGCACGGACCGTTAGCGCGGACACGGTAGTCGGGATCGTGACAACGGTAGACTTCCATACGAATCCACCGCGGCCACCGGACGGAGTCCCGTATGGTCGGTTATTGGTCACTTCCGCAATCTGAACCGACCCGCAGTTCCCCCGGGTAGAGGCAGTTGGTACCCACACCCGGGCAGAAAGAATAACCGTCCGCCCTTTAAGGCGTTTCACCAACGACGCGGGAAGCTGGATTGACGCGTAAGCCTCGACAGTTTCGGTCCTCACCAGCTTCATGCCGTAAGTACCGGATTCGAAATTCGTGGTGTCTTTCTCGGCGGTACAAGCCGTAAGAGACCAGCCATCGGGGGCGGCCCCTACCCATGCCGCAAAATCAGCATTGGGGAGAAGGTTTATTCCCGCCGTCAAGCCCGCCTTATGGTCCGATGGACCCGACGGCCAGACGAAAAGATTCTTGACCAGGTCAAAGATTTTGCTGTCACCCGTGGCGTTAGGGTGGATATTGTCCATATACCAACCAGTGGGCTTCCCGGCATTCTGGAACAGCTGGAAGACGTCCACCAGGCTAAAGCCAGAAGCGATGGCCGCCTGACGCGCACCTGCACTTCGGGTAGTGCCGTTGTCGTTATCCCGCAGGGGGTTCTGTGAAACGATGATGGCGCCAGCATTCGGATGACGCTGCAGCATCGTGTACATGACCGCCAGGTCCATGCCCATGTGCGTAGACGCTGGGACGTTATTGTCAGTATTGTGGCCGTGGTTCAGGATAAGCAGGTCCGCCTGACGCGGCGCATAGGCGGCCTCAAAATACTGGCCCATTAGGTACAACGGCTGGGTACCTGCGACGGCTGCATTGTAGAAATGCAGCGTCTTACCCGCCGATCCAACCTGGATTGTCTCCGGGCTATTGTATGCCGTTGAGGACCAGGAGTAGTAGTTCACAGTATATGCAGGGTAATTAGCGGCCAGGAACTCCGCGAGCTTATGGGTCCACTTTTTAAACACGGTTCCGGTGGATGGGTCCGTATCCTGCGTAATCCCTGTAGAATCCGAGTTAATGATAATGCAGACATCTTCCAGCGCCGCGCGCATCTTAGAGAGCAAGCCATATGCTGCCGTTTGTGGCGGAAGGTCCACCGTCACCTCACCCGGGTCGGTCCCCCCGCCACTATCTTCGCCCGCGATGGGTACAGTGAAACCGATCGGGTCGGATAGCAAAAGTTGGTCATCCGGAAAGTTGGGGTCATTTTTGATTCCGAGGTTCCCGGATGACATCTCATTTAGGTCCAGTTGCACCATCGGTGATTCAAAGCCCCCGTCTTTTCGGATACGGCTGTGAGAGAAACCGAGCGGGTCGGTGAATACGACCATGGCTTCGTCTTCACTATCGGTGATCAGCCCTTCCAGGTCGTCGATCCTGCTGGAAATGCCGTTATACGCAGCTGCAGTTGGCTCGGAGAGCTGTACGCCTTGATCATCAAGAACCGGTGTTAACGTTCCCGCAGTGTTCGAAAATAGAAGAACAAGGTTATTATCGTCTCCGTCTATTACTTTGACGATGTATCCTTCCGGGATCCGCCCTTCCGCGATGGCGGTTTGGGCTGCGGTACCTGAAACATAAATGCGGGTCATCTCGCCGACGCGATTTTTAACTTGCTTCGCGTAAGAAGGCATAGCGCCATATCCCGGGATAGTGACATCAGTGTTTATGTCTCCGGTCATCATGCTTCTTTGCTCTACTGCGGCCTGCGCCATATCTTCCGCAGAGGCTTTCATGGATAGGTACAACGGGTCCATATCTGACATCTTGCTTACCCCTCTGTTATAATCGAGCCACTATACCATGGGCCATTTAGTCCGTTAAACGCAAAATCCGTAACCGGGCCCGGTTTAACGACACTGCGGCAGGAGCGGAGTGTTTAGCAAATAACGAAACCCTATCGCCTAAAGAATAGCGGCGAATCAATTCTACACTAAGGCTAATCTGCGCAGCACTAACGGCAGGACTAACTGCCCAACTAACATCATCACCATCTTGCGGAGTAATGCCAATCCCAACGGCTATCGGCGTGTTATCCGGGATTGCGTTAACTCCTGAACGGGATGGGCGAACGACCCCTTGAAGGAGGTAAACTCCGTCCTGTGGGATTATATACTCAGTATTGCTTGTTGCATCCCAGCCATCGGACGTGTCCGCTGATATAGCGGTCAGTGGAATCCGGGTCCACGCCGTATTATCGAAAGTCCACGTACCCGGGCCGGATACCTCCAAAAAAGGTTGTGCTGGTAATGTGACAACCGGGACCACCCATGCAGACCCGTTGTAGCGATACGACATCCCATTCGACAGGTTGTACACCGACCAGCCGGCATTCGGAGCGTAAAAGACCCACGCCCCTTCGATACGCGCGGCCAGTCGTCCTGCCTGGCCTGCGAAATCCCCCGTCGGGGATGTGCCGACGATGTATCGGGCGCCATCAGCTGTAACCGACGGGCTGTTCGCAATGGCCAGTACCGCCGCCCCGACGACGGTGTCCAGTTTTTTCATGTTGGCATCCATTCCGGGCTTCCACCCGCTTTCGCCTAAATCCCATCCGTAGTTCATGCCCAGGTTCGGGGCCGTTTTCTGCGCCATGGTTATGCTCCGTAAGTGAACCCATAACTATTGCCATAGCCCGAATCGCGAGACGGGATGACGACGTTAAAGGTGTGCTGAAAATTAGTGTAGTTGCGGCGACCGTCGCGCATGGTATAAATGCGGATCTCGTAGGTGCCAGTCGACAGGGCATCCACGGGGATGTTAAACGACGTGCCGGTGATGCCCTGCTGCTGGTACACCCTTGCGCCGCTACGCCACAGCTCGATCGTCACCGCGGTTCCGTCTTCCGGAACGATATTTCCGGCGTCCCACGGTACCTGCGTGGCCGCATCCTGCAGCAGACGGTTTCGGTTGGCCCAGGTGACGGCCAGGTAAAGGCCATTGACGTTTACCGACGCTGGCCAGTATGCACCGCCTATCTTCACATTGGCAACCGGGTACGGCAGCTCGTACCGCCCGCGCAGGGTGATGGTATCCGTCGGAACGTTATTAATGTCCATCTGGTCAATGGAGGTCTGCATCACCGGCCGGTATTGCACCGTCTCGCCGAACGACCGCACGGTTTCGTCAGACGGGAATGAACTGGACCCGATGAAATAAACGATGGTACCCGCTGGCCAGTTACGCGGTTGTGTGTCCATCAGGCCGCGGGTAATGGTCGCCTGCTGCGAGACGTCAGAGAAATCCGTTAACTGGATGATCTCTTCGTTGGTACCATCCGTGAGAAGCGCAAAGCTGTTCGTCTCCATGTCCGCCAGGCGGTAGCTGGCCGACGTATTCAGCTTCATCAGGGAGGTGATTTCCGGCACCAGCGCATCGGACAACGCGGATTTCGGCGTCAGCGGCCCAACGGCGACCAGCTGCCACGATTGACCGGCTTCCGTGGTGATGTAGGAGAACAGCTGGACCGATTGCGCGTTATCGTTGCCGCCGGTAGCAATCTCCGTCGAGAAGCCCGCGAAGGTCGGCAGGACGTCTGCAGGCAGACCAGCAGCACGAATAAGATACCAGAACGGGTATTCCCAGGTGTGGCGGTACGGGAACAGCGTCGCCGGTTGTGCCGGGTCGACCCAGCCGTTATCCTGCGAGCCGGCGAAGGTCGCCGATGAGCGCGAGAAGACGTCCTCCACGATGCGCAGGGATATCGAGTCATCCCCGACCGCGGCAATGCTCACCTCTTCGACACGCATGATCATGTTCGAGATGCCGTGTCTTGGCCAGTTGAAGGTAACGTTCATCCCAGGTGCGATGGCCCACGCTTCGCGGTTCACCGTCACCTCGGCAGTACACAGCTGCGCGCTGGCCACCTGCAGGTCACGTTCGGTAAGCCGGATGGCCAGGTTTGCGTCCCGCACGCCGACATACTCTTTTGTCGTGGACACGACGCGGCCCTGTGCCTCGATGTTAGCCGGATCCTGAACGGTGACAGTCTCGTACTCTTCGTTCTCCGGGTTCGTGTACTTCGTGCTTATCTCGTTGTACGTTTCGCCCAGCGCTTTCCGGGTAAAGGATTTCAGGCTGGCGTTATCCGGATTGATGGTCAGGGCCGATGGCTCACCAGCGCGAATAAGTTTAATCGTCCACAGCCCGGAACGCGGGTCGAGATACGTCACGGCGTTAATGCACGACTTCACATCATCAATGAAGGTGTAGAGGTCTTTGTCGTCATCCCAGACGAAGGACAAGCCGAAGCCCTCGTTATACAGGGTCTGCGCGGCAGAAAGATACGCGGCGTCATCGATCGTGGATGGCGCGTACCCCAGACCCCATTCCGTATTCACCAGCCCTTCGCGGATGATGTGCGCCGGGTTCATGTTATCGCCAATGTAGCAAAGTTCAGGGTGCCAGTCGGCCCAGAAGCAGCTGACTTTGAACGACACGTCTTTCAGGTAGGCGTTGTTCCCGATGTAGTGGTCATGCATCAGCGCGACCGCCAGCCCACGGTAATTCAGGCCGAGGTCCGGCACCGTAACCCGTGGCTTCCAGTTGTACCCTTTGGAGAGGAACCAGGCGACAATGGCCGGCGCGGAATACGACCCATCGGAACCAACGCCGATACAGCGCTGCCCCCATCCGCCGAAGCCGATTTCCACCAGCCCTTTCACGCCGCCTTCCGAGGTATCCCCGCCAAACAGGCCGGTATTGTCCACCGCCACAAGCGCCTGTGACCCGTCGCCCGGGTTTTCCACGTTGCCGGACCAGGCGACCTTATCGGCCCACCAGATCTCCTGCAGTTTGGCGATCGGCCCATGGCAAATGGCGAAATGCAGGCCGATGTTGTACTTATAGCCGACGACCGATTTTTTCTTGCTTTTCCCGCCCATCAGTTATCTCCGTTGACGCGCTTCTCGGCGGCCTGGCAAGCACGTTCCGCCAGTGGGCAGCCGGTCGCCCGCATGACCTCTACCGGAGTGCCGTTCTTAATGAAATCCCGAAAGTCCAGTCCGTGTTTTGCGAACCAGTCGCGAGCGCCATTAACGCAAAGACCCGCCGTCGGCAGGTCCGTAGGTAATACGCGGATGTCACTCATTTCTTGATCTCCGTTGTCCGTTGCCCGCCCATCCATAACAGGTTAGGCGATTTCACACGCACCGTCCCGAAGACTACCGGGATAGACCGTCCGGCATCGACCGTCGGCACGTCGACCGTCTGCGGTGACTGGTTAGCGCTGGATGTTTTGGCCCGCGGAGTCAGGGCGTAACTGGCCAGCGACATCGCGACGGAAATGATTATGTAAATGACCCAATCTGGCATGGCGCCCCCTAGAACTGGTTTGCATTGAACGGGTTTTTGATAGGGATATTGGCACATCCGCCATAATTATCCGCGTTATTAAACACGTTTTTACACGCATCGAAGGTGTGGAGGCAACCTTTCGATACCGAAACCGGACGGCCCGCGGTCATATCCGCGATCGGCGCGATGATATTCAGCGTCCAGTTGCGGCCGCCGTTGTTCACCGCAGACGAGATCGCCCGGATTTCGGTCAGGCCGTTCTTCAACGTGATGCGGAAGATGCCGCCAGCCAGGGTGGCTTCGGTCAGCCCTCGGTCCTCGCTTGTTAGCGTAACGGATACCGTCATCGAATTAGCGACCGCCGTGGACGAACCGGTCTCCGAATGCAGCGACTTATCCGCTGAACAGGCGCGACCGTAAAGGGCGTGCGGGCATCCGCGCTGGTACTTACGCCGCAGACCGATGTTCAGCTGCGATGTGCTTATGGACTCGCAGGCCAGTTCCACCTCGGACGACTCTATCATGTTGCCGGACAGGACGCGCCCGGTCCAGATCATCCGCAGGTCATCATCGCCAGCATGGCCGCGGTAGATATTCAGCGTCGTTACCCGGCTTGGCGCGCGGGTCACTACCAGTCCGGTAATATCAATATCCTCCCGTGCCGTCACCGTCAGCGTCTGCTTATCCAGTGATCCCGATGTAACGATATCGCTGTGCTTTATCGGGAAAGGTGTCCATGGGCGGCCTCCGTAGATAGTGAGGTCCAGGGCGGCGACATAACGGTACGCATTCGTCGCTGCATCCCCGTAAATGAACTCGTAAAAATACAGCGGTTTCCCGCTGTCAACGCTATCTTCCAGTTGAGGGTATGACACGTTTTACTCCTGGACTGTGATAAAGGCCGTCTGCAATTCGGCGATGCCGCGAGCACGCCATGTAAGTTCAATCGAATCACTGGCCTGCCGTACGCGGTACATCAGGCTGATCCGCATTATGTCCGTCTTCTTGAGCGCACTGAAAAGCTCGCGGTCCAGTGTGATTGTCGACACCCCGACTGACGTTGTAATGCCGGCCGCCGCTGCACAGTACATGGTGCCACTAAATGTCTCAATCATCAGCGCGATACTCGGGTCGTCAAGCAATATTTCTTCGTCAATGACCGCATTCCGCTCCACCCGTAACTGATTCGGTGCCGGCATATCGGCGGCCACCGTCAGGTCGTGGGACCATGATGGCACCCAGCAGGCCACCTGCGAGCCACGCAGCGCGTAGAATACCGCGAGGATGTCGATAACTTCATCATACGTGAATGCGGTCCACTGCGCCTGGAATGTACGGCGCCCGGCGTTCTCCGCATACCCCGGCGTAACAGCCGAGTTGTAATAGTCGATCAGGTCGTACTGCCAGGCATCGGCCACCGTGACTGCGGATACCCAGTTGGGCTTACGGGTGATGACCATGCGGGTATCGCCATTCCGTTCGAAGGTCATCCGCGTCATGTAGTTGGACGGCATCTGCGGCCAGGTTGGCCAAATCGCCGGGTTAAGCACCGCCGCCCGCCGGATATACGCCGCCCAGCGATGACCCTGTTCCGCGATAAACGAGATCAGGTCGGTGTACGATGATACGGCCGGCACGGTGAACGTGTCGGTCTGCGGCAGGATCGTGAAACCGACCTGCGCTTCGATCGTGGTGGAAATCGCCCGGGAAGACGACAGGTCATTATTCAGCAGGCCATACTGCACCGGCATAACATCCGACCCTCGCGGTACCGGGAACGTCAGCGAATCGCGCAGCATAACCGTCGACCCGGATATCCGCAGCACGTTAAGCAGCTGGCGTTCATCACCCGATACGAGGTAGAGCGCTTTCACTGCTCCCCAGGTAGCCGGCGGTTCTTTGTCCATGATCAGGGTGGTATCGCCGACTTTCCCGGCTACCCGCGTGCGGGATGCCATGTGCCACTGCGGAACAAGCATTGGCCGCCACTGGCGCTTCCGGATGATTGCCTGGTACTGCGCAGCCTCGTCGGCGGTCGTCAGCGTATGGCGCATGGACAACGCCCGGCGCGGTTTAGTGCGACGGGACAAGCGCTGCTCTTTGCCACTGGCCGCCGTGATGATCTGCGTGGAAAATTCAAACGACTCGGTCATGCCGTCTTTCCAGTTTGGCTGCAGCGGCCACATAGACCGACCATAGATAAACCCGCCGGACTGGTCTGCCGATAGTCCTTCCGCCGAGTCCAGTAGCCCCGTGATCCACATCCGCGCCTTCGCCCGCGTGGCGGTGTAGTTATTGTTCGACTGCCCACACCAGTTATACAGGTCCACCATGGCATTCAGTAGCTCCGCATGCCAGCGCCCTTGCCATTTAAGGTTCGCCGGGTCCGGGCTGAATGTGCCGGCCATTACGCCGCTGGTCACGTAGGTAAAGTCGAACATCTGGACGCACTTTTCTACCACGCGCGCCACTTCGGTAGACAGGCCACCGGCGGCATTATTGGGCCGCTGCAGCTTATCCACCGCGATCGCCGCCTGCAGCGCCACCGCCAGCAGCCCCGGCTCATAAACAGGCGTCGGGAATGAGCCGTCGGTATTCAGGCGGTTCGGGACGGTGAACCAAAGTTTAGGCAGTGTAGCCGTATCGCCCTCCTGGTACCCCAGAACGGCCGCTTTCCGGATCGCCGCGCTCCAGGCGTTTGCGATGCCCGGGTTCGACGGGATCCAGTTGCGGTCATTGGCGAACCAGCGTAGCGCATTCGTCGCGATGTTCCGCGCCTGCGTCTTGAGGCTGGAGTTATTCGTCAGTCGAGCGATATCCGCGGCATCCCGCATCGCCACCAGCTGATCGAGCGTGCCTCTTGAGTCCAGTGGGCCGCTCCATCCGAACGTATTGGCGGCGCCGTAATTCGTCGACCCGGGCGCGTCGAAATAGAACACCGGAACGAACAGGCCAGTCACCCGTGTCGGGTATCTAGCGTTCCATGCTTCCTGCGCGGCCTGCATCAGCGTCAGCACGTTGCCCGTCGCCGTGGTATTTCCCTGTGCGGCCCATTGGCTCCCGATCTGCTTTCCGACATATGCCGGGGACCGCCAGCCATTATCCCCCGGGGTGAACTGCGTTATTACCGGCACGGCGCCGGGGGTATACCACAGGCCGCTGTATTGCATCGTGCCTTTGACCTGATTTACCGTAGCGTCCCGCCCTTTCGTCCAGGCATTCTCCCCCATCACATCGGAGCCGATCGAGAAGGCTTCATACGCATCGCGGAAAGCACGGTTTTCCGAGTCCGTATCGGTACTCGGCTCAATCTCCACCGTCGGGGCGATACGGTATGCGTCACCGGGCTGCACCACGTCGCCATTGCCCAACGTGAAGTTATGGCGGACGCCGACAAGGTAGTGCGGAATAAACGGCCCTGTTTCTGACGACTGGCCACGGTAGAGATAGGAAATTGCCGCAGTCAGGATGCGATTGGCCAGCTGTACCGCCGCCGGGTGGGGAACGATACGGCTCGCCCGCAGAAGCCCCGTCACCATCCGGAACTGTTCCGACGACGTTCCCGCCGCCGGATTAATGCCCGATGCGTCAGTCGTCGAATCGGTAAGGCTGTGCGCTACCAGTCCATCGCTGCTGACCAGTGCATCATTGTCAGTTAAGCCCGCCATTCATCACCCCAGAATTTGTTTAACGGCCTGTTTGTTGGCCTTGATGAAGTTAAGGACTACTTTACTATTTTCCGGAGCACTTAGCCCAGCGGCGACAACCGATGCCGAATCTATCGCATTGATGACCCGGATATCCTGCAGATTAGATGATCCGGAACCACTGCCGCTACCGCTACCCTGGTTCATTATATTATTCGGGTCATCTTTGGACAGAATCTGTTCGCCTTTCTGCGCGATGATTGGCACCTCATCTGATTTAAGCCCGGGCAGACCGCCATCATGGAAGCGCGGCGCCCCGACAAACAAAGACGGGCTGACGGAGTTTTTCCGCTGCTGGCCGCCCGTCGTTTTGCTGCCGACCATGCCACCGTTGTGTTTAGCCGCTACACCGCCCATGGACGTTGCTGCTGCACCGATGCCGCCGCCTATCCCCGCCAGGGAGTTCAGTATCATCTGCTGCAGGATCGCCTGCGCAATCTTCATCAGGAAGTCCGCGAAGAACTTAGTAACTGTAGCGCCGAGACTGCGGAACGCATCGCCGAGGGACATCGTGCCGCTAAGGACTTGGACAAGGCTATCCGTAACCGACTGTAGCCCAGTCGCCAGCCCATCCAGAACGCCCTGCACCACCGTACTATCCATCTGGGTGAATGTGCCGGTGACGTCATTCAGCCCCGCGCGGATCTGCGCAATTTTGGCCATGAGCGCCGCATAGTCTTCCGGCGACAACACATTGCGGAACTTCTGCGCCAGCTGGTCCAGGGTATCCGCTGACTGCTGCAGGTTCACGTTCATCGTCGTATACAGCTCGGACGTCTGCTTCACCGCCTCATCTTCGGAGATAATGCCCGCCTGACGCTTGGCGTTAATCTCGTCCAGCAGGTTTTTCTTCGTTTCCTGAACCGCATTAAGCTGGTCTTCCACGCGCTTGATTTCTTCCAGCTTCGCCTGCGTGGTGGCGTATTCGAGATTTCGCTTGCGCAGGTCTTCGAACTTGCCCGCCAGTTCCGCCCCGCCCGAACCGAGTTTGTTCGCCTTGGCGATCAGCTGGTCATACTGCGTATTAACGGCCTGCAGTTTCGCCTGCAGTCGGTCGTCAAACGAGGCATTCGGGTCGACCTTTGACTGCTTGACGCCAACGGCATCATCCAGTTTTTCATACTGAGAGGTCAGCGCGGCCAGTGCGTTTTCCTCGCGCTTCGCCGCATTCGCCCTGCCCTTGCTGCCGTTTTCCATGGCGTTATAGGAATCCGTCTCGGCTTTCTTCCGCGCGGCCACAATCGCGTCGAGGCGCTTGATCATCGCCGCCCCTTCGTTACCGCCGATGCCCTTCGCACGCTGATACTGCGGCGCGAATTCCTCGTCAATGAGTTTCAGCCGGCCGGGAAGGTTTTTACGCTGCAATGCTTTCTGCGCGGCAATGCCAGCCTTCTTGGCCTGTTCTTCCATCTTGGCCAGGTCTTTCGTCATGCCTTTGATGTCACGGTCACGCTGGGTGACACCGGTTTCGGGGTCCGCGGTGAACTGGAATTCAGGGTTCTGGATCGCCTTTATCATCTCGGGCAGTGTGGCGATCTGCCGTTTGATAGCGGCTACCGCCGTCTGGTTAATACGGATCATGTTGTTGTTCATGTCCGCCCATTTCTTCTCGACGTCATCCCAGACCTTGCCCGTGGACTCCAGGAAGTCGCGGTGTTCTTTCGTCAGGTCTTCGGCGAGGTTGTCCACCCAGCTCGCCAGTGTTTCTCCGACGCCCGGGATCAGGCGCAATACTTCCGCAATCCAGCCCATGATCATCTTCGTGGCGTCAGCGAATTGTGTCGTGACCGGGCGCACCCAGCCGATCAGGATGTCGTACAGCATCGTAGGGATTGACTCCCCGACAGCCAGTAGCTGATTGCCCAGGTTTTTGTAATCCCGGATGACCTCGTCAACGCCCTGCCGGAAGGTCGACGACTGGTCGTACATGATCGACCCGATGTCATACGCGATAAGCGCTGCGCCGACAAACGGGATAACGCGCAGAAGCCCGCGTAACGCGACGCCAAGGAGTCCGACCGCGCCTTCTGCGGTAGCAAGACCTGTCGCCCATGTCATAAGGCCCGTATAAACCGCCCGGATAAGCGTCACGCCCCCTTTCAGCACAGGCAACATTGTACGGATAGACCCGACTAACCCCAGGACCATCCGCGTTATTTTAAGGCCGGCCAGAACGCCGAGCACCGTGATAACCGTGTCCAGGTTGTCAATCAGGTAGACCAGTGTATCGGCCACGGTGCTAAATGCTGCCCCCAGTTTTACCGCGGCCTCCTGTCCGTCCGGGCTGTTAAGGAAGTCCGTGACCTTCTGCAGCAGGTTGACGTAGGCGTCGATATATCCTGAGTCCGCTAACGCCAGCTGGAACATCGTCATGGCGTTACGGGTACGCGCTTCCATTGCGTCTACGCCTTTGCTTGCGGTTTCCAGTTGGGCATCAATAGCCTTGGCTTGTTCACGGGCGAAGTTGATAACCGCTTCACCTGAAACCTCGCCGTTTTCCATCGCCTTCATCAGCTGCGCCGTGGTCATGTTCATACCTTTTGCGAACAGCGCCACCGCCCCGGGTAAACGTTCGCCCAGCTGGCCGCGCAGTTCTTCGGCGTAAACCTGCCCTTTCGACAGCATCTGTTCCAGTGCGCGGAAAATACCGTTCATGTCATCCGCGGAGAGGTGGAAAACACGACCGGCTTTCGCCACGCTTTCGAATATGAATTTTGAGTCCTGCAACGACAGACCGACGGCTTTCGCCGCTACCGCGAACCGGGTATACGAGTTCGATACCACGCCGATATCAATGCCCAGTTTGTCCGACAGCCCTAGCATATATCGCCATTCGTCGTTAAGGGCCGCCTGGCTTTCCCCAACAACGGTGGAGATCTTAACCAGGGCTTGCTGGCGCATCTTATACGCATTCACCGCACCGGACGCCTGATTAAGTGCGCCCTGCACACCAACATATGCCGTGGCCAGCCCCCGGACCTCGCCGCGGATACGCTGCAGCATTGATAACGTGGTTCGTCCCTCATCGCGGAAAAGAGAGAAGGCTTTTGAACCGTCGCGCGTGGCACCCGCGTTATTCCGCAATGCTTGCGTTAGGGAGTTTATAGAACTGGTGGTCTGACGGCTCGTAGAAATCAACGCTTGTTCTGCGCTGTTCAAATTACGGGTATCAATGCCCGCCGCCCGCAAAGCCGATTGTGTCGTACGCGCAGCGGTCCCGGTATCCCGCAATGACCGGGCGGCCGCCGCAAGTCTCTGCTGTGCCGCCTGCATCCGGACCGACAATTCGCCGGTGTCCGTTGTAGCAGTTCGCATCTGCTGCGCTAAACCCTGTACCGCCCCCATTGCTGTGCGGTATTCCGCCCGCGCTGCCCGGATCGCTGCCACCTGCTGACGGTACATATCGATCTGCTGCGCCATGGCCGAAACGCTCTTATTCGCGTCATTCAGCTGGCGGATCTTACCTGTGATATCGGTAATCTTTTTGCCGCTATTCGCTATCTCCGTCGCAAGGGTTGTCACCTGCTGCTGCAGGCCAGACAGCGTCCGGCGCGCAGCGTCTGACGGGCTTACGATTTGCTGGATTTGCGACGCCAGCGGCCCCATCTGCGATGTGGTGGTCTGTACGACCCGGCCAAGGGTTGAATACCCTTTTGCCGCCGCCAGTGCCTGCTGCGCTTGCTGCTGCAGACCCTGTATGACTTTATTTTGGGCTGCCGCCGCAGGCGCGGTGGCGATGATGTTTTCCTGCTGCTGCAGTACCTTGTTAACGCTCGCCACGCTGTTAACGATACTGGACTGCGCGGCACCGAGATTTTTTGTCTCAATGCCGTATCGCTGCAGTTCTTTGGTAGTCCGGCTCACCTGCGCCGCCCGCGACGCCTCGGTGCGCTCTGCACGCTCTACCTGCCGGTTAACACGGGCGAGTTCGGCTTCCTGTTTTTTCGTTACCTTCGCGGCGGAGTCATACGCTTGCTGCAGCTGCGCCTGCTTGGCCCGCAAGGCTTCCGTCTTTTGCGCCGCTTCAACCATCGTGGCATTCTGGCGTTTGTACAGCTCCACAAGGGCATTCAGCTTTAACAGCTGCTGCCCGGCCTGCTCAAGTTTTTTGTACGAGGCTTCCAGCTGACGCGTCGAGACTTCGCCCCGTTCTGCCGCTTTACGCTGGTCGTCCTGCGCCTTCGCCATTGCTTCAATCGCGGAGGCCACGGCTTTAAGGGGTTTCTGGCTGAAATCCCTCGCCCGGATCCTTAGTTCGACGTCTTTGCTGTTAGCCATCGCTCAAGCCCTTAATCAGTTTTTTGTAGTGCGGGCCACCTTTCTTCCCGTTCATGACGGAGGCCAGTAGCGCCTGCAGTAACGTGCTTTCCGTCACCAGGTGCATATTCACACGGCGCCGGGCAATCTTGATTTCAGACCACAGGTACCCCAGCGGGTAACGGCGTGCGTCTGGGTGTCCCTGAGACATCAGGAAGGACACGCCTTCCCGCAGCTCATTGTGAAACCGGATTACTTTTTCCCTTTTGCTGTAGACGCGGGTGTCCGGCTTGCCTTTGTCTCCCTCATCAGGTCCATGGCCTTTCGTAGCATCTTTTTTATATCTTCAACGTCCGAGAAGGTCAGGCGGCCAACGGCTTTCAGCGCGTCAATCTGGGCGGTCAGCGGCAGGCGCTGGGCTTTCTCCAGGTTGGCTTCGTCATCCGCCGCCAGCGCGATAATGTGGGCTACCAGGCCGGGAGCATCGTTAATCAGGCCCATGGCGAATTTGCCCATGGCCACGTAGGAAAGGTCGCTGCCGCCGTGGGTTTCATAGAGGTCGAAGAGCCCTTCCAGGTCGTCATAGTGAACGCGGACGATCTTCGAAATGTCCTGGAAGGACAGGCCGCGGACCTCGAATGTCATATCGCCTTTTTTAGCGCGCTTAATGGTGATCTCTTCGGTATCCGGGGTGAAATCTGACAGTGACATGGGGTTTATCCTCTTCGTTGGTTGACGTCGTTAATGTAGCACGTCAGCAGAAAAGCATAAAAGAAAAGCGCCCGTAGGCGCTTTCCGGTGTGACTGCGGTCTGCTCTTACGAGAAGGTCGCGGTTTGCGATACTGCGGACTTGCCGTTCGCCAGCGTTGCGGTAACTTTGGCGGTGCCGGCCGTCGCGCGGTTCAGCGTGGTGGTCGCCAGGCCGGTGCTCGCGGTAGACGCGCTCGCCGGGGTAACGGTAGCGCCTGTGTCCGTGGTGAAGTTCACGGTTTCGCCCTGAACCACGGTCCCGTTGCCGTCACGAACCGTAGCGGTAGCCACGATACCAGCGCCGCCGGACGCTGCCGAAGTGCTCGCCAGTGACACAGACACGGTACGCAGCGTCGCCGGGTCAACGGTTGCCGCGGACGGCAGCACGTCAATGTACAGGCGCTGGGTGATGTTGTTCAGCTGCAGCGCTTCGAACGAGAACGACATCACGTTCCAGTCGTCGCCTTTCAGTGCGTAATCCCCGTCCGGGCGCAGCGCCACTTTCGGGAAGTAGTAGTTTTTGTTGGTACCGACCGGGTTATCCGCGATGTAACGCAGGGCGCCGTAAATCTGATTGGTCTTGCCGATCACCATGTTGCGGTTCTGCGCAGCGATATCACACTGGATGATCATCTGCTTGTTGCCCGCGAACTCGGTGGAGTCCGGCTCGATGTAGATCCGGCCCTGCGCCAGGTCCAGCTCGTAGTTGCCAGCGGCGGTGACTACGGTCACGCCCGGCAGGGTGCTAATGTCACCTACGCCCGGGACGATTTCAGCGTCGCCATCCGCCACGCCCACCACAACGTTATCCACGTTGAACAGGCCCGTCGGGGTGTCGTCGCTGGTACCGATCTGGTAATACTTGCCACGCAGTACCGGCTTGAACACTTCCTTGACGCCGGTCTGGTCGGTCAGGGTCATGTTCACCAGGTCGCCAAGGAACCACAGCGCCAGGTTCTCTGCCGCGATGTTGTCGCAGGTGAAAGTCCCGGTCATGCCGGCTTCCAGCAGGACGGAGGCGTCTTTTACGCGCAGGCCGTAATCCGACGCATAGTGGTCCAGGTTTTCCGTATCCGTGGTGATCGTGAATTCCGGGCCGTTGCCGAAGTACATTTCGCCAGTCTTGCGGTTAGAGTTCGGCAAGAACTTATCGAAATAGGTTTTCCCACGTCCGATCGTATAGTCGTTCTGGAAATCGCTTTGCATCTTTCATCTCCTGTTAGGGATTCCGAATATCTACTTTTAGTCCTACCCTAATAGGCAGGAAGAAAAACGCCGTGTCCGATAGTCCTTCCTCGGGCGGACGAACAACCGGCTGTGCGAGTGTCAGTGTAGCAATCATTCCCTTCAACCGATAGACCCCCGGGAATTCCGGGTTTCCGTTTTCATCCTTCGAGATGAGCATTGACAGCCGCTTTTCCACGACGGCCACGATGTCGTAGATCGGGTCCGTTGGATTGCGCGCGTCGTCTGCGCACCACCCCTGAACCAGCAGCACCCAGTCATCCATCCGGACGGTCTGTTCCTCGTTAGCGAATTTCCCGTAGTCGGTTGCTTTCGCTTCCAGAATAGACAGGAATGGCATCTTTGCCACGTATTCCGCGCCGAATCGGTCCCGACCGCGGTACACCTTTCCCCGGAAGTCATACGGATACCCGTTATCCGGGGAAATGCCTTCCAGGAAATCCGTTAATGCTTTCAGCACATCGAGGCGCTTACTCATGATAACCTCTCGAAATTACGGAAAAACTCCGTCGCCACCATGTCAGCAATTTGCGGCCCGACCTTCTCGGCCACCTCCGAGAATACCTGGTCTACCGAAGGGCCATACAGCAACGCTACCTTGCCCGGGACCAGCCATGATTTATGCTGCGTCCGTTTATTCGATAACGACTCCCCGGCGGAAAGTCTTACGGCAAGGCCGATGTTGTAGTTGTCTTCGGAAAGGCTGGCGCCTTTTTTCAGCCTGACGAGAAAAGCGTTTTTCAGGTACGTGGTCTTACCACGCTTCACCCGAACAGACACCCCTTCCTTTCGCCGGCTGTTCACGACGCTGTTACTCGTCACGAACCGGGCCAGGGAGGTTGCCCGTTTACGTCCGGTGATGGTGGCTTCGAGGTTGGTTCTGGTGGCGCGCTTGGTGACTTTCAGGCGGTCGGGGTTGAGATACCCGGATGGGAAGGCCACCTCGTTCAGCATGTTTTTCTTGACCAACGACATGCCGGTGCGCGATGCGACGGTGTTGATGGCCATCTGCATCGCCAGTTCGGTTATTTCCGGAAGCCGCTTGAGGTAATCACGCAGCTCCAGGTCGCCCACGGAAATAACGTTAACGGCCATCAGTTCTTCCTCGACACCTGCCAGATCACTTCGACCGGACCGGCAATCGGTTCCTGCGTCTGCAGCACCAGGCCAACGTTGCCGTATCCTTCCGCCGTGATGATAATCACGTCACCGCCTTCCAGCGTGACGCCTTTCGCCTGCAGCTCGTCCTGCATAAAAACGATTCGCTCGATGCCATCGATAATCTGGGCGTAACCGCCGCTATCCAGATCGCCGACCAGCTGCATCTTGTTGTGCCAGCGAACGCTAAGACCGTCGACGATGACTTCCTGCGAATAGCTTTCATACCGCGCAGATACAGACAGGGACGCGTGAACGTCCCTGCGTGCCTTCGCTTTGATTGCCGCGAAGTTAGAGGCCATATCAGACCTCTTCGTCCGCTGCGCCAGCCTTACCGCCTTTTTTGGTGGTGGCCTTCGCGTCAGACTTTTCTTCCTGCGCAGGCGCTTTTTCTTTCGCCGCCTGGTCTTCCGCATCGACTTCGATGATCGGACGGTCAAGGGCGCCCGGGTTCATGCTGTTAATGGCGTCCAGCTCTTTCTGGGTGAAGTTGAAGATTTCACCGATCGCCGGGCGGATACGCTGGCCGTCGCGGAAAACGATGACCGTCTGGACTACTTTACGTTGTGGCATAATCTCTGTCCTTTAAATTGGCCCGCCATTATTGACGGGCCTGCAGGTGGTTACGGAACGACGGTCAGCAGGAACGACGCATTCGGGTCTGCCGGGACCATCAGCGGTGCGCCCTGAGTCATCAGGTATTCCACGCTCGGATCCTCTTCTTCCCACATTTTCGGGAAGTATTCCAGCGCCCGATAGCCGGCCGCTTTATCCATGATTGCACCGAAGCACTTAACGCCTTCGATCGCAGACGAGATGCCCATGATGGCCTTCTGGTTCATCAGGTACTGTTCCTGATTTTTCCAGTCGCGGAATTTCTGAGTATTAACCCAGAAACGCATACGGCCGGCTCCGTTGATACCTACCAGTTCACCCATGAGCTGAACGCCTTCGACATCGTCCCACAGACGGGTCAGGTTAGAGTCGGAACCTCGGATATTGCCATCCATCAGGCCGTCTTTGCCCCACAGGTCTGCGCCGCCGACTTTAACGAACTGGTCCCATGCGTCGCCGCCGAACACGTAATCGCGGATCACCGTGCCGGAAAGGGACTTATCGGACACCAGGCGCTGACCATCGCGCAGGTCGGCGATCATGTCCATCAGGGTAACGCCGGGGGCGGTCCAGTCGGAAGTCATGGTCAGCGCCGCATCACGGCCAAAGTCTACGCGGGTTTTCGGGTAATCCTGCCCTTCCACGTCAACATAGCCGTACTGCGCAGCCTGCGCGGCCATCCACTCCCAGGTGTTTTCATGCATCGCGCGGTGCTTCATCAGCAGGAATGCGATAACGCGGTCACGACGCTGCTCGTTAGAGAGGCTACCGGTACCGAGCGCTTCGCCTGGTTGACGCGGAACAACCATGTTCGGGTCGATGACGTGCTTCGGTTTCACGTAAGCCGGTTTGAAGGTCTTGGTGTTGTAACCCTGTTCCTTGATCACACGGCCTTGCGCGGTAGGTGCGACAAACGGCGCGACGCGGGTAACGTCCTGGATGACCTTATCAAACGCGATCTGGTCTTCCTCGAAGTTAATCTGGCGCGGGAACCACTGCAGGAAGAACGCCGGCAGGGACTTAACCTTGCGTTGCACTCCCATCAGGACGGTAGTTTCGTACAATCCAGCCATTTCTGCTGCTCCTTAGTACAGGTTGCCGATGTGGATGTTCGTACGTTCGAACACCGCCTGACGTTTCAGCAGAGTGTCGACTGCTGCCGGCCATACGAGTGCTTCGTGGTTGAACACACCACCGATGTAATACGGTGCGTAGGTTCCCACGACACCAGCTTCGTTAGCGATACCGATGGCCGTCGCTTCCGGGGCGTCCGGAGTGGTCGGGTCAAACGGTACCAGTTTGCCAGCTGCGTTTTTGGCGATGACCTGATAACGCGCAAACGCGACTGCGACTTCACCGCCGTCGGTTACGATATCAGCTTCACCAGCAAACAGCTGAGTGGGTTCCCACGAACCGAGGTCGCCGTTGCCAGCGAGATAGTTCGGGAGGCTTGCCATCAGGGAGATCAAAGACATGTTAGTCGCCTCTTACTTAGTGAACGAGTCGCCAGCTACAGCGGCCATCGCAGCCATCAGGCCATCACCTTTGCCGGGTTCAGCCTGCTGTTCGTTTTCCGCACCCATATTCGGGTGGTCGGCGTTATCCATCACCGTCTTGAACGGGCTGTCCGCCCCTTTTTCCGGCTGATTGGTGGCCGCCGCTGGTGCCGGAGCCTGCTCGACTGCAGAAGCGCCCAGCATGGTTTCAGCATCGGCAACACTCATTGCGGTATTGAACGCAATATGTGACGCCAGCTTTGAACGGCCTTTCGCCGCTTCGCATCCCAGAATACCGGAAATGCGATTACGTTCCGCCGTAGTCGCTGCCGCGGTCGCCGTGGCCGTTGCTTCGGCTGCTGCATCTTGACGGGCAGCGTCCATTTGTTCTTGGGTAAACATCGCGTTTGCTCCTGGTTGTTCATCCGAGCCACCGGACGGCCCGTTTAGGAATTCAGCCACTGCCTTAGCCGGCGTTGTGACCGCATCTATTAGTCCGAGGGCCAGTGCTTCTGGGGCGTTATAGCATAATGCCTCGGTGTCACGCACGACTTTCGGATCTAAATTTCGGTTTTGTGCGACAAGATTGACGAAGTCTTCACGCATGGTGTCGACATCTGCCTGCCAGCGGGCCTTTGTCTCATCGGAAAGCGATTCGAACGGGTTGCCGTCGGCTTTGTGCGCACCGGATTTAATAATACTAACCTTAACGCCGAAGTCTTCCAACATCTTACTGATATCGACGTGCATCGAGATAACCCCGATGGACCCGGCGCCGCCCGACGGGATGACCGCCATTTTCGTCGCTGCGCTGCCCAGGGCGTACGCTGCAGAGTACGCGTTGGAGTCCACGACGGAGAACGATGGCTTCACTGCGCGTGACGCGAAAATCTCGTTCGCCAGCTCAAAACATCCCGCTGCTTCACCGCCGTTAGAGTTCACGTCGAAAATAATAGCTTCCACGTCAGGATCTGCCAGTGCGGCGTTCATCTGCGAGCGGATGAAATTGTAGCCTGTCACGTAGCCATAGTAATAGCCGCCATAGCGGTTAATCAGGGAGCCGTGGATCGGGATGATGGCGAAGCCGCCGGAAAAGGCGAAAGGTTTATTTCCGCTCGACGGCGCCATGCCGTACGCTGCGCATAAATTGCGATTGCGCTCCGCGGCGATACGTTCTTCGGCATCGAGGTCAAAATCGTCCTCATCGGCGCTCATCTGGAACACCGACTGGATATTCAGCAGGAAGTTGGTGTCGCTTTCACGGACAGCTACCGGCGACCCGTTCATGCGCTGAACCGCTTGCATTAAGCTGGATCGAACATGTGCATTCATTGGTTCTGTTCCTTATCAGGGTTATCGGTCGCCGACGAGGAAGATGATGTCGTCTCTGCGCCTTCGACAACTTTACCTGAAAAATCCAAATCCAGCGATTTAATCAGATTTTCTTCCCGCGCGCGCTGCTCAAACACCGAACGGAAATCGCCACCCAGGCGCGCAATTTCGGCTTCGTACGTTGACAGGCCATTCTTGATACGCAGGATCGCGGCTTCGGTTTCTTTCTTCTCGTCAATCTGGCCACGGCTGGCACCGATCCATTCAGCGTTGCAAATCGCATCACGGAACATCGGGTCGTAAAAGTCACGCCAGGTCTTGCCCGGTGGCAGCGGCACATTGCCGGCGTTAATCTCTTCTTCCAGCCACAGCGTATAGACCATGGACGCGAAACGGTCGGCTACCAACTTCTTACGGCTCTCCATGAATTTCCACGTTTCCGCCATCGACGCACGCGCAGAACTGTAGTTCGTCTTCGTGTAGTCGCGGCTGAACTGCTCATAGGAAAGACCGAGAGCCGCGGCGATATTGCGCAGCAGCGATTCTTCATAGTCGGTACCGACGCCGCCGGGTGTGCCGGCTGGTTTCAGGTTGAACTTCGTTCCCGGAAAGAGGTGCGGGACTTTAACGCCGTCGATCGTGATGTTCTTCGACGCGGCGACATACTCGGCCATACTCGCCATGTAGGCATTGAAGTATTCCGAAAAGGCGGTCTGCCCCATGCCCAGTTGCGAGAAGACTTCATGCGTCGGCAGCTCGGATTCGATAACGGCGGCATACGTCGCATTAACGATGGCATTCTGCAGGGTGACTTCCTGGAAATTGCGGGTCATCCGCATCTGCTTCAACGCCGACACCATCTCGCTGATACCACGGGTCTGCCCGGGCAGCAGCTGTTCGATGATGTGGATAATGCGCCGGCGGCCCCAGTCGAATCGCGCAGGCTCGCGCTTCCAGCGCCACTGGCCTTCAATGTTGGTGTAGTCTCCCGGGAAGGCTTCGCGGAACCAGTACGCCTGCGGGGCGCCATACTCGTCAATCTCGACGCCCTTACGGATCCGGTCGGTATCCGTCTGCATGTCCGGATTCGACAGACGGTAGGGCGAGATGAACTGAATGGCGGTACCGAATGGGCGGCGGCCTAACGCGCCACGTCCGGTAGACTTGACCCACTCGGCAGACCCCAGCACTTCCCCGGTCATCAAAAATCCGCCGACCGCGAGGCGAACCAGGCCGGTAAACGTATTGACGCGCCGGGCGTCGAACCAGTTTTCCGGTGACTCTGCCGCCATATTGAACCGCGATTCGACGATAGACTGGAATTCCTCTGCCCAGCCGTCCGGGGCGCCAAGCACCAGGGAATTCGGTTTGGCGTTCAGCTTGTACTGCGACCCGACAATGCTGTCACGGTGGATCGCCACGGCGCCAAAGGCGTAGCCGTCGTTCTGCACCATGTCCTGCGCGCGGGCATCGGCCATGTCCTTATCGCGGGCGATCTGCTGGTCAGGCGAGATTATCGCAGGATTCCAGTTGAAGGTTTCTCGGGTGTTTCGTTCAGCGCCCTCAAGGCCGCCGCCCGCTGCAGGTTTCGCCGGAGAGGCGTCGACCGTAGCAACCGCGGTTTTCTTGCGCGCGCGAGCGGCTTTCTTGACTTCGCTCATCTGAAAATAAACCTCGCTGGGCGACTCGGCGTGCCGAAGAAGGCTCTGCACGGGTCGGGTGAGTTAATTGCGTTCTGCAGTCGCAGAATATACGCCCACAGGCTCTGGCGGTTGGCCGCCGTATACTCTACGCGTTCGCCGTTCTGATCCACCACAACACGCACCGAACCACCGACGTTCAGCTGGTTATAGGCGTCCATAGCGTCATTCAGCCATTGTTGGTACTTGGCTCGGCATTCATCTGGGGTCATGGTGGTCATCCTCATGCTAACATTTCGGCCAGTTGCGCAAAACTATAACCTGTATCTGGTTTTTCTGCGATGGCCTCCTGTTTATCTATTGTGACCACCAGCGGGTTTTTATCCCACTCGTCCGCCCAGACGGGCGGGTTATCCCAGTCTATTGCTTCCATCGCGAGGACACGCCCGCTGATACACATCCCGATCAGATAGTAACTCAAGTCCCACGTTTCATTTCGGGTACCCTGCGGGCATTGCCAGCCTTTTTCGTCGCGATGCTCGGCGCACATCTCGCCATACGCGTAGTCCGGAAGCCACGTAGGGAAATGATACATGCCTTTTCCGGGAACCGTTACATCCAGTCGGCCGTTAAGCATGTCTTTCACCATATTCGAGTTTATCATCAGCACCGGGACGTCGCCGCGCGCGATCGCGTTTTTGTCCTTCCGGTTAGAATCCGGCGTCGCGATATGGGTACGCGGGCTTTTCGGCATCGGGTCGCCTTTGACCAGAATGAATCGCCCGTTTTTCCCCTCGCGGCGCAGCTTACGATAATACTCGTACGCATTGGCCGTTACGCCTGCTGCACCGCCGGAGTCACAGGCTGTCATCTTGACCTGCATCACGCGACTAGGGTCATCGGCCAGCGGATAGGTCTTCATCATGACCTGCTTCTCGATCAAATCCCAGTCCTCCAGGTACGCCGCCGGGCTTAACTTCTCCCGCTCGCCGTCTATATCGAGACGTTCGGATTTGATGATGTTGAACCGGTCAATCAGGTAAATATCGAACGGGTACCCCGGCGCCACGCCGAATACGGCCACTTCAAAGCGGTGTTTCTGGACGTCCACCGTCGCCGCCAGGAAACGCACGGCGGGTGGTACTGTTTTTTCCGCCCACGGCTCGGCCCGCGCTTTCAACATTTCCGGAACACGAACCGACTCGATCGACTTCGGCACATAGGGTTCGCCCATGTCGTTGTTCCAGAATTTTTTCAGTGACTCTTCCGACATCGTGCGCTCATAGTCGTCGGACGCATCGAGGTAGTTCAGCACCAGCGTCTGCCATGAGATAAACGCCGCCGCCGTTCCGCGTAGCCAGAAGGACGCGAATGTCGCCCGAAGCGGCTCGCCGACCAGTTGCCCTTTCTCGTTTACCGTACATCCTTCCGGTACCCACATGCCCCACAAATTCATCTCGTACTTCTCTTCCGGCGCGATTTCGCAGCCGCAGCATGGGCAGACCATTCGGGCCGTTTCTGCTTTTTCCAGGTTCGTGAGCGTTCGCCCATCTGCGGACTTGGTGTCCCACTTCATCAGCTGGAACGTTCCTTCGAAATACTGGTCGCAATGGGGGCATGGCCATTTCCAGCGCCGGCGGTCGCCGCGGTTGTAAAGTCCGACGATGCCGTCGCACGGCGGCGCTTCATGCGGCGTTTTCTTGATCCAGTTTGGGTCTTTTACCGGGCGGGACGGCGACGATTCTGCCGCGCACATGGCAAACGACCCGAAGGTCGTTGTACGTTTTGACGCGAGGTCAAAGGCGTTACCATCACCGCCGATGTCATCGTCTATACGGTCATAGTCGGTGATGATAATACGGCCCACTGGCCTCCCCGCCAGTTCCGTAACCGATGGGTAACTAAGCGTCAGGATGATCCCGGTGGTGTAGTGTTTGTCGAATTTGTTATCGGCATCACGGTTCTTCATCAGCATGGCGCCCACTTCCGGACTGTGCCGGTGGAGTCGGTCCACGCGTCGCATGGAGAAGTCGCGTGCGGCGGTAGAAGTCGGGCAGAACACCATGATATCCATGGGATCCACTTTCACCGAATAGGTAATGCCGTTGAGGATCAGCGCATCCGTTTTCCCGCTCTGCGCCGGGCCGACAAACGCCATTTTGTTGTAGTGGCGGCTGTTCAGCGTGTTCATCGGCTCGACCATGTATGGTGTGGTCATGTTGAGCCAAGGCCCGACATATGCGCCGGGCTGGTTCACGTAACGGTATTTGGCGGCCGCCTCGGCGACCGTCATGCGCATTGGCGGCCGCAGCTGGCTGGCGACCGACCGGATGATGTGGTTTAACGATTTAAACTTCATCGTCTTCTTCCTCCGCGAACCGTCTTTCCAGGGTATTCGCGAGGTCATCCAGTATTGAATCCACCGATGACTGCACCACGTTGCGCTGCGCTTCGGTAAGCCCTACCTGCCGCGATAATGTGTCGGGGATCAGCAGCAGACTCATTCGCAGCGTTTTGATTGCTTCGCCGAATACGCTGACCACGTCTTCCGTTGGCCACAGGTTCCCTGCGCGCAGGTCATACTCCTGCTTCGCGCGCTGGCCGTTCCAGAACTCCTTCGACAGCTCTTTGGGCAGGTCTTTGAAGTTCATGCGGCGCAAATACGTCTCGACGTCGTACAGTGGTTTCACCAGGTACGGCGCGACTTCGTGGACCGCGTAAATTGGGTACCCGCCGCGCTCCCCGACGGGTGGGATATCCATGATCTTCGGTGTGATGTCCCGGCGCTCCATGCGGAACAGCTTCGCCAGTTGCGTTATGTTGCACCCCTGAAAAATCATCGCCTCGGTATCAGCGTCCGGCGCATTCGATCGCCGATTGCGGGTCGCCAGCGGGGCGGTCTTAGTCGTCTTCGTCATCCCATAGCTCCGTTTTCTTAGCCTTCATGCGCTTAGTTATGCGGCCTTTGATGCGGTTTAGCAAATCAAAAAAAGCATCTTGCACATCACCCTTAGTATTTAGCGCTTCGATGACGGTGCCGTCGACAGTGTCGATCAGCTCCTTGGTTTTCGGATGGCGGATCATCGCTTTCATCTGGTAAACCGTTACCGGGTGCTTCTGGCCCTGACGCGCCAGGCGGCCATTGAATTGCAGAAACCGTTCAAGCGACCACGGGTTATCGACGTATACGATGATGTGACCACCGTGCTGCAGGTTAAGTCCATGGCCGGCGGACTGTGGGTGCGCCGCCAGTAGCTTTATCTTTCCGGCATTCCACTTCTTAATCGCCTTGCCGTCATCATCCATGACGACCAGACCCCTTTTCCCGAACCGCTCCTGCAGGCGGGCCAGGGTCGGCTTAAAGTGATAGGCCAGGAAGACGTTTTCCCCCTCCAGGGTGCTGTCAAGTAACTCTTCCAGCGCATCGAATTTCAGGTCGTGAATTCGATAAGCATCTTTCTGCTTCACCACTTTGTCGTCACTGGTGATCCCGACGATTTTGGTGTCGTAGATAAATCCGGACGCCAGCTGCAGCAACTTGTCCTGCAGGGCCGCCGCCTGCTCGGCTTCAATCGTCACCGGGTCATCCAGATATTCGTCGAATTCGTCGGGCATGATTTCGACAAGGGATTCTTCTTCCATCTGGCGGTACAGGTCCGCGGAATGCGGGTCTAGTTCTACCGGTAGCGGTACCAGCGTTGGCTTTTCGACGTCAAGATAATCTTCCGCCTTCATCACCATGACGATGTCGGAGATTTTGCGGATGATTTCTTCCTCGGCACCATTGCGTAACTTGAACTTGAAATTGTACTTGTTTTGGATGAAATAGTTTTCCTGATACCCGGTGATCGTGGTGCCAAAGCGCTCGCCTTCGTCCAGCAGGTACGTCTGCGCGAAAATGCCCATGTACCCTTCGGCGGCAGGGGTGGCAGTCAGCTCCACCAGGTAGTTTATGTACGGCCGGCAGCGGCGTAGCAGCTTGAACCGTTGCGAGGTATGCGACTTGAACATGCTGGACTCGTCCAGGATAACCATGTCGTATGGCCATTTCTTTTTGAACAGTGTACACAGCCACGCGAGGTTATCCACGCTCACCGTGTAGAAATGGCAGTCCTCGCGTGCGGCGCGCTCGCGTTGTGCTGCATCGCCATCGATGACCGATATCTTCCAGAAACAGAGGTGCCCCCATTCCTCGAATTCGCTTGGCCAGCCCACTTTCGCAACGCGCTTTGGCCCGACGATCAGCACTTTGTTAACTTTCCCGTCGACGATACGGTCCAGTGCGGCAGTGGCGGCCATCACGGTCTTGCCCAGTCCAAGGTCGACGAACAGGCCACAGAACGGCGTGTCTTTGATGAAGTCGACGCCGTCGTCCTGATAGCCGTGCATGTCCGACCGCTGGTGAATCACGTTGCGCTGGCAATACGCGATTGCCTTACTCAAAGGCGATAAGGTAGTTCTTAAAGTCTTCAAAATTGTCCACCCATGTCACGTTAGCCCCTTTGGCTTTCATCTGCCGATGGCGGTTGCGCTGCTGCAGCGTTGGTTCTTCGCCAGGGCGCTTGAATTCCACAAAAAGCACAACGCCGTTCCGGATAAAAACGCGATCCGGAACGGCCTTTTTCCCGGGTGCCGTGAACTTCGACACCCACCAGCCGCGGCCCTGCGCATACTCGCAGCAGCGGCATTCGACCTTCGATTCCCTGACGACAGGGGTTGTCCATTCTGGCATTAGCGGTTTCTCCGTGTAGGGAACACCGACCATCTTGGCCTTCGGTTTAACGCCTGTTCCGTCATGGTGGACCATTTAACGTTCCCCGGTTCGTAATTCCCGTCATTGTCTATTCGGTCAATCGTAAGCCCGGGTTTCCATGTGCTGCCCACGTCGTCCTTAAAGGCCGAATAGCTTTCCCGCCAGCGGTCACAAACGGTTATCCCTCTTGCACCGTAGTAACAGTAATCCGGGTCGGTTTCACGGTGACATCGCGCCTTCATGGAACGCCAAACGTCATATAGCTTTTCCCCGCACCCACCGTGTTTCGTTTTCATGGTCCGCATACGATCTCGGGAAGATTCACGTCGCAAACACCCGCAGCTTTTCTTTCGGCCAGCTTTCAGCTCACGGGTACCAGCTAGTGTTTTTTGACCACATTCGCATTTACAGACCCATTTTCTCGGGTTAAGCCGGGATGACGGGATGTCGGATAGGCAAATAACCGTAAGTCGGTTGAACGTTTTACCTGATAAGTCGTTGTTTTTCATGGGGATTAGTCCTTCCTATAAAAGTATCCGGACCATCCGGCGGCGCCAAGCGGTAATCCGGGCGCCCATGGCAGTTCAGCCGCCATGCAGCTGATCAGGTCAGCAAGGGTTAACGGGCTATCTTCCGGGACTTCGGTGACGATCTCATCGTGGATATGCATGACGATCTTAAAGCCCATCCGGTGTGCCTTCTTCATCCCTTCGGCGAGGACGTCACGCGCCAGGGCCTGGACGATGTTTTCCACAAGTTTCCCACCGTGGCTGAACACCTTGCCCCAGGACGAACCATTAGCTTTTTCGATTTTTCCTTCGTACTGGAAGTTCAGTGTGGTGTACTTCTCGCCTTTACGTTTACCGCTCTGAACCGTCATCTGGCGTTCTACGATGCGCGGGCGGAAGTAGTACATCTTGCGGCCTGACGGTAGCTTAATAGTCAGGAATGGCTTTGTGTATTCGATGGTCAGACACTTCCACTTCACCGGGCGATGCGTACGGATAACCTGGAAGACACAGTTTTCCAGCTGTTTCCATGCCTCCACGATTTCCGGGCAAAGTTCACGAAACGCTTTCACCGAATCCGCGGCTTCTTTCTGGGTCATGTGAACGCCCATGTTCTCCGCGTATCCCCACAGCCCGGTTTTCTTCCCATCGTCGCCAAGGTGGCCGCCACCAAGGCGATAACCTGCACCGAGTGTGGCGGGTTTCGCTTTAGTACGATGAGGGATTGTCTCCTCGTATGGCAATCCGAGCCAGTGGGCCGCAAACGATCGATACAGGTCATGTTTTATAGCCAGCGTATCCATGAACCATTTGCAGTCTGTCAGCCACCCGATCACGACCGATTCGATCGAAGCAAGGTCGGCAACGATAAACTTGTGACCGGGAGAGGGGATAAACGCAGACCGGATGCAGCCGACAAGGGCATCCATCGGTTCCCCGGCGAACAGCGCCAGGTTATCCAGTTCCCTGTTCGCGATGAACCGGTTCGCGATAGTGAGGTCTTCAACGGCTTCCAGGAATTTTGGAGTACGTGGCAGGTTTTGCGTCTGGATCTTTCGTCCCGCCCAGCGGTTCGTCCGGCTGGCACCGGCGAACTGCAGAGAGTAGCGGAATCTACCATCGTGGCCCGCCGCATTTTTCATCGTCCGGTATTTGGCAACCGAGTTTTTTGCGCTATTAAGCCGGAGGCTAAGAATGGGAATGGCTTCGCTATCAATGCCGTTCTCTTCCTGCTCCCTGATAACCTTCTCGACCGTGTCTTTTCTAAGGTCGTCAAACGGATAGCCGCGTTCGCGTAACCACGGGAGCAATTGTGAGACGGAATTAGGGTTTTGAAGGCCGGTCAGGTCTTTCATCTCTTCGATGATTTGCGGTTTGCGCATGTCCGCCAGGTCCAGTGCGGCCTGCGCGAATTCAGTATCGATCATTACGCCGCGGTCATTGATAAGCTGGTCAAGCGCGTATAAGTCCCACTCCTGCGGCAGTATGGGGTACTTGATGAGCCGATTTTTAATCAGCATTTCAGTTTCGACGTCGCGAACGTTATACCGACAGAACCCCCACCACTCTTCGGGATCCGTTAGCTCGTTACGCCACTCAAAAGGGTTATTTTTGGTGACGCGTTGAGGCATGCAGAACATCCGTATCAACCGCTTGCCATCCGGGTCTTTCAGCTGGTCTTCTTTCAGCCCAATCTGCTTACCTACCTGCAGAAGATCGCCAGCAAAGCCCAGCATGTAGGCCAGAACCATCGTGCATCGCCAGGATTTATACGGGGTTTTCAGGCCAAGAACTCGGCGGGTCATCACCCTTTCGAATTGCGCGTTGAAAGCCCACTTCTCCACGTGGGGGTCAAGCAGCGCTTCTTTCAGCTCTGCCGGCATCTTCGCGCCACGGGATAGGTCGGCATGCTGTACCTTGCCGTTGTTAACAGAATATGCTGCCATCAGGATTTTAGCATCCGGGCAGCGTGAATAACGGTCCAGGCCTTGCTTCGTCAAATCGACGCGCGCCCGGCTTTCGTAGTCAAGGTTAATAATATCGGCCATGGTGTCCTCTTATGAGAAAGCCCGCACTAGGCGGGCTTCCGGTTTCAATGCCCGACGGGCTGGGGGTTAAACGTCGTCGTCTTCATCGCCGGCGTCGTCGTCTTCCCAGTCTTCGTCGTCATCCCACGCGTCGGAGGTATCAACACGACCTTCGCCGAACGGTTCGTCATCTTTACGCTTCAAAACGGAGATCAGGTTAGCGTTTACGCGTTTGCCGTATTTGTTATCCTGGGTCCAGGGTCGGATAACCATGGACACCCAGCAACCGCCGTAAATCTCTTCTTCAATCTCAGCCTTAGTCGTTAATTCCTCGCGCTCGATGTTAAAGACTTCGGGCTTTTTGCTTTCGCGCGCAGAGAGAACCCACATGCCAGCGCATTCCGGTTTGTCCGGGAAATCAACATCGCCGTCTTTCAGGAACAACATGGCCGGCGCCACTTTGAGCGGACCAGCTTTGTGGTTCTTTTTGGCGACTTCGATCTGCTCTTTCAGCAGCTGGTAAATCTCTTTGTGCGTTTTCTTCGGCAAAAGCCCGACGATACCGTATTTCGGCTCGCCTTCGCCGTCTCCGCCGTATGGGGCGCCCAGGTGCGGATATGAAGCGCGTACGTTGGAAACTTTGATGTGACCGCTCTTATACAGAACGCCGTTTTTAACTTTCTTCGCAGGAACTAATTTTTCAGCCATTTCTCTACTCCGGGTTACGAATTTACGGGTTTACCATCTTACCGATTTACACTTCATCGTCGTCATCTTCGTCGTCATAGGCGCCGGAATATTTCTGATCCAGTGGTGGCCGCTTATCAGTCAGCGGTACCAGGGTCGGCTTACCTTCCGGCTTCCATACGACGCTTTCGATGACCATTGGCGCGCCGGCGCGTGACAGTCCAAGTTTATCCCGAAGGACTTCTTCCATCTGCGCCGGCGAGCGCAATTCCGTTTTCATATAGTCTTTTTCGTCAAGGCCAAGGAAATCATACAGCTCCCTGGCCTTTTCGACATTGGTATGTGCACGGTTAGAGCGTGATTCCACCAGCTTATGCCCGGGAACCGGCTTACCGTCTTTCGCGGCCCGCTCCAGCTCCAGGTCCAGGCGGGCGAACCAGTTTTCAATCACTTTGCGGTAAGGCAGTATCTTGGCCATCTCGGCAACGGACAGATCGCCGAACTTCGCCTTCCGCATTTTGTATTCGTCCGCCAGGGCGGCGCGTAACTGCGACATCTCATAGTCTCCGAATTCAGTGTCCAGGAATTCGAGGTCGGCACCGACGGCGCATTCCATCATGTACGCCACAGCTGCGCAATTATGCGCGGCCCGGCACCACCGGCACCCTTTCAGCGTCGCCTTGCGTTTGGCTTTGAGTGACCAGGCGGCCGCTGCACGCTCGCGGATGAACTCGGCGAAGTCAAGCAATTCGTCGACCGTCACTTCCCAAACGTCGAAATGCTCAAGCCTCGGTTGTGCGATCCGGATGATGACCCGGTCAAACTCGTACTCATCGCTGAATGCGCGGTACGCCCCGTATGCATAGAGCAACGCCTGGGGGTTGCCTTCCGCGAAAACCTGGACGCCGGTTCCGTATTTCAGGTCGGTAACAATCAGCACTCGATCGCGAATGATGATGTTATCCGCGGTACCGCCCTGCGGGAGAAACGGCACTACTTCGGCATCCGGGTCTTCCTCCAGCTCGTCAGCGTTGGCCGGCGGCATCAGGTCTGTGAACCAGACCCGGATTTCCGTCAGCATCATGCCTTCTTCGAACCGACACCAGTCAACATAATCCTGAACATAGTCGATCATGGAGCGGGTGACGACAATCTCATGCCGAACGCCTTTTTCCTCGACGACCTGCGTAGTTCCGATAAGATGCGTCGGTCGGATGTCCGTTTTCAGCCACTGCTCGGCGATGCCATGGGCGACGGTTCCTTCCGCCGCTTCATAGCTGCACTCGTCCTCTTCGAAAAGGTTGGCCAGCAGACTTCCGCCGCAGGCCGTCCACATCGCAGAGGCAGACGGCGCGAAAATAGAATGTCCGCCGCCGGCAAACTCCTGCATAACACGAACCAGGAAAGACTTACTCATCCGGGTAGCCTTTTATGGCACGTAAAATTCGTTCAACGCCTACTTCATCGATTGTCTTTTTAACCGCCATTGCGCCGGCCCTTCCATAGTTGTTCCGTTTCAGGTTATAGCGGGATTTCGCTAACAGGTCGAAACGGAAATCGGTGAAACGGTATCCGGATCCAACGTGGGTGACGACGAAACGGAATTCCCCATTAATCCGCCGGCCGTTCTGGCCACGCGCGGGGGAAGTTACTCTGAATAAGGGGTTACGGTCGCCGATTTCAAAGCGGAACTCTGCCCACATAGGGACTTCCTCCTCGCCTTTAATTGTCATCGCTATCGCCGTTCCAAACTTATTCACAATAACCTCTCTGCTAAAACGGCCCCCGCAGGGGCCGAGTTACACGATCGAAGATTAAACGTCGTCTTCTTCGGAGTTGCCTTCGTCCTCTTCCGGTTCGGCCAGTTTGGCTTCACACAGGTCAAAGATCGCGTCGAAGTGTTCTTCTTTCGCTTCGGCGATTTTGGCCAGGCCGAATTTCGCGGTGATCTTTTTGGCTTCCGGGGCGCCAAAGCGGTCTTTCACCGCTACAACCGCAGCGACTACTTCGTCTTTGGTGTGTTTCGGCTTGTCTGCCGCAGCAGTGGATTTGCCTTTGGCGGTGGTTTTACCTTTGGCGGTGGTCTTACCGGCGCCAGCGTCTTCACCTGCTGCAGCGGAAGAAGCGCCGCCATTAGCCAGCAGCTGTTCCAGCAGGGAGTTGGTTTTTTGTTGTTCGGCCAGCAGCTGTTCAAAAATACCTGACATAGTTAAATCCTCGTTCGGTTAATTTGGGTTTGTCGTGTTGACGGTTTGGAGTATGGCCATTGCTGCATCGCGTGTCAACACTTTCGCAAAAATATTTTCGGTGCATATTGGTTTTTTCGGGGATCATTGTGGAATGGCTCAGGGTCGCCGGGAATCGCCCCCTTTACTTTGTAGCAGCGCGAGACTAATATCCGTTTTACTTACACGCACACACACGCGAGGACCATCTATGAAATTTCCACCGTGGGCTATTAAAGACCACTCCCTGAGACCGCGTTACCTCGCTGGTATCGCTGCCCTGGAGGTAGACCCGGACGGCAACCTTACCAAACTGGCGAAGGCGGCTGGCGTAAATTACGACACTATGATCTGGAATATCCGCAACACCGTTTCCGGGCAGATGGCCGTCAAAATTTGTGAGGCCGCTAAAACTTCTGGCATCCGACCACATTGGTTCACTAACCCGGACTGGATAAAAATCGACCCGGATACAGGGGAAATTCTTGAATGAACTACTGGAACGAATACGGAATAGCGCTGTGGGAAAACGGCTTCACCGTCGTTCCCATCATTCCGCCTGACTCGCCCAGGCCAAAAGCAGGAAAACGGCCTGCGTTCGAAGACTGGCAGAAAATCGAGAACACCCGTGGCCAGATTAACGGTTTCGCGAAGAAATACGCGTCATCCGGCATCGGCATCCTGACCAAGCACACCCCGGCGGTAGACATTGACGTCTACGACAAAGACGGGGTTAAGCACATGATGGCCATTGTCGAAAAGAAAATCGGCGCCGGCCCGGTTCGTGTTGGCCGTCAACCTAAAAAACTGGTGCTTTGCCATACCGACGAGCCGTTCAAAAAGGTCAAGTCCGCCACCTGGGAAGATGACTTCGGCCAGCGCCATGCCGTCGAAATCCTCGGTGATGGCCAGCAGTTCGTCGCCTTCGGTATACACCCGGATACGCGCAAGGAATACACATGGATCACCGATGATACCCCTGTGAACTGCGCGGCCGCCATGGACCTGCCTGAAATCACGCTGGAGATCGCCCGCGATATCGCCGATGCGTTCGACGCCTATGCCGAAAAACAGGGATGGATGAAAGTCGCACGGGCCATTAACGGACGGGCGGCGGAAGGCGAAGCGGACGATGACGACTGGGCGGCAATGGCCACCGTCACCAAGTGGGACGGCACCTACGACGAGCTGCGCGATATCGTCATGAAATACCCTGACCCGGAGAACTATGAAAACTGGATCCGGGTAATGGCAGCGCTGCAGGTGTCATGCCGCGATCAGGATGAAGCGAAAGAGATCGCCCGCGACTGGTCCATGCAGGCGGATAACTATGACGAGTCGGAATTCGAGTACAAGTGGGAAAAAGGCTTCACCCATGATGCCCAGACGCTGGTGACAATCGGCACCATCATCAAAACGGTCCACGAAATCGAAGAGAAGGAAGCCCGGGAACAGGTTTCCGAGTTCACCGAGGCATTCAACGAAGTCACCACCATGGCGGACTGGAAAGCCTGGGCAGACGACTTCCGTAAGCTGCGGGTTTTCGGCATTGAGCGCCAGCCGACTATTGACGCGGCCAAGAAAGCCTACAAACGCCTGAACGAAAGCGCGCTGACCAACAAAGCCGTTAAAGAGTACCTCAGTTTCGACTTTTCCCGTGCGGATACACCTAACTGGCTGAAAGAATACGTTTTTGCACAGGCCCAGGACGCCTTTGTCAGCCGGAAAACCGGGGTTTTACTGTCAAAAGGCGCCTTCGATTCGTCCCATGGGCGTGATATCGGCGACGTGGAAGGCGGTTTATCACCGAATAAGTTCGCCACGGACGTCGTAAAAATCCCGATTATTCACGACGTTATGTACTATCCGGAGATGCATGGCGGCATGCAGGAGACGAAATGGACGCAAAAAGAAGGTCTTTTGGGGCCGGAATTCTTCTATGACGACTCCGGATTGCTACGTTTGAACACGTTTTCGCCTGAAAGCATCCCAAAAGCAGCGGAAAAACTGTCAAAACTGGACAAAAAAGCCATTTCTATCGTCAAAGACCTCTTTATCGTGCTGTTTCCTGACACGAAAGAGCGGACGTACGTCATGGACTGGCTGGCGCACATCGTCCAGCACCCGACAAAGCGCATCAACTATTCGCTGCTCATCCGCGGGGCGCACGGTTCGGGTAAATCCACGATCGGGGTGCTTATGCGCGAAATGCTGGGGGCGCAGAACATCGGGTACGTCTCTAACTCCGTGATGAATGGCCGTTTCACCGACTGGGCGGAAGGCCACATCCTGAAAATCGTGGAAGAGGTGTATGACAAAGGCGATCGGTACAGCGCCGTCGATAAGCAGAAGGAATTTATCTCGAACGACCGCTTCCAGGTGGAAGGGAAAGGCGTCAAGCCGCGTGACGTGGTGAATACCAGCTCGAAATTAATGTTCACCAACCACATCAACGCGCTGCCGCTGGACGAGAACCAGCGCCGCTACCTGGTCGTCTCCACGCAGGCAGAAAACCATCTCGATATGGACCGCGTTTACGGGTCGGCAAAGGAACGCGAGAAGTTCTTCTCTAACGTCTATAGGGCTATCGAAAATCACGGTCCTGCCATTAAGAAATGGTTCCTCGAATGGGAGATCTCCCCGGACTTCAACCATAAGGGCCATGCCCCGCAGGACACCCGTGCTTTCCAGGTAATGATGGAGGCTTCCAGCGACGGCGTCGGCGAGATGTTAGCCACCATGATCAGGGAGAACGAGACACTGGGCGTGTGCAAAGACATTATTTTCTCGCCCGCTTTAAAGGACGCTTTTATGGAGATGCCGGACGTCGAAATGCCGAAGACGAACCGACTAAAAAACCTCCTCCTGGACCTCGGTTTTGAGCCGGGTGGACTGCTAAAAATCGATGGCGTTACCGGCCGGTGCTTCACCAGAAGAAACGTGAGAGCGGCAAAAGGTGAAGACGGAAAGCTAAACACTGAATGGGCGCGGAAAACGCTAAACGCCCACAATGAACTTGTTGAATCGAAAATCGGGAAACACAAAACCGCGTTCGATGATGAAGACGATGAGGTTTGAAACGGTCGAAATAAAAAGGGGGCGAAAGCCCCTTTTTCATTTTGTGATGCTGAATGGGTACCGGGCGTTCAGGTGGTTTACGGTCAGTGTTACGCTAGGGTAAAAAAGTTGAAGGGCGGGGAGCGTAGTATCCACCTTTGCAACACTTTTACGGGATAGCGTCCCTTGTGGGAGGAACGTTTTAGCTTCCACAGCCCGCAAGCTCATGCCGTGTGCCTTCGCGGAAATGACGATTTCCATGAAAATGCGATATCTAAGCGCCCGTATGTACGCTTCTACCTCTTCCTGGTCCAGGTGGTATTGTGGCATAACGCGGCTCGATGCTACTGTGCGGGCGTTGAAGCCATTCCGCATTGAAACTTTTATTTGAAATAGCAGACCTTCCGATACCGCAAGTCTTATGACTGATTCAAGGCCATAGCGGTCCATGTCCACCCCCCGTTTAATCCTATCCAGGTCGCGTTTGCGTCTGGTCTTGGGCTGGCTATCGGCGGCCGTAAATTTCAAATTTTTTAGCGCGGAAATTATCTCATTTCTGACGGCTAAAACCACTGGATGTCTCATGATAACCTCGGTGTTGTGATTCTTGGTCAAATTTTGGCACGATGTACAACACTTTTCAACCCTAAAAATGTTGACTTTTATGTACATTTCCGGCGTTTTTGTTGTAGGTCTTGGTCAAGGTAACAATCCAACCTGACGGCAATACCATGTTATACAAAGGAAAATCACCAAAAAAAGTAACATAACAAACCGACCTTTACTCGGCGCCGTTATTATAAATAAATACACACTCGTTCTTTGTGAATTTTATTCGACTTACTGTATATTATCCCTTTTATTTGTTACCTTTGTTACTTTAAGAGAATAACAGTAGAAGAAACAGTAAGATAGCGAGGAAACAAAGTGGGTAACAAAGGCGGTAACGAAGATGCTCGTTACCTGACAGCTGCATCAGCACTGGTCCGGCTGCACCAGAGCACCGCCCCAAAATGTAATGCAATCAATCGGTTGCGGGGCTAAAACGGCCTTTAGGGCACCACCCCTGGAACGCAAAATCACGTCTGCCCTACGGGCAAAACTCGAAAAAACGCCTGTAAATCATGAATTTCCGAAGTGGGGCTATGGGGATTTCGCCGCATTTTCTTCCACCGCGGCTCTGCGCACCCCCGGCACACCGGACCCCCTCGGAAGTACCTTTTTGAATTCGATCCGGATTCCTTCTCCAGCGCCACGGAGACGGGCGCAGCCTCGATCATGGTACACCCCTACAGCATACCCCCACGATAGCCGCGCCTGACCCCCATAGCGGCGGCATAATCGGCATACCTCCACCCGGTCACACGGTCACATAGCCACCCCGACACAAAAACACCCCCGATCACTACGATCAGCGGCCTCATTGAACCTGCATCATGTGCATTGATACGGTCACACCCGGACAGCGCCTATAACACCCGCCCCGTGTGCAATACAGCAAGACCACAGCACGCTATAACACCCCCGCCACTATGCCGGGGTGCACCTATAACATGTGCAAATAAACGGGCTTTAAAACGCTGTGTAGGACGGCGTAAAGGGGGGAGTCTTTGCAACTGGTCGGGTGCAACTTCTTTTCATCCACTGGCCACGCCAGCGGCCTTAACGATGGTCCGCGATCCTTTGGTTCGGGTTTATCGCAGACGTAAAAAAGCCCGCTCAACGGCGGGCCTTTTGGGGAGGGAATACGGCGGGCGGTTAATCATTCATGGTGCATAGGGGCGATTCTTCCAGACACTCACCCATCACGTGATCGTAATTGTCGACCGTGTCCGATGGCATGCCGACATAGTAAAAATCCACGGTCCCGGGGATAGCCGCGAAGATGTAAGCCTGCGATACCGCCCACAGATCCGCCGCCGTCATAGGGTCGCCGTCAAAGTCGGCCATCTCCGCCTCAGCATGCGCGATCATTGCATTGTTGCGGATATCGTCCGGCGTCGCCCCGCTCACCGTTACCACAATCGGATCGGACGGGTCGCGCATATCATTACAGATCAGAATTGTCAGACGTTTTTTCATTTTTCTTACCCTTGTTAAGACCTTCATTCAGTAGCGCGCGGAACTGCGCGGCGTGCTGTTCCCGCCCGGCTTTCTTGGCGCGTTGTAGTGCCCTGATCACCCTCGGGTCATCCCTAAGCGGTTCACTTTTGGCGTCCCTGTAACCTTCCATAACGCCGATATGATAGGCCGCCATTACCGCCTCTCTGATTTGCCCGCGCATATCTTCCACGTCATCCGCGCTATTCACCGTAGCGACCGGCTTTTGTAGGTTATCGTCCTTGTACAGCAGGACTACTGACCCTTTCACGTCCGTTTTAAAGTTACTCACATCTCACCCCCTACACCGTCCAGCGGTTCCCCGCGCTTACAGCTGATCGCGAACAATGCCGCCTTCTCCGGGAACTGTGCAACGGACTTGATGCAATCGCTATACGACAAATCGCCGTCGATCACGTAGTCATCACAATCGGACGCCAGCGCGCCCGGGTTAACCGTGCACAGGGTTACAACTAAAAACCATACGGAAGCCATGATAAAACCCCTTTTACTTTTTGAATTTACGACCGCTTGCGCGGAGTTTACGACGGTATTCACAGGAAATGACGATAACCATTGCGGCGAACATCACCGCCGGAAAAATGATTTCCACGACATCACGGAAAGCGAACATACATACCCCCTAGAAAAAAGATTTAAGTAGCGCCGGTAAAACCGGATTTTTGCGAATAGTTAGCACTTTGAGACGGTCCCGCCCCTCAGTGGTCCAGATAGTGACCGTCCAGGCGCGGGCCTTGTCATCCCACGATAGATCGGCATCCACCCGCGTAAAGCGAAGATCGCCCGCCGCTTTAAAGCCTTTTGCCGTGATATGCCCGATCCACTTCTCCGCCGCGTAGCGAGCTTGCGCCCGGCGAATATCGTTAGCCCGCATATTCAATCCCCGCGATGCAGTGGAAAGGCAGCGAATGGTTATAGTGGGTATCGCGGGTCAGGCCGTGGCGCATATCCCACAACGCATTAAGGCGCATTAAAGCCGGGTAGATCTTTATATCGGCCTGAGAGGCGATTAGGGTCATCCCGCCCGCCGTAGTGATTTTGACGGGCTTCACCATAAGCGCTTTACCGGATACCGCTTTCACCCCGGCGGCGTCCTTGCGTGCGACTGCTTTCCAGTCACGCAGTGATTTAACAGTTTTCTTCACCTGGCGGCGGTAAACGCTGTTACCGCGTACAGACCACAGGGATCGGAGGATATGCGCATAAAACGCCACCTTTGCGGCGCTGTATTCGGCGTCCGTTGCGTAGTCAGCGCGGTGTACGTGTGACGGGCGGCGGTTATCGGCGACGGCGTTAATTTTTGCGGTAATTTCGTCATGTGACATTTTGTGTACCTCGTTTGTTGTTGTTTGCGTATCCCCGCCGGGTGAGATAAATGTAATATGCACACGTAATGAGTGCAACCCCTTAAACCCGATTTATTTCATTTTCGCGGTTCGGGTATGAGCGCCAATAAAAAAGGCGGCTTATCGCCGCCCTTCTTTGATCCAGTCTAACAGGGCGTCGCCCTGGTCCTGTGAGGGCCAGATAAGCCCACAGCAGACTCCGCCCGCCACCGTGTAAAGTATCGGGCGGAACAGGCCGCCACCGTCACCCGCGATTATGGCGATCACGGTAAAGCCAGCGATCAGGCCACACGCGGAGAACTTTACGACGGCCTTTTTTGCGTCGTTATTCATGATTTCGACGCCCCCTTACATTCAACGATACAGAAAGAATCACGGCGCAACGTTTTATCAGCGAAGATCCCGCTGTCGCCGTATCGCTCGACCCATTCTTGCGCGCGTTCACGCGACCAGGTGATGCAATGCACTGCAAGCGCGTTATTCTTCTCAATCACTTTAAATTCCATATTCATCACTCCCACGGCCCGACGATATCCAGCGGATGATCGCCCACGGCGTTCAGGTGCCCGGACCTCATCCAGACGTTATATCCACGCGGCCGCATCACCCCGCGAAACATCTTCCAGGCGCTACCCTTGCATGGGAACGTATACGGAACGGATCCGTTATCAATGCTGTCAATAGTCACCCGCGTGCCGTTGCGCGTGACATAGTCGCCGGGGGCGGTAATAACAGTCGGCGCGGTCTCGCCTTTCTTGTAAACGTCTGCCCTGGCTGCCAGCGCATCGGAGGCGGCCCGGAGGGCCTCCGCCTTGCTGTTGAATTCTTGAGGTTTAGCGCCTGCTATTTCCACACAAAAGAGACCGCCGCGCCCGGTAGACCAGGACACTCGCCCTACTTGCTCGCCGCGAAACATGAGGGCGGCGACTACGCCCATAGCCGGGCGGCATTCAACGACAGCCCAGCAAGCGCCCGCCGATACGACTCCCCGGCGGTCCGCCTGCCCATCGTTTGCCGTGAGCGCTTTTGCGTAATTATCGAGGTCGTCGGGGTGTTCCTGTCTCAGCGCTTCCCGCATATCTGACAGGGTGTTACCCGTAGCCGGGACCCTCCGTCCTGCCTGGTCAAAAAGGGCTTTCACCTGATCGCCGGGCATCACCGCGATCCGGTCATTCCAGGCATCAGCGCGGCGGCTAACCTCATCAGATACAAGATTGCCAGTAGCGAGCGCCGCATATTCATGCGATTCTATTTTGAGTTTCATAATTAGGCCCCCACGGTTTTTATTGAGATAACGCGAACATTTACAGGCGGTAAAATCGACCCATCTAACAGCGGCCCCCCAGTGTTACGGGCTTTAATGTTAGCGATCACGTTTTTAAGATGTTCGTATGAATCCACGGTCCCGGAATAGCGGCGATTCAGGCCAGCGAAACGAGGATCGTTATAATACGCCTCCACTGTTACGACCCGGCGGAATGGAAGCGCTTTAGGGAATAACGCCGCGCGGGCCTCGTTTACAGACGTAACCGACGGGGCGCGGAGTACAGCCGCGCGGGATGAATTTTTGCCCGTTAAATAAACGCGATTTAATTCCGGCGCATATTTATGCGATTCAATTTTAATTCTCATGGCCTGTACTCCCGCTATTCGTTTTCGTCCGTGACCGTTTCGATCACCGCTATAACGTTATAATCTCCCGGATAAAAGGGGTATTTCTTGAGGTCTTCAACGTCCAGATCACCCGTTTGGTCGGCGTACCATTCTTTTTTGGCGGCCAATACCGCGGCCTCTTCATCGTCCGCCATTACGCGGCGGACACTGGTAATCGAAGCGTCATAGCTGTCAGAAAGGACAACGGCAAACCGTTTCGGCGCATATTTATGCGTTTCAATTTTCATGATCAGGCACCTTGCAAAATTAAAGTGAAAATATTATTGGAACAACCGATCAAACGTCCGGTTTTACGTTCACGCAAATAAATAGTCATACGACCAAAACACGGACGGCGTTCAATTCGGCAACGTTTTAAAACGCGGCGGACGTCCGCCCCGATATAAACGCCTATGATGAAATAGCCAATAAAAATTATGGTCATCATCATTCGACCTCGCTTACATACCAGCCCACCGTTTCACCCCGGCGGCGCCCTTTTGCGATATAATCGCGCTCAACCTCCAGCCCGATAGCCTCAGCAATGCGGATCATGCAATCAAGGCCGCACGCACCATCAAGTGAAACGCGCTCGCCTTTTTCGTGGTAACTCATGCCGTAAAAACAATTATCATGGTTAGCAGGGCGCGGCGCACCTTCCAGCGGGAAAACGTAGCTGGCGCGATCTTTCAGCGCCAATAATTCAGGCTGATAGTTAGCCTCGATCCACTGGGCAAATACGGTGCCCAACATATCGTACCCGCCGCCCATACATTTAAAGCGGTCCCCGGTTGACGTGTCATCCAGGCGGCAAATGTTGTAGCCGTAAGTGTCACGACCGCGGGAGACAGACCAGGACA
>ENA-OPVU01000101-OPVU01000101.1-human-gut-metagenome-genome-assembly--contig:-NODE-101-length-58915-cov-5.016055_pt1 | contig 58915 bp, 58 predicted proteins | sample MGYA00241497_ERZ501986 | MGnify/ENA primary metagenome ERZ501986 (study PRJEB25962, sample SAMEA2042995) | human gut metagenome | biome: human gut; feature: human-associated habitat; material: faeces...
AAGACACGGATACGGGCAGCTTCCTGACAGGATTTATCACATTGGGAATGCTTCTGCTTGTGTTTGTTTTTGTGTTTCTGACGGGGTTATATCAAAAAACATTTTTATACAATAACGGTGCACATCCGGAAAGACTTCTGGGTGTATATGTGCTGGGGCTTCTGCTTGTGGCAGTCAACTCGTTTCTGCCGTGCCAGCTCTGGCTGTTTCTGCCGCTTGCCGTGATGCTCATGCTTGCATCCGGGCCGCAGACAGGGATAGGCGCTTATCTGATCCTGTTATATCTGCAGGAGCTGATCAGTCAGCCCGATCCGGTTGTATTTGTCAGCTTTGCACTGATCGGTATGATGGGGATGGTTTTATTCAGTCATCTGGATACGACCTTTTTATTTGGTGTGCCCCTATTTACAGCGCTTCTGTTTACCTGTCTGGCACTTCTTTGCATGGATTTTGCACAGCAGGGTACGATCACTTTTGAAAATGTCCTGTATACGGCGATCAATCTGTTTGTCAGCTTTATCATCCTGACACTGGTGCTGAAATATCTGAGTCTGCATATATTGCATAAAAACAGAGATAAATATCAGGAAATGAACGATCCGGAATATGTGCTTTTGACAGATCTGAAGCAATATTCCAAGAAGGCATATTATCATGCGGTGCATACGGCTTATTTCTGCGAGAAGATCGCTAGAAAGATCGGTGCGGATGAAATGCTTGCAAAAGCAGGCGGCTATTATCATAAGATCGGGCGGATGCGCGGAGAAGGGAATCTGAAAAATGCACTGGCGATCGCAAGGGAATATCATTTTCCGCCGGAGCTTGTACAGCTTCTGAAGGAATATGGCGGTAAAAATACGTCGCTTGTTTCCAGAGAGGCAGCGATCGTCCTTTTGGCGGATGCAATGGTATCGTCTGTCATGTTCTTATTTGAAAAGAATCCGCGTGCGGAGCTGAATTATGAACAGATCGCGGGCGTGGTTTTTAAAAAGCAGATAGAAAGCGGCATTCTGGATCATTGCAGTCTGACGATCAGTCAGCTGAATGAGATACATAAGATATTTGTGGAGGAAACCTTATATTATGACTTTTTGCGTTGAAAATGAAATAGAGGCAGACTTTCCGTTTGATATGGAAGCAGTGGCAGAGCAGGTGATCCGTAAGGTGCTGGAGGCGGAGAAGTGTCCGTATGAAGTAGAAGTCAATCTGCTGATCACGGATGCGGAAGGGATCAGGACGTACAACCGGGAGTACAGGGAGATCGACAGGGAAACAGATGTCCTTTCCTTTCCGGGTGTGGACTATGAAAGCCCGTCAGATTTTTCGCTGGTACAGGAAGATGAGAGCATGTATCTGAATCCGGATACGGAGGAACTGGTGCTCGGAGATATTGTGATCTGCGCTGCGCGTGTTTTCTCGCAGGCAGAAGAATACGGACATACACCGCTTCGGGAGTTTGCATTTCTGGTGACACACAGCATGCTGCATCTTCTTGGGTACGATCATATGGAGCCTGAGGAAGAAAAAGTGATGTTTGCCAGACAGGAAGAAATACTGAAAGAGCTCGGAATAACGAGATAAAAGAGGAACGATTATGGACGGAAGAAAAAGACGTGCAAATTATATGAAACAGGGCGGACTGAAAATGTATGCACCCTGGGTGATCTGGCTGATCGCATTTGTGAAGATGATCTATCTGTATGCACAGATCGGACAGAAAGGAATTACCTTTTATGCAGCAGCACTTTTTACAATTTTATTTATATATGTGCTGACTGCAGCAGTCATTCCGGATGTATTGGGCAGAATGGTCTATTTTCAGAAGAGCAGGGACTGCAGCAAAAACGCACACAGACTGTATCACACAGTTATGATCCTGACATTGCTTGTTCTGCTGCTTTTTTGCGTTCCGGGATTTTTGCTGGCTGAGCCGTTTTCCAAAGCACTCTTTGGAACTGTGCAGTATGCATTTCCGCTGCAGGTTGGTCTGATCGCAGTATTTTTCCTGACGCTGCAGCAATGCATGAAGGGTTATCTGGAAGGCAGCAGCATTCCGCTGCCGGGCAGTCTGTCAGGCATTGTGACAGCACTGATCAGCCTGCTTGCGACGATCTGCCTGAAGAACGTATGCAGCGGTGCGGGAACAAGAGCAGCCGCCGTCTTCAGACAGGAGGATTATTATTATGCCTATGCAGCAGTCTGCGGAATCGGGGGACTGGCAGTCGGCGCATTTTTAGGATTTTTATTTCTGCTGTTTGTCATGCTGCTGCTCCGCAGAACGATCCGCGCAGAGCTGAATGCAGATGAAACACGCAGTCCGGAGAGCAGAAAGAATCTGCTGTCAGATTATATCCTGTTATATCTGCCGCAGATGCTTCATGAACTTTTATTTTCCGCACTGGCATTTGGCTGTATGGTATATGCATTTCACAAAGGAGATGTGACAATGCCGCTTGTCCTGCCGGTATTTATGCTTTATATGCCTGTTGTATTGTATGCACAGCAGCTTTCCGGTTATCTGGCAAGACAACTGCGTGTGATACTGAAAAAACAGGATTATCAGCATGCACGTGAGCGTATGGCTGTGATGGGAAAAATCCTTTTTTATCTGATCCTGCCTGTCTGTGCTTTTTTGCTGGCACAGGCAAATGTAGTCAGCGCGGCCTTTTTTGATGAAAACAAAGAACTTACACAGCTTTTGCAGACAGGCTGTATCGCAGCGGTTTTTCTGGCATTTGCGATCTGTGCAAGGAAGCTCCTTTCTGCTATGCAGCGGCAGTTTTTCTGTAATGGACTGACTATAGCCGCACTGCTTGCAGGTTATTGGTTTTTTACATTGTTATTTGGTTCGGGGCAGCACCACGCGGGAAATGCCTTTCTGCAGGCAGTCTTTTTAACCGCCTTATGTCTGTCGCTGGCAGAATTTGCAATGATCAGCAAAAGAGTGCGGTTTCGGGCAGATCTTTTGCGGATGATCGTCTTTCCGCTTGTTTCCGCAGTATTGACGGGAGCAGTTGCCTTTTTGATGCAGATGCTGCTGCTCAAGAGCCTTGGTGGCATTATGACATTGCTGCTTTCCATGGTGATCTGTTACCTGCTGTATCAGGTGCTGATCATTTTTCTGGGTGTGTTCCAGAAGCATGAATGGCGGCAGATCCCGTTTGGCAGTCTGCCGGAGCTTCTGGCAAGAAAGCTGGGACGCTGATACCTGACGTATAAGATGAAAAAACTGGGAAATACTGATAAAAAAGGAGAGTCTTATGAAGCTTTTTTATCGAATCAGTATTTTCATCAATATCGTCTTTGCCTGTTATATACTGGTAAAGGGAAGTGAGCTTCTGACAAAAGACCTGATCGGGGCAAAGGATGTCAGAAATGCGCAGCAAAGCTATTATAAAAAGCAGTCGGCGGATCTGGAAAAACTGGATGATACGCTGTTTGGAGAAGAAACAGGCAGCGTGGATGAAAACAGTGTTCCGACGGATGGCGCGGTGCAGGAAGGCACAGCACCGGATGTGGATGAAAAAACGGCGCAGGCTGCGGCAAGTATGCAGACGCTGACCTGTGATACAGAATATGAAGTGACCGTTTATGATGAAACACAGCAGACAGAAAATAGCAGGATGGAAACATTACCGGCTTCTTTTATCGGAAAAGACCGCAGGCAGGTCGAAAAGCTGATCGAGGATTATGAGAAGAGTCCTTCCCTGAAGGATCAGGAGGAAGGCTTTGTGTCCATGTCGCTGGAGTCTTTTTCAACGGAAAAGATCAGTGTCAGAAAGGTCATTGCAACTTCGCTATATTATGCGTGTATTGTAGCGGAGGATGGCTATCTGACTGTGTATGACGGCAATCGGAAACAGGTGATCCTGTATACGGATATCCCGGTATTTTCTCTGCCGCAGGCTATGCAGGAAGAAGTCATGGACGGAAAATACATTCAGACAGAGGAAGAGCTCTACAATCTGCTGGAATCGTATTCCAGTTAATGTGGTTTCATAAGAAAATAAGCAGGAACCTGTGTCGGAATCCGGTAAAACGGATGGGTCAGAAATGAATAGCAGACAGGATAAAAACAGAATTTGGGGAACAGGCTGATATATGAGAAAAAAGGTTGGAATTATCGGCGGCGGTGCATCGGGCATGATGGCAGCGGTTACAGCGGCCGGAGCTGCAGATGTGACTATATTGGAACATACCGCGCGGATCGGTAAGAAAATATTGTCTACCGGAAACGGTAAGTGCAATTATACAAACAGAACACTGTCGAAGGATGATTATTACTGCGATCATCCTTCTTTTGTGGCGCATGCCCTCTCACAGTTTGACGATCAGGCTGCGAGCGCTTTTTTTGCAGCGCATGGGATGCTCACAAGTGAAAAAAGGGACGGGTATTGCTATCCTTATACCGGACAGGCCGCCACCGTTTTGAATGTGCTGCGGATGCTGTTGGAAGAAAAGGGCGTGACCGTTAAGACAGAACAGAAAATAGAAGGTGTCACAGCCGGAAAAGATGGGTTTATTGTAAAAACGAGGACGGATCGATACCGGTTTGATAAGCTGATCCTTGCCTGCGGCGGAAATGCAGCACCGCAGACAGGATCGGACGGAAGCGGCTATGCACTTGCCAAAAGCCTTGGACATACACTGCGCAGACCGTATCCGGCTCTGACCTATTTGCTGACAAAGGATCCGGCGTGTAAGGAGCTGGCGGGTGTCAGGGCAAATGCTCTGCTGACACTGTATGTGGACGGAGAAAAGGTGCAGATGGAAGAAGGAGAGCTGCAGCTTAATAAAGATTCTCTTTCCGGGATTCCTGTATTTCAGTTAAGCCACAGGGCAGTACAGGCACTGGCGGCGAAAAAAAAGACAACAATTTCTGTGGATTTTCTGCCGCAGCTTGGAGAAGAAGAACTGTTACATATGCTGACAGAGCTGCAAAAGCAGTATGGAAAGCAGCCGGTCGAAGAAGTGCTTGCACTTTTTCTAAACAAGAAGATCTGTGGTGCGCTGCTGCACAGACTTTCGTTACCTTTTCAGCAGGAAATGCAAACGGTTAGCGATAAGCAACTCATAAAGCTGGCAAAGCTATGCAGGCACTTTGTGTTTGAAATGAGTGGCTATCCGGGATTTGATAAGGCACAGGTAACAATGGGCGGTGTCCCGGTTTCGGAAATCGATGACACGATGCAGTCCGGAAAAGTCAGGAATCTTTATTTTGCGGGAGAGATCATAGACGTGGATGGCAGATGCGGCGGTTATAACCTGCAGTGGGCATGGACGAGCGGTTATATTGCAGGGCTGCACTGCTGTGATCAGGAAAATGTATCAGAAAACAGGGAGACAGAAAGGGAAAGTCGTTAGATGATCAGGATCAACCAGTGCAAGGTAAGTGTCCCTTATACCATGCAGGATGTAGAAAAGAAAGTAAGCCAGATCCTGCATTGCAAGAGTGAGGACATTCAAAAAATACATATTGTGAAGGAATCTCTGGATGCCAGAAAAAAGCCCGCGCTTTTTTATTCATTGGTTTTAGATGTGGCTTGCAGAGCGGAAGAAAAGCTGCTTCGAAACACGAAAAGTAAGGATGTGCAGCCTGCGCCGGAGAAGAAATATTGGTTTCCGGTAACTGCAGGACATATCTGTTCGGACAGACCGGTCATTATCGGCGCAGGGCCTGCAGGTCTGGTGTGCGCCTACTATCTGGCAAAAGCAGGTCTTCGCCCTATCGTCTTAGAGCGTGGCAGAAGCGTAGAGCAGAGAAAAGCAGATATTGACAGGTTCTGGGAAACGGGTGTTTTGGATACCACATCCAATGTACAGTTTGGAGAAGGCGGTGCAGGTACGTTCTCGGACGGAAAGCTGAATACGCTGATCAAGGACAAATACGGACGATGCAGAGAAGTACTTTCCCTATTTGTAAAAATGGGAGCACCGGCGGATATTTTATATAAGCAGAAGCCCCATGTCGTAACAGATCTTCTGATGGACATGGTGAAGAACCTGCGGCTGGCGATCATAGAGCTGGGCGGTGAGGTACGGTTTGAAAGTCAGGTCACAGGACTGATATTATGCAAGCAGCCGGAAAAGGCCGGGATCAGAGAGGGCACGCAGGCTGTAAAGGGCGTGATCGTGAATGATGCGGAAAAAATAATGTCAGATCATATTGTACTGGCGATCGGACACAGCGCAAGGGATACATTTGAGATGCTGGCAAAGACCCCGCTTACAATGCAGCCAAAGGATTTTGCGGTTGGTTACCGTGTGCAGCATTTTCAGGAGCAGATCGATGAAAGCCAGTACGGAAAACAGGATGAAACATGCAGAGAGGCTCTTGGGGCAGCCAGCTATAAGCTGACAGCGCAGACGAAAGACGGAAGAGGCGTTTATTCCTTCTGTATGTGCCCGGGCGGCTATGTGGTCAATGCTTCCAGTGAAAAGGGACGTCTGGCGGTCAATGGCATGAGCTATCATGACAGAGGAAGCGGTGTCGCTAATGCAGCGATCATTATGACGGTCACAAAAGAAGATTTTCCGGATCAGAGCCCGCTGGGCGGTGTAGCATTCCAGAGAGAACTGGAGGAAAGAGCCTTTCAGCTTGCAGACGGGAAAATCCCGGTGCAGAGTCTTGGAGATTTTAAAAGACATGAAGAACGTTTGACAGAGCATAATGCGGTTCTTATGAAAAACAGATCAGACTGCGGGAATATAGAACAAAATGTAGATGTGGGAGATTTCCCTGTCCGCATCAAAGGACAGTGGGCATTTGCCAATACGAGGAGCATTTTACCGGAAAAGCTCAACGAAGCATTTCTGGAAGGCATGGAGCAGTTTGGCAGAAAGATCAAAGGATTTGACGCAGATGATACGATGATTGCAGGGATTGAAAGCAGAACTTCGTCTCCTGTGCGGATCGTCCGGGATGAAGAAGGCGTATCTTCACTGAAAGGGCTCTATCCTTGCGGCGAAGGCGCAGGTTACGCGGGCGGCATTACAAGTGCTGCCATGGACGGACTTCTGACGGCGGAGCGAATTGCAGTCAGTATGACCTGATCGCAGAATCTTAGCCAGCCGGATCCGGCAGATATGATATAGTAGTCGGGAAATGAAATAGTCAGAAAAAGGAGCAGAAATAAATACAATGGGAACTTTACGGGAAGAAATCAAGGATAAAAAGAGAATCGTTATCAAGATCGGTTCCTCTTCTCTGCAGCATAAGGAGACGGGCGGACTGGATTATACAAAACTGGATGTTCTGGTGCGGGAGCTTTGCAATATTGCCAATCAGGGTAAGGAAGTGGTACTTGTTTCCAGTGGTGCCATTGCAGTCGGCAAAAGGGCAGTACATATCGGCAAAGAAGACAATCCGATCGCTGTGAAGCAGGCGTGTGCTGCCATCGGACAGGCACGTCTTATGATGACCTATCAGAAGCTTTTTGCAGAATACAACCATGTGGCTGCACAGGTCCTGATGACGAAAAATACGATTGCAGAGCCGCTGAACCGCTTCAATGCCAAAAATACATTTTCAGAGCTCTTAAAGCTTGGCGCAATACCGATCGTTAATGAAAACGATACGGTTTCCACTTTCGAGATTGAGTTCGGTGATAATGATACGCTGTCAGCTATCGTAGCAGCACTGATCGATGCAGACCTTCTGATCCTGCTTTCCGATATCGATGGCTTATACACAGATGATCCGAATAAAAATCCGGATGCGGAATTTATCAGTGTTGTGGATCATCTGGACGATTCTATTATGGGAATGGGAAAAGGAACAAGCTCAAGTGTCGGAACCGGCGGTATGGGTACGAAGCTTTCTGCTGCCAGAATCGCAACCAGCTCCGGTGCAGACATGATCATTGCCAATGCGGCAGATGTCCGGATCATCCACCGCATCATGGACGGCAGAGAATACGGTACGTTATTTAAGGCACATAAGAGCGAAGAATTTGATCTGGTGACGTTTATTGAGAATATGTAATGTTTCTCGTTTCTCGCTGGTGAGTCATGATATAGTAAAACTAATTTTAAACTAGAAAAACAGCTTGATACAAAAATAAAATACTTTTTGTATCAAGCTGTTTTTTTGGCTATTTGTGTATAATAGAACTTAATACATATCAGTTTTTAACGTTTACACAAAACTTGAAACGGTCTCGCACCTTGACAATTTGTGCTAACAAGCCATATAATTACGCTTAAATGAACGTGTATAAAGTCATTTAAGGCTTTTTATGAATGAATATAGTATTTATACATTCATGATATAAAACAGCTCTAAGACATTTTTACAGCGTTGCGTCAATCATGCATAAAGCTACGCGTTTTGTCGCACTGGTGCCGTAGATAATCGTTACGGTCATGGTTCCGGTACAGATTATTCCAATACGTTTATACGACAATGTCTGAACTATATTTACTAACAATTTTTTCCATCTGTTTAATCATTTGTTTTCTTTCATTTCTTCTTTTCTTTACAAGTTCTTCTTCATTTTTTTCTGCCTCAGCATCTAAATGTTTTAAAATATTTAGCATTTCCTTTGCCCTTTTTTCACTTACATTCATTTTATTGTCATAGATTTTGTATAAGAATTGTTTTGTTATACCCATTTCAGCAGCCATATCTTTTACATCTAAATCAAATGCATTTGTTTTAAATTGCAATTTCATCTCATCTCTCCTTATATGTGCTCTCACAAGTAGACAACATTTCACGCTTATATTTATAAAACGTATTTCTACTCATTTTCGATAATTTACCTTTTAAAAGATCTATTGTGTCTTTGTCATTCATGTTACCACAAAAACTTTTATTATGCGTGTAAATAATATTTTTTGCCACAGCAGATTTCTTTGTAACTATTTGCGTTCCATTTTTTCTTCCAATTTGCTTTCCTTCTAACCTTGCAGTTTCAATTCCTTCTCTAGTTCGTTGCCTTAAATCATGTACTTCTTTTTCTGCCTGATCGAACGCAATTTTAATTTGTTCCCTAGCCAATGCTAACAAATATCTATTGACACCTTCTAATATATAATCGGCATCTGTCCCAGTAAGCTTTATTTGCCCATCCAATGCCTTTTTATAGCAGCTTGTGTTTATATGTGGCTCTTTTAAAAAATACAGTTCTATTCCGTTTTTAAACAGTTTCTCATATGTTTTAAACCCCTCTTCTGCGTTACGACTCATTCTCGACACACTATCAAATATTATTTTGTCTCCTGGATTTACCTTTAAAAGAATTTTTTCAAATTCCTTTCTTCCCTCTATCTGTGCTCCCGTAAACATTTCCTTAACGATTATTGCTTCAGGAAATTCCTTTTTTATATTTCTTACTTGTCTTTCAATGCTTTGTTTTTTTGTTGATGTTCTACAATATCCGTATTCCATAATAGCCTTTACAAAATATATCAAAATAATCGTTCGTTTATAATGATACAAACATATTTTATATTATATCACATTTTCTTTATATATTTAATACTTTTTTATGCAACGTTTAAATTGGTACTTTTTTACATTTAGTACTCGTACACAACAAGATACATATTAAAAGAGCCATTCAATATGAATGGCTCTTTCACGTAAGTTAAAAACATAAAGGTATCTTTCGAATGCCTCTAGGGTACTAAAATTATATTATAAAAATAAAATTTTGTCAAATACCACTATTCTATTCTTTTTCCAGTACATTACAGAGATTAATTAATGTATCTCTGTTTCTTTTTAGCTCCTGCAAACACTTTTTACTTAAATCTTTATTCTCATCAGAAGTAAAATCATATAATTCATTTGCAAGTTTTTCTAACATATCTGACGACAATTCAATAAAACCTTCTCTTTCACGATCATCCCTAAAAGAATAATAACCCTTACCTAAGGTTGTAATGCAATTTGCCATGCTCTTTGTCAGTTTTTCTCCCTTTCTATATTTAAGTTCCGGATTTTCAGACAATGTATCTTCTTCATTTTCATTATCCAGTTCTTCCAGATTTTCTACTGGAGCGACAGAATCTAACTCAACATTCTGTCCTTCATTATTGTTATCTTCTTCATAAGTCGGCTGATTTGTTTCTACTTCCGCTTTGACTTCATCTTTTTTTTCTACGATATCTACTTTCTTTTCTCCAGTTTTAATTTGTTCAATTATTTCTTTACACTTAGTTCTTGTCGGCTCGATACCATTCTGTATACACTGAACAATTACCTCATACACTTCCATTTGTTCTTCCTGTGTCAATGTAGCCATAGGAAGTAAACTTGACATTCCCACTTCTTCTAGCCGGACTAAATCCCAACAAGGAGCAATAATTTTATTAAATCGATTATACCTTTCTGCCTGCTGTGGTGAGATCCCAATCCTCTTTGCTACTTCATTAATAATACTACCCTTAAATCCGCTTTCTTTAAGGTACTCTTCATGCATTTTATATCTTTTACAATACAACAACGGATCTTTCGCGCTATCTCTATGAGAATTTGACATCAGAACATAATTATATATATTCTGCTCATTCTCAAAATGGCGAATAATACATGGAAACTTTGTCATTCCCTCTTTCACACCAGCGCATCTTCTTCTATGTCCTGATACGATCATGTATTTGTCCGGTTCCATTCCATAATCTGTAACTTCGATTGGATCTGAAAATCCATTTTCCCGAATTGCAATCTGAATATCTTCTGTCTGTGTAACATCCTCATTGTTTCTTGGATAATCAATTAAATTTTCATTATCAATTATCTTTAAAGATAAAATTTGTGATTTTTCATCACTTTTTTTTGCTACATTTTTAATTGTGTTTAAATTTTTTACATTGAGTGCCATTTTAATACCTCTACTTTCTATTTTTAACTTACGATTTTAAAGTCTATTAATTATCTCCTGTGTAAGTTGCTCCATCGTATCCTTTACATTTGTTTTTTTATAAAAACTAATCGGTCTACCAGCCAACTTAGAATCTACAATTGCTGCAGAATGTGGTATCTGTACATCAATGAACGTATCAAAACTACTTCTCATAAGGCTTAACAATTCACGCTGTGTTCCGACACGTCCATCATACATCGACATGTAAATTCCTAAAATATTTAGATTAACATTTTTTTCACGTGCCTGATCTACCTTATCAACCAAGGCACCATATCCTCTAATGCTATCAAGGTCACTTGACATTGGAACCAAAATACCATCTGCAAGCTGTTCTAACACGATTTTTTCGATTGCTCTATTCGAAGGTGGACAATCAATGAGTACAAAATCATACTCATTAAAATCATCCATTTTATCGCTCAACTCAATTTCTTTAAGCAGTCTTTGATTTTCTAATTTAGGACTGTAAGGTAATACATCAATTCCGACATATGTTGGTTTTCTGCAACCAATTTTTTTCGTGTAGTTCTTTTTTACAACATCTTCAAAAGCTGCATCCCCACGGAAAAAATCCAAAACATTTTTCCCATTATCTGAATATTCACTTTCATCTTCACCTAATAAAGCATTTGTCGTATCTCCCTGCTTATCTAAATCAACCGCTAATACCTTCATTCCATTATCTGCCAACACACCAGCAATATGGAATAATGAAGTTGTTTTTCCACAACCACCCTTCGAGTTAAAGAATCCAATTTTTTTCATGTCATTTCTTCCTTTCTCTTTCTGTTCTTAACTTATGTATAAATTATACCCTTTATAGGTAGGAATGTCAACATAAATATCATAATAACAAAAAGAGATTTCTGTAAAATCATTCCCATTTGTTCATACTTTTTGCATGAATTTCTGCAACTTTTGTTGCTTGCCCACCGGGGCAGAAATTGCAATTTTAAATCTCCTCACCGTGAGTAAATCAGACTACCTCTTTTAATAAATCATCTATTTTTACATCAAAACCTTTGGCTAATTTATATAACTGATCTAATGTAAAATAGTTCTTTCTGACACTTTTCCCTGATGAAAAATTAGCTTTAACAGTATTGACAGATATACCTAAATACCTCCCAATATCTGTATTATTTTTCAATTCCCTACATCCACGTAATACTTTTAAATTTGTAACTACAACCATTTTATCCGTATTATTATACAGTTCGTATACTTCCAAATATTCCTCTGCTGTACATGTTGGCTGCATAGAATCCGTAATACCGATAAAATATTCTATTGCAATATCAAATGCTACAGCAATCTTTGCTAAATACCACAAAGGAAATTTATATTTATATACCCCAGTAGCATTATACGATGTTAAATACGAATGAATTATATCTGTACCCTTTCCAGTTATTTTAGATATAACGATAGTATAACTGCCTGTACGAGCCATATCATAATATTTTGTTTTCCGTATATTATGCCTTATTCCTCTATTTACACGGTTTACTAAATCTGATTTTTGAATCTCTTGCCAATATGACATGATCTTTTCATATTTTTCTACACTTAACATAATCGCACCTAAAATAATATCAAACAAATTTTAATTTATGTATATATATTGTACCATTATGAAAAAATAGTGTCAACATGTCATATACTACTCAAAAAAGAACAGGCTAGAAACCTGCTCTTCTGCTTTAAAAAATCCTTATTACATTAATTCAAAGTTATTTCCTGATACTCTATACCAATGATCCGCCCGTTAGTATCTATCGAAATATCAAAATTATCCCAAATATATTTAAAAACAATAAATCTTATCATGCCTGGCAATGGGACTCCGTAATAAACGGCTAAATCACAAAGTCTTTTCGCGAATATAATATTATTCATATCTATATTGACCCGCACTTTTTTTTCATTCTGTTTTAAAAAAAGCAGTAATTCTTTCTTTTTTATAATATCATTATGCCCATCCAAATAATCACGCAAGCAAATATTAACAAAAGAATTAAAAGAGATCGCAAAGTGATCCGATATCCTCTTTATTAAATTATATTCTTCCTGAGAAAACCGAACCTGTCTTACAGTACTTATGCTTGATGCAAAACCTTCCGCATAACAATAAAAATCTTGATAGGACATGTTATATTTTTTCAAAATACTCTGTACAGCTAAAAAATCCTCATCTTTCATAATTTTCAAGTCACCCATAACGTTTTTCCATCCTTTCATAAGAGAAAATATACTACAGGAAAGCAACAGTATACACTATCTCCTTGTTGTATTTTATGGATGTTTTGCGTTAGCAAAACTAATATAAGTTTACAATATTGATTCATAAATTGGAACATTTATTTAACATTTTTTTAGGCATATAGAGTGTCATATAAAAAGTGATGGGTGTAGAGGTAAATATAATTAATAAATCAAATTCCTGTTAACCCCGTATTTTTCATACTTTTTACTAATATGTTACTGTTCAGAATTAGAATAAAAATGGTTTATCTATTTATTTTTTTCGCATATATTGGTATAAAATTAGAATGAATAATGTTTGTAAATATAATAAATGATTTTTTTTTCAAAAAAACTTATTATTGTTCTATAAATTTTAAGTTTAAAATTTTTTTAATAAAAAAAGCAGGTATTTCTCCTGCTTTTTAACATCACAAAAAGACTATTACGTTTCAACATAATAGTTTTCTTTTATTTTATGTACTTCATTAAAATTTTATGTATACATATACTTTAAATGTGTAATAAGTTCTTTATGAACTGCTTTAGGCTGCAGTTCCAATAAAGACACCTTTAAAATACATTCTTTAAGTATTTCCCACAAGCTGAGTATAGCTTCTACTGTCCTTTCTTTTTTAATTTTTTTATAATTATCAAATATCTTTCCATACTGGTACATTAAACTTGCCGTATCGATCAATTCTTGCTCATTATATGCAATTCGATTTTTCCGACAAACAGTCATTACTTTATAACAATCAGCAAAAAAAGTTGGATATACACGTTTTGTTACATTTTTCCCTTTTTCAGAAAAAGTAGTAGTAATACGTTCTTTGAATTTTTCTTTCAGAACAACAATATCATACTTTGCTTCCTTACATCTTTCATTTAACTTACGCTGCAAGGAATATGCAACATCTATATATTCATTTAGCAGATTATAATATTTCTTTAAACTCCTTGATTTTACACCTATATGCATGCAAAATTTTTTATTTAAATAGTGTTTTGAACTATACCAGAAACGATCTGTTTTTTCTTTTCCCGATGAGACATAACGATTCAAATAATATAATGCCAATTTTTTTGCGCCAAGCGGGAGTTTTCTAAATTCCGAATTATATAAAAATACAAAATCCGTGTCTATATAGTCCGTATATTTTTTCTTCCAATCTATAATTTCTCCATTGTTATCATTTTTTACTGGGAAGATGTCCTTTGAGAAATCGTTATCTAATATCCTAATATTAAAGTCCTCACCGTGAGGAGAATTTTTTTCTTTTTTTACAAACCCTTTTTTTTCTAATCCATTGATTATATTATAGACAGTTGCAACCGAACACTTTAGATTATCTTTTATATTTTTATAATATATAGACGCTACGGTTCCATCCTCTTCCTGAATTGTAGTTAGAAATATAATCAGATCAAATTCATATGACGTTATATTTGAGTTTAAAATTTTAAAAACTAAATTACGTTTCATCTTGTTCATATCAGTGTCCTAATGTGTCTTTTTTATGATTTATTTGTATTCAAAACATTTTCGCCATATAAAACACCTGTATTTTCTTGACATCGCATATGAAAGATGATATATATATATTATAAGACATTGCCATGCAATGTATAAAATATACCTATAGTTTTCACTTTCTGTATATTTTATGTCATATATATAATACATATATTCGGGATTCATATGCGTTTGTGTGTATTATATGTTATACAAGCCACATACATTCTGGTCCGCGAAAACTCGGAATGCATGTGGTATTTTTCGGTCAATTCATAAAGAATTAACAAATCCATATTAACAAAATATTCTTATCTTGTCAAAATTTTTTCTATCTATTCTCTAATGACAATTTCTCTTCATTTAATTGATCCACCAAACTTGTATATCTTTTTACGTTTCTCTCCATAGCATTAACTATAATTTGCTCTTGACCAATAATAGTTAGGCTTTTTTTTGCTCTGGTAATTGCTGTGTATAATAGTTCGATTGATAAAATTCTACTGTCTTCCAACATAAATAAAATACATCCTGGATACTCCCCACCCTGTGATTTATGAACTGTCTGTACATATGCCAATTCTAATAGATCAAGATCTTTTTTTTGATAAATTACATATCTATTATCATCATATTTTACAATAAGTTCTTCTTTATCAGGATCTATTTTTACAATAACCCCAACTTCTCCATTAAATAAGCCTGTTTCATTATAAATTAAATCATCCAATTTTCCTGTATATACTTTACGTTCATAATCATTCATTATATGCATCACTTTGTCACCTTCTCGAAAAATATAACTCGTATTTAGATGATTATATGAAATCTGTTTGTGCTCTATATTGGGAGGATTAAAATACGACTGCAAAAAGATATTCATGTTTTCTGCTCCCCAATTACCTTTACGTTCCAAAACTAGCACTTGTATATCAGTTGTTTTACAATTCAAAAATTTTGCTTTCTTTTCACATTCTCTAATTAGCAAATATTTTATATCATCCGTCTCAACTGCCTTTAAAAAAGAAAACTCATTACTTAAGATATTTAAATTAGGCATTTTTTTATCTTCAATCATTTTAATTGCTGAAAATATGTCATTATCTGTCTTTTGTCTAAAAATACTTTGCAAATTAAGCACAGTGAAACAATTACTCTCCACCAAGTCCCTTAAAATATTTCCGGCCAAGACCGAGGGCAACTGTCTTATATCTCCAACTAAAATTAATCTTGTTCTTGGCTTGATTACACGGCACAACTCATAAAAAATGAATATATCGACCATCGACATTTCATCAATAATAATTACATCAGCATCTAAAAGTTCGTTTTCCTTTTTAAAAAATTGAAAACCATATTCCTTTTGATCGTTCATACCGGATATACCCAAAAGTCTATGTATCGTTTTTGCTTCTTTTCCTGTCAAATCTACCAATCGCTGTGCAGCTCGTCCTGTGGGTGCACATAAAACAATTTTTTTTCCTAATTCATCAAAATACTTTGTTATCAAATCTATTGTAACTGTTTTTCCGCTCCCGGCCCCACCAACTATTATTAACAGACCATGTTTTTGAGCCAAATAAACCGCCTGTTTTTGGGTATCGGAATAACTAATCATAGTATTTCTTTCTATAGCCTGTATATTGAATAAATACTCATCATTCTCTATATGTTTTTCAGAATCCAACTTTAAAAGTGTTTTGGCAACCTCTTTCTCATAAAAAAATAATTCCGGAAGCATGACACGTTTCTCATCTGCAACATTAATGACCATAATTTTTTTTTCAATAATCAGCGCATCACAAGCCATATATATATATTTCTCATCTACATCTAACCAAGCTGTTGTGTCGCTTATAAGTTTTTCATAGATTGAATATGTATTTCCATTATTCAAATCGTTTTTCAAATAATACATAATCCCTGCTTTTAAACGACTTTCTACTGCTTTGATACCTACTTTATTTTCAATCTTTTCCGCTGTTTCAAAATCAATTCCCTCAATATCATACGTTAAGCGATATGGATCTTTTCCAATTACTTCGTAAACCTTTTCTCCGTATTTCTTATATATTTCCATACATTTTTTCACAGGAACATTATATTTTTGCAAAAAAACTATGGCGTCTCTTTCTAATCTATTTTTTTGAAATTGCTTAGAAAGTTCATATGCTTTTTTTTCTGTGATTCCGTTTATTTCCGTGAGTCTATCTGGCTCATTTTCAATAATGGTAACTGCATTTGTTCCAAAACGTTCTACTATTTTTTTTGCAGCAACAACCCCAATTCCCTTGAACTGTCCCTTTCCAAGATATGTTTCTAAATCATATATCAATATATCATCTGGAGTTCCCATAGAAATGGTCTTAAATTGTCTTCCATATTTTTTATGTATAATATATTCTCCTTCCAGAATCACATATTCATTTTTTTTTAAATTTTCAAATGTACCATTACAAACAATATTTCCATCATCATTTTTTAGTACAAATACCGTAAATCCATTTTCTGTATTTTTAAAAATAATATTTTTAACTCTTCCAGATAATTCCATATCCCCACCGAATCTTAATCATAATCTAAATTTTCTTCATGTAAAAAATCTTGTGATATACCAATGTCAAATGGTAACTGCTCAATTAATAACATAAAATCTTCATCACTAAAATTTTCTAATTTCCGGATCAACGGTAGAATTTCTGCTTTCATAAGATCATTGGCAATCGCATAATTCAACTTTAAATTTTGCATGATTTTTTCTCTTCTTTTTTCCAAACCTTCTTCTGAATTTGCATTAATATAAATCATCTCTTCCAAGGTAAAATCATTGTTCATCCTGTTTCTCCATTTCATCAAAGTTTAAAAAAATTCCAGATTTTTTTGTAAATCCATATCCGTTTTCTTCTTCTATTTCTTCTTTTAATCTTAAAATACTTTCCTCTGTCGCAAGCGGAGTAACCTTTTCGATTTCAAACTCCTCTCGATGTAATGAAAAAATTCCCATTCTCTTAAGAGGATCTATTTATAATAGATCCTCCCCCTTTCTGTGTATTAATTATACCTTTTTTATTACTTTTCGTCAATTATATTTTATCTATCAATCTCACTATATTCTTGTTGTTCTTTTATCTCATTCTTTTCATTTATGTCAACAGATCTCCGTTTGAAATCTATTATTTCTGACTTTGCTCTAAGTAATTTGGGAAGCTCTATATCCTCTTGTTCTATGTCTTTTTCTTTTTTTTGTTTTTTTTCATTCAACTCCTTCTCAAGTTCAATTTGGTGTGTCGTTTGTTTCATTATATCTTCTATTCTAACTACTCGTGGTGTTTTTTTATTTTTAAATACATCCATTTCTTTACATGAATCCTGACATGCTTTAAGAAACGGTTCATATTTGGGGTAATCTTCCGCACGATTTTGAATTGCTGAAATTAAATCTTTTTGTTGCTTATTCCCCAATTTTAATTTTAATCCAGATAGTGCCAATAGATTTCCTTTTTCAGTTTCGGTATATACATTTATTGTCACATGTACTGCTGGCACTAAATTTCCCCTTTTAAGCTCTTCTTCTTTCGTTTTACGCATTCCCTTTTCAATCATATTTACCTGCTTATCCGCCAATTTAATATGCATAACGCTACCCGGTTTTAAATCTTTATATTCGCTAGTTACAATTTCTACAAAAACACCTTTCTCAGACTTTATACTTTCTACATTCTCAAGTTGATCCATACACAATGAAACAAATACTTCCATACTACTTTGATTTGGAATTTTCATTAATTGTTCCTCTATATGTGGACTAACAGAAAGATATTGCATCTGTGATTTACTGATATCCTGCAACAATGGATATTCATTTCTGATGGACTGTAATGCTTTGTAGCCATTATTTTGAAAATCAAGTTTAAATTGTTCCATCTTACTTAACTGTTTATCTAAATTGCTTTTCGCATATTCTGCAAGCTGTTCCTGTAATATTTTTATTTTATTCTCAATTATTGTAATTCGCTCATTACATTTTTTTATTTTTTCCATGCATGTATCTATAGCATCAAAATTTGTATTTGTGATATCTAATTCACCTTGTATATTTTGCAGAAATCTTTCAGTCATTTCCAGCTCTCTTATAATTGCTGTATAGGCCTCTTGTATATTGATATATTGTTCGGCTATGTATGTATCCTTAACATCTTTCATTTTTGCCGTTATTGCATCATATTCTTTTTCAACTTGGGCATTCTTTTCAATATAATCCGCTGTATAGTCTACAATTTTCTTTTTATAACTTTCCTTTCTTTCACTTGTCAAAATTTTTGACTGCGCATATTCATAATCCTCATTCTTAATTGGTTCTAACTTTAATTGTACACCACGTTCATCCATATCTCTTCTTATTTCTTCGTACAATGCGGCAGCTTCGTTGTTTATAACGTCTAAAGATTGCTTTATTTCAGACATCCTTCTACTTCCACTCCAGCTTGCAATATAATTAAAGCTATAATTATCTGTATTAATTCCTAAACTCTTATTTACAATATAAGCCACAGCTTCCGCTTGGACTTCTTTCATTCTTGTAGGCATATTTTCACTGTTATTATGCATCCTCGAATGCGTAATTTCATGTATGCAAGTCTTTACTTTATGTGTAGTAGACAAATCTTTCTTTATCGCAATACGTTTTTCTTTAAGATGATAATATCCATTTGCCCCACTTTTAATATTTTCCTCATTAACAGGAATGCCATTTTTTTCTGATATGTTCTGTAGTGTTTTATATACTTCATCCACATTTAATTCTTTTGCATCATCAATATGCATATCCAAAATGGGATTTATTTTTTTTCTTCTCTCATCTGTATTTTTTACTTTATAGGCTCCACTTTTAGTTTTTAACGGATTACCATTTGAGTCCTTCATTAAATCTTTTTTATCTTCTTCTTTTAAATTTCGTATTGCTAAATATTCTGGTTCCTCGACCTGTGAGATATCAAATACATTTGCAGATGTAAATGCCACCGGAACTTTTCCTATGACTTTTGTGTCTATGTATCTTGAGAGACTGTTTTCATCAATATTATTCAAGATAACCTGATCGTTTATCAGCATGCTATACAATCCTGTTTTATTTCCTATAAATGTTAAATTACTATCCCCCAGTCGGTATATACCATAATCTTTTCCCTCTTTTATCTGATCCTCTATTTCTTTTTTTATAACCTTCATAAGACCACCAGAATACTTTTGGTAAGCATGTTTACAAGGTATTGTTATTTGGATTGCTTTTTCCCCTTTTTTAACCTGTCTTCCATAATCCTGCCATTGTCTTGCACCAAAAACAATACTTGCATTGGGATTCTGCATAAAAATAGCCAAGGAATTATTTAAACTATATTTCTTATAAAATTGATTAGCTCTTGCCGTACACCATGCCTTAAAATTTTCACTATCAAGTACATTCGTAATTCCCTTTAGAAGTTCATTATCTTTTTTAGCAGAAGAAACTTCAAATGCTTTATAAATTAAAGCATCATAACTAGCCAAGTAATTTTTTTCATTTTTTTCTTTTATTGTTTTTTCAAAAAATTCTTCCGCTACTTCCTGTGATGAAAATAGTTTTTCATTTATCTTTACAATTTTTCCACTGACTTTATCTATCTGCACAATTCGATAATTAATACCATTCTTTATTTCATCTGCATCATACTCTGATAGCATATTTGGATAATCATTCGTACTCTCAATGGCATATGCATAACTGATATTTTTTATAATATCATCTTTATATTGTAATTTTTCTCTTCGTTCAACCAATTCTTCCTTGTTTTTTACAGCGTCCATTTTTAAAATTACTTCACCATCTTCTTTATGATAAGTAATACGATCTTTAGGAAGTATATTTTGTTTTATTTCCTGTTCCTCAATCTTTTTCAAATCGTTTTTTTCTTCCACAGATAATTCAATATTCTGTTCTTCCTTAACATCTCCATCTCTATTTTCTGCTTCCTTTATTATTTCCTCGTACTGCTTTTTTAATTCCGTTAATCGTTTTTCATAATAAGAATCAAGAAGATTATTTTCATGAAAACGACTTAATAACTCTATTTCTTTCTTTACATCTAAATTCTCATTTATCCGATTTTTGTATGTAGTGTCAATAATCTCTGGAGCAATTACTGTATTTTCCATATCGATATAATATGCTTCAAAATTAATTCCATCTTTTGTCGTTACAATAATATCTCCCATTTCCAATCCATCCGCATAAAAATTCTTCGGTCGTTCCTCTCCGTTAATTTTTAAAAAAAGTTTTCCTATATCTTCTTTGCTCTCCATATAAGAATTATCAATATAAACAACCTCATAGTTTTTCATATTTGGGAGTTCTGCAAAGTCAGACACAAGCTGCATAAAATTTTCCACCCTATATTTTTCGTTTCCTGGAAAATCCTTTAATTTTAATACCGCAGTTTTCCCAGATCTTAATAAGATATGATCTGCATTATTAAATACTTTCGCCACCTCATCATACATGGCATCTACATTTTTCTTCGATCCATTATTACGATTTACATCAAAATATCTGCTTACCGGCTGCACACTGATATCATCTTCTATATACGCATATAATGCCAACCCTTTTTCTAATGATATTTCACTTATTTCCTGAGTCTGTAAAACACTCTTATTTGCAATTTTTTCCCTTCCTGCAGCTGGTATGTCATCTATAATACTTTTATCCTGTTTTAAAGCAGCTATAACAATCTCTTCATCTACTTTAAGTTCATTAGAAGCAAACTTATAATCTTTGGCATCTAATTTTACACAATTTAAAACACATTCTTTATCTTTTTGAGCAATTTCCGGTAAATATTGCAGGCATCCACTAATTTTACTTGTAATTAAACGTAAACCTTGAATATCTTCCTTTATATATTCTGGAATTTCATAAAACTCTTTTTTATCTTCCTTTGCTTTTGTAATAAATTGCTCTACGCTTATTCTATTATTAATTGTCATGTTTTGGATTACCAAAAACTTTACTTCATTTCTCTCCACATCTGTCTCAATGCTTTGTGGAATATTATCCAAAAGAACATTGATTTCTTTTAACTTCCGATGTTTTAACATATCCTCAACCTCTTCTGATTTTATTTCAGAATTTACCGTCCTGCTAAGGAAGTTTGAAATGTGTTTTGCCAAATCATGATCTGAAATTTCTTTGTTTAAATTTTCAAATTTATTTATAATATATTCTGTTTCATCAGAATTAAAGTCTTTCAATACAAGTTGGGATTCATTTGTTAACGAGAACTGTGATACCGTATATAAATCAGCCTTCCCATTTCCCTTAAATATTTCCATATAATAAGCCCCATGAAGTCCATTTTTTAAATATTGTATATTTGTATTTTCTGTTATATCCAAATCACAAAATACATTTGCCTTTTTAGGCAAAATTCTACCTGTTGAATCTACCACTAATGTATTTATTCCATTCCGCAAAAAAAGTTTTGCCTGATCCAACGAATATTTCATTGAATCATCATTTAATTCATCTACTGACATTAGTGATAATATATCTGTTTCATTCCACCCGTCCTTTACAACTTCTTCTATTATCGGAATACGATTTTGAATTTTCTCAGCTATATATTCCTTTGCTGTATGTTCATCCACTTCTGTATTTAAAAACTCTTTTAAAGATTCAGCTCCATTCGTTAGAATATGATTATAAATTTCATTTACTCGATCTTCCGAACTCAGCATAAATTCAAATTTTCTTATTATATTATTCATGTCTAATCCCAATTTATCATTTAAATCCGTTACATTAACTGGTTCCACAACATCAGCCCTGTCATAATGCTCTTTTATATTTTCAGGATAAAGAATCATCGTTTCTATATTAAAATGTGACAGCTTATTAAGGTATTTTTTGAAGTCATTTGCAATAGACGATTCTGGCACAATAAATGCGCCCAACACCTTATCTATATCTGGAAATGCTCTTATTGCTTTCAAAAGATCTTTTGTCCAACCAATATGATACTTTCCATTATTTTTTCGGATAACATAAACATATTTTTCCTCACCGTGAGTAGAACGTATGTTCACATCATTTATAGTAATTTCCTTTTTGTTTTCCAACGTGTTCCCATCTGTTAAAATTTTCTCAGTTAATTCATAACTCTCAATCTCTGCTTTGGAAAGTTTGGTTGTATATTCCACATATCCATATACCTCTCTATCCACTCCTGGTAATTTTTTTCTTTCCTCATACCTAGTGATATTAACAGCACTTTTTGCATTTGGAATTGTACCAATATCAATAGGTCTTTGTGTCACATAATAGCGAAACATATTTTTTTTCTCATTGTCATTTATCATAGTTTGCATATTCCTCCCATATTCCTTTTATTCTTCCATCAATTCTTTCTTCAATGCTGAAATAGCCCCTTTTAGGGAATCATTTTTCATAGATAACTTTGCCAGTTCTGTTTTAAGTATCAGTGTATTAATTTTTTTTCCGGATTTTAATTGAAACTCCTTATAGCTTTCCGGATTTTTAGATATTTCTAATAGATCTTTTATATCCTTTATTCTTTGCCTATTTTGATTAAAATCATTTTCATATTGTGAAAGTAACTCACACATCTGTGCATAATTCATTTCCATTTTTACAGTCGTCCTTATACATGTCTTTTTTATGTTTCTTTTATCATTTTATCATATATCCTTCATATTTTATACAAATACAACATATTTTGTCACATTATTGAATGTCATTAACTTATCTGCTAAAATATAAATAAAATAACAGCATTGGTATTTTTAAGCAGAAAATGCTGTATCTGTAAAACAAAGGAGAAAGCACTTATGAACAAATATTTTAGGATATTCCCTGGAATGATCGGATTAATCTTCGCTATAATACTTTTAGGTATTGGCATTATTAAAGACATAAATAAGGTGAAAATAGAAGAAAGCTGTGACAAAATAACAGCAACCCTTTCCAATGTAACTGACGTTGAAAGGCATAAAAATATGAGTTCAGATTTAGATAATTACAATTATATACAAAGTTATGCTATAAACTATATGTACAATAATCTGTTGTATTCTGTGTCAGAAAACGATTATGATGCTCCAAGTACAGGTTATCAAAATGGAGATACTATACAAATATACGTTGAAAAAGAAAATCCCACTCAAATATATAGGGTATCAACAATAAAAAACGGCCTTTCTTTTAAGATCATGGCAATTTGTGCAGGTGGGATGGGTATTATATATCTCATTCGTGGAAAATCATATAAGAGCCAATGAATAAAATATCACACTGTAATACTATAAAAATTAGAGAGGTGACAATGAAATGAATTTTTTATTTTTTACAATTATTGCTCTTGTTATTGGAATTATCGCTGATTTGATTAGTAAAAATGGATTCGTGGCGATAGTAGCAGCAATTATTGCGCATTTTATATTGCTTGTATTGTATATGTTTTTAAAGTAAGTGAACTTACAGCTGCTTCATTTAACTATGTAAAAAAACAAGGGCTGAAGGCTCATTCAAGGAGCCATCAGCCCAGTCGTTAGCACAGAAGATCACATTTACAGAGAGACTTTAATGCACCATTCTTCAGTGACGGGTAGTTGACAGTCAATCCATTCGCACTTTCTACACTCTATCTTTCTTAACTTTCCGAGGCACAAAAGTCATATAAATATCAGGATATTTTTTTTCGCCATCAAATTTAGGTTTTGCTTTAATTTTAAAATTCGCTGTATATTGATTTCCAACTTTACTTTTACATTCTAATGTAAGTCCTTTATCAGAAAGTAATTTCTTAATCTGATTAAAGGACAGCGGTTTCTTATAATGAAATAATGATATTGCGTTCTTTTCTGCGCTTATGAAGAAACCACATTTCTCATTTTCACATTTATATATATTTCCTTTCTGATAAATTTTTTCCCCACACCACCTACATTTTCCTACCACTTCCTGATTATCAGAAAATAAACCATTATAGCTTGTTGTATTTTTTTCTGCTTCATTGATAATTTCAGCCACAAAATGTTTTACCTCTTCTATAAAGACATCCGCCGATAACTCCTTTTGTTCTATTTGATTTATCTTGTACTGCCATCTTGCAGTCATTTCCGGACTCAATAAACTTTTAGGAAATACTGTACTTGCAAATAATGCCTTGCGCGTAGGATTAATATAACTTCTTTTATCTTTTGTAAAATTTTCTAAAAATCCTTTCTTATAAAGTTCTCCTATAATCCCAGCTCTCGTAGCCCCTGTTCCAATTCCCATTGGAACCATTTCATCTCCAATTTCAATTTTATCACCGGCATTTTTCATTGCAGCCAGCAATGTATCATATGTATATGGTTGTGGCGGTTGTGTTTTTTTACATAGTCTATTTATTTCAGTAACAGGTATTTCTTCTCCAATATCCATTTTGGGCAAATTATCATTCTGTTTTTCCTGTTTATGGAATAATTTTTTTTCTGTTTTTTTCCATCCTTCATCTACAACCGTTATTCCACTTGTTTGAAAAACATGACCTGCCACATTCAAATACACTCTTGTTTCGTCATATTTCATTACTGTATCAAAAGCTAATAACATTCGACTTATTACCAAATTCAAAATGTTTTTTTCTTTTGTTGTTAATTCCAGAAAATTTACATTTTTAATATTTTCTGTAACAATCAAGGCATGATGATCTTCAATTTTTTTATTATCGACAATCCTTTTGTCAAGATTCAATCCCTTTTTTAATAATGTTTCAGCTACCACAGAATACTGCTTAATTAAAGATATATCCTGTATACGCTGCTGCATCTCCTCGGCAACATCTGTATTAAGATACCTACTATCTGTTCTCGGATATGTCATTAATTTTTTTTCATACAAATTTTGTAAAGCCTGCAGCACCTCTTCTGGACTGTAATCATATAGACGGCTTCCATCCCGTTGAATGCTAGTTATATCATATAATTGCGGGCGATTTAGCATTTTATGCTCAATAATAACGTTTTCGACACATGCTTTGTTTTGCTTTCTTAAATTCACCTCGATCTCTTTTGCTTTGTATTCATCGTCAATCTTATTATTATTTCCATCATAATAAATTGCTTTTACACCGTTTTCCGTTGTAATTTGTAATTGATAATAAGGCTTTGGCACAAAATTCTTGATCTCATAATATCTTTCTACAACAAAATTCCATGTTGCAGATTGTACTCTTCCCACAGACAATACTTCTCCCTTGTTTAGATTTTCTCTGTATTTAACAGAAAAATATCTGGAGAGACACATTCCTATGATCCAGTCAGCTTTTGCTTTTGTAAACTGTCCAACAATAATATAGTTAAACTTATTTATATCCTCTAATTCTGTAAATGCTCGCCGTAATTCATTGTCTGTTATAGACTTAGCGCATAACTTTTTTACTGGTTTTTTACATCCACTCATTACACGCACAAGCCATTGTATATAATGTCCCTGTGGTCCATAATCACCACAATCTATAACCAATTCAACATCTTCCCTATTAAGTAATTTTTTTACATTATAGAATTGATGTTTAGTATTTTCTATGATTGTAAGTTTCCATTTTGCAGGTATCAATGGAATTACGTCCATGCTCCACATTCGAAAATTTTCACTATATGCTTCAGGTTCGGCAAGACCTACCAAATGTCCTACACACCAGGTTACTAAATATCCATTTCCCTCATAATATCCTTCCGCCGTATTTTTTTTATCTGCGTTTAGAATATGCGCTATTTCTTCTGCTACAGAAGGTTTCTCCGCTACACATAACGTATACACTAAATATCCTCCTCACGGTGAGAAGATTCTTCTCTACTTTTTTGCTTTTCTGCTTCCTTTACTGTTTCTAATAAAATATTCATTTTTCCGTTTTCAATCATTTCCGTTACAACAGAAATATCAATGTTATTTTTACTGCATACATTTTGTAAACGCTGCATTCGTTGTTTTTCGACTTCCCGATCCCTTATTTTTTTAAGTGATTTGAGTTCATTTTCAGCATTCGTATAATCCTGTGCTACCATGGTATATTTTTGCCTTTTTACCTCTACTAAAGCTTCCTGTTTTTTAATTTTTCTCTCAATTACCTTTAAACTTTGTTCAGTCTCTTTATTCATCTTTTCGTTACTCCTTTTTTATCATCTTTTTCTTTTTTTCTTAAATAGACTAACAATATCCCACTAATTATAAAAAGAACCCATGACCAAATATGATTAAGTAACATCCTTATTATTATTGTTCCCAGTCCTTCTTCACTCTGCGTATTCACATTATCAGAGTTGTTACCTGATTGTTCTTTTTCAGATATATCATTAGTCAAATTTTCTTGATTTTTTTCAGATCGAAACATTGTCAAGCAATTTGTTGCAAAATTAGGCATTTGGTGCTTCTCTCTCTGATATTGCCATATATACTGCCATAAACGTTCTGTAACATCATAAAGATCTGTCATTTTAAGTTGTTTGCATTGTTTACTGAACAGTTCCAACTTATCCATATACTCATCATAATCAAAATCGTTATTTTGAATAATAATATATGGTAAAACACATGCATAATAAAACGTCAGTATCTGTTCATCAGACAACTCATCCCATTCCTCATTTGTTCCACTCACACCTTTAAATATTTTTTTTGATGATTTGTTCTTTGTTCCATTTACAAAAGGTGACCAATCATCCTCAATCTGCTTCTTTCGAATCTCCTTAATCTTATTGTAATACCAGTCAATCACATCATCTTCTGACATACCAGGGAAAATATCAGAAACAAAATTTTGCTGTTCTAATTCTGTTTCATCCATATCCCCAAATAACGGTGTAAGTTTTTTATTAGTTGGTTCAGATCGTACGATCATATCATATGTCACATCCCATAAACTTTCTGTACCGCACTCATAATAATCTGGTATTTCTGCAATTTCATATTCTTTATAACTCTTATAATAGTACATAAGATCATATGTTTGGCTACCATTTAATAAAAAGGACATTGCATACTGGTTTTCCTGTGTCAGTACGCATTCAAATTCATCCTCTGTTTCTTGACTAATAAACAAAAGCTGAATTTCATCCATGAATCCATCTGGAACATTTATATGTATATTAAATGCAGCCTGTCCTGTTTTATTAGTCTCGTTTTTTTCTGTAAGATCCTGTCCTACAACGCTTTCGGTATCTGTTATATTTTCACTTTCTTCATAAACCTGAGTTGCAAAAACATGAACCTGCATTAATAACATTAATACAAATACCCGTATTCCCATTTTTAATTTTTCCATTTACATACCTCTTTTTACCAATATCTTCTAATAGCAAGAATTTGTTTATATGTCGCATTTGAAATTTTTACCCCATCATTTGGATTTGAAGCATGTACTATTTTCCCGTTACCAAGATAAATACCCACATGTCCAACACCAGTTACTCCATTTCTACCATAAAATATGAAATCACCTGCCTTCGCATCTGCTAAACTATTAATAGATATCCCCCCTTGAGACTGCGCTGCGGCCGTTCTAGGTATTGTTTTTCCAGTTATTTCTTTTGTTAATATATAGGTAAAACCTGAACAATCTATCCCTACACTTCCTTTTTTGGTTGTATCATTGCACCAAGTCAATCCTCCAAAAGCATAATTATATCCAATCTTTTGTAATCCAGCTTCCGCTATTTTTGCACCTATACTTTCGTCAAAATCATACTGCCCCAAATCAACTGTATCATTACCATTACCGCCTGTCACATTTCCAGTCACACTATAATCCGTGCTATAACTGTCATCTTGAAGTTTTAAAAAATCCACATATGCCAAACAAAAATTCCGATTAGAAATTAATAACTTTAATTCTTCTGTTTCCTTATCAGTCAGTGTATCTTTTAACTGCAGTTCATTAATCCGATCATCCCATTCTTCTGCTATCAATGCATTAATGCCGTTAAAGTCCATTACTATTCTGGTTCTGCGATGTCCCAGGCATTCTTTGTATCCATTACATTTAAAATGATATTCCTTATTTGTACAACTTTTTAAATCTGCATCAGTGCAATATGTTGTATGTCCTCCACACTTACCAGCTATAGTCTTATTTGTGCACTTAGATAAATCTGTACAGTATGATGTATGACCTTTACATGAATACGACTCCTCACAGCAATTCCTTCCACTATATTTTTTGTGATATTTTGTATCAGATGATCTTAAACATGTTTCCTTCGCATAATACACCCCATCTTCATCCGGCGAATCACAATATTCCATACTTAGCTTTTCTGAATAAAGATTATTAAGTAAATTCCACAAATAAACATATGTTTCTTTTTTTTGTGATTCCTCTACTGTCATGCTATATCTGGTAATCATAAGTACATTGAATACCGGTTCTATAATATTTGTAAAGTCATCTGCATTCGGTATTGAACTTAATATCGTATCCTTTTCTATTGCAATTTCTTCTCCACTTAAATTATTGTATAAAGTAATGATTTCATTATCGTCTTTTAATTTGTTATACAAACCAATGACATCATCTGCATAACTCTTTACCTGTTTTTGTGACATTGCTGATACATAATCATGAATACTCCAAGTTATATCATTTTCATCTTTTGCCTCTCCACTAAAAAAAGCTCCAAATAACAATAAGGGTGTTGTCAAAATTACAACTAATCCTATAATTCCTATACCAGCACCACCAATTAGCAATTCTTTCATTCCTGCAAGTAATAAATTTTTTAAGCCACTCAACAGATTTGAGAATATATTTTTAACACCTGTCTTTACGTTACTTTTTACTTTTTGTCCAGCTCTTTTCCAACCATTTTTTTGAATATATTTTGCAGCACTAACGGTTTTTTTACCTGTTTTAACACCTAGCTTTACTCCCGTTTTAATACCACGGTACGAAAACCCTGTTGCCTTTATTCCAAATTTCGTGATCTCTTTAGAAGCTTTTGCAGTTGCCTTTATTGTTTGTACAGACTTATGTGCGGTTGCAAGTGTCTGTACCCCTATATCATCACTTTCATTTAAGGCATCATCAAAAATACCTATTCCCTGCCCAATAGCTGTTTTTACAATATAATTTCCGCTTTTGACAGAAGTTTTTAAAGTTGCCTTTCCCATTTTTACAGTTGTTGCTCCAAACCCTTTAACCAAAAACTTTCCGTCTTGCTTTATTACCTGTATACCTTTATTCCTATGTCTAATATTTTTAGATGTCAGCAATTTTGCTGTATGAATTATATGATTTCGTTGTATCTGATGATATATTGTTTTCTTTACACCATAACGCTGTACACGTTTTATTGTACTTGCAGTATGCTTATATACACCCGTACCTATATGATATCCAGACTTGATTGTCTGGCTTATTGCTTTTTTTGTAATTCCAAATCCTTTATTTGAAATCTTATAATACTGACTCAATGCATAGGCTCCAGTAATCCCAAGTCCAATCGCATTTAATCCCAAATCATTTGTTTTCTGTAGTTGATTTTGGATATACTTCCTAGACATATCTGTCAGATGAATATTATTTTTCTTATCCAATACCAGTGGTGCTTTATTTCTTTTTTCTTTATTTTTTACATAATCATATGTTCCTTTCTCCTTTGTTTCCTTCTTATCTCCATTTTCTTTTGTTTGATTCTCAGAACTTTGTTTATAAGCGTTATGATTTTCCTGTGTTTTTTCACTATTTACATTGGATATATCAGTCTTAAGTCCCTGCCCCACATGCACTGATTGGTTGTTTCTAACCCTATTTTCATATCCCTGCTCCCGTCTTTGTTTTTCCTCATAACGTTTTTCAGGATTATACACATTAGACTGTTGTTTTTTTTCAGTCATACGCTCTACATTATGAGCAAACGACGCTGTATTTACTGTCCCACTTCCCCCAACAACCTGCGATTTTATATCATGTTTGGATGTTGTATGTATTTTTTCCCCGCTGTCAACGTACTGTTCTGTTTTGTTTAATTTCTCATATTCTTTTTTATGGAAATTACCTGACGTAGTTATTGTTGTTTTTTTCATTTGCTACTTTTACCTTTAGAAAATGGGATGGAAAGCATCCTACCATCCCACATTTCTTTTTTACTTTTCGTTTTTCAGAAGTCTGTCGAGTAAAATACTCCTCATATCATCTGGCATATCCTGTAAAATTTCATCGACTTTATTTTGTTTACCGCCATCTTCTTCTGTTTCATGAACACCATGGGAATCCTGCATTTCATTACCCCTATCTTCTTTACTTAAGCCCGAATTTTTTTCAAAATCTAAAGTTGTCTCCTCACGGTGAGTGGATTGTTCCAATTCTTTTGATAAAATCAAATTTTTTGAACTGGGATTTATCCCATAATACACCCCCTCAGGCTGAAGCAATTCACCATTACCATCCATTGTTTTAAATAACTGTTGGATATCCTGATGAATCGTTTTATTTTCGACTTTGATATTTTCATCAACATCATTGATTATGTCCGTTTTTTCTTCCCGCTGTTCTTTTTCTGCAACATTGTCTTTTTCTTTTCTTTGAAGTTGTTTTTGCTTTAGTTCATCCAACTTAAAACGTTTTCTTAATTCGGTTGCATCTTCATTCGTAAGTTTTCCATCTCCTTCTTCAATATTGAAATTTTCTCCAAATTTAGTTGACATTAACTTGTATAAATAGCTATCTTTCGGAAAAGAATCATTAAATGGTACGATTACTTTCTCTGCAAAAAGTAATCCACATCCCTCTTCCGACATCGTCACATAATTTCTTTGCGAATCCGATAAGTGTAACATTGTAGCTAATTCTTCAAGGTTAGAATCGGATTGATTTAACATAATAATATGTCCTGAATTACTTATCATTTTTCTCGCATTTGGACTGGCTAACAATCCTTCTACATCCTGAGTTATACCTGTAATTACAAGACCATATTTTCGACCACGTTTAAACAGATTTTCAATGTAGTTTGCAGAAAATTCATTTGCAAATACAGTCTGAACTTCATCCATATATAAAAAAGTCAATTTTTGGCAATTTGAATTTTGCACCATCCGGTTCCATATAAAATCCAAGATAATTGATAATCCAATCTGTCTTAGCTGTCCACCTAAATCCCTGATTGTAAATACAATTAGCCTCTTTTTTAAATCCACATTTGTTCTATGAGCAAAAACATTCATTGATCCTTTTGTATAATACTCTACAGATTGTGCAACAATATTTCCTTCTTCCGATAACTCTGCTTCATGATTAAGTTCAGATTGAAAATCTACTAAAGTTGGCTGGTAATCTGGATTATAATCATTCCTTAAATAATTACCATATGTATGCCTTAATGCCCTATCTACAATAGTTCTTTGCATCGGTGTGATTATAGTTTCTAAATGAGACGTATCACCTACTGACATCATTCCTTCTACCAAAGACATGACAAATTGAGATTTCAGCGTCATAGGATCGGCATCGTCATCACTGTAATTTTTGGACAAATCAAGTGGATTAATGTAATTTGTGGAATTTGCTGAAATATCAATTATTTCCGCAATATCTCCAAAGGCAGAAATAAATCCTACATATTCGTTATCCGGATCAATAACAATCAAATCCGCCTCATCCTCTGACATATTTAAAATCACGTTCAACATTTCACGTTTAACCGCAAAACTTTTTCCACTTCCTGTCGATCCCAGTACAAACCCATGCGGCGACTTTTGGTTCACTCTTTTTGATAAAATCAAATTTTTTGAAATAGAATTTATTCCATAATAAAAGCCCCCAGGTTGAAACAATTCACTACAAGTGAAAGGAATAAAAATGGATAGACTTTCCGTTGTAAGTGTCCGGTCTATCAATAATGCATTATGACCTAACAACAATGACTGATACATTCCTTCTTCCTGCTGATAATTTAATGTTTGAAATGTGCAAGTGTACTTTCTCGCTTCCTTTTTTAGCGTATCGCAATTTTCATTTAACTCTTCCATTGTCATCGCATCGCATACCATAACTGTTATTGACGTTAGAAACGATTTTTGGTTTTTATTAATCATGTCGTCTCTTAATTCTATTGCTTCCGTTAACGAATGCTCTAAGTCATGCGATATGGTGGCTGTTATATAGCCACTTTTAATAGCAGCGTCTTCACTTTCACGTTTTTCTGCTTCCATTCCAGTTATCTGCTTATTTACTCGATCTAAACCTTTTGCCTGTTCTACCGGATGAACCATTATATTTATAATACATGGAAAATCGGTGTTAGAGATTTTGGCAATAAAGTCATCCGTAATTGATGCCGGAAGATTATTCAAAAACATAACGCGATAATATTTTCCATCAATTTGGAAATAATCTCGATCAAAGAAAAAGCTCGCCGGAGCCACATAATCTTTTGATGATATTCCCTGTTTCTTTATAAAATCGTAGTTAATCCGAAACGCCCCAACATTATTAGGTCTGAAAATATCATGCAGTATAGAAAGTCTTTCCGTTGTAGATAAAATTCTGGAATTTGCACCAATATGCTGTAAATTATTAATAACATCCTGCTGGGTTCTGTGAAATCTAAGAACTGCCTCAAATGGATTATTGGCTTTTTGTGTTATTGTTACATACTTATTTTGTATTATATCATTTTTTCCACTTGCAAGCTGCCGCATGATAATCCTGTTATACTCTTTCCGGTGTTCATTAAGGTTATCATGTCGCATTTTAAACGTAATCTCATCTTCCTGGTTTTCCTGATTTGCCCTTTTATTCACAATGCTTATATTTACCAGCATATCTTCAGAAAAATAATTTAAAAACTCTCCGTATTTACAGAAAATCGCAATCTGTTCCGCTTCTTTGGATACCTGATAGTTAATATCTTGCATTTCAAAAGTTTTGGAATACACCCCCTCCAAAATTTCGAAAATTCCTTCTTCATAATCAGCAATATATGGAATTGTTTCCTGCACAGATTTAGGCACATTACTCATTGCAGATCTTCTTCTTTTCATTCGCTTTGCTTTTCGTAGCAGTTCTTTCTTTTCATCATCCTGTTTTTTTAATTTTGCTTTTCTTTCTGCTTCCATATATGCAAGCTGTTTTCTTCTCTCTGCTTTAGATAGAATGTAATTCGGATTTTCCCTCTGTCGTAACTGAATACTTTCACATTCCATTCTCATTTTTTCCAACTTACGATCCGTATCCGAATATCTCTGTTCTGATTTAATCTTACGTTTAATATCTGCCTGCTGTTCTACCTTATCTCTATATTTTTGGAAAAAAGATTTTTTTAATTCAATTTCTTCAATTTGTTCACCTGCTTCTTCCTTATAGATTTTATAAGCTTCCTCTATATTAATTTTTTCTTCCTTTTCTTTGTGTGTTGTTAACATTGTGTTCTCCCTTATAACTAAAATCAAAAAAATTAATTGACTCAAATTTTCTTTTTTTAGGTTTTATCAAATAAAAACGTACCAACATTTTTATTTGTGTTTCTGGTTTTAATCCATTTTTTTGTGGTAAAAATCCCAAAACTCCAGCCGGCAAACACAAAACAAAAATAATATCTTCCATTTTATCCATACCAACAATCGGTCTAATCTGAAAAAAACAAAAACCTACAACCAAAAACATATAGCATATAGCCAACAAATTTCTTGCTGTAAATCTTTTCCAAACTTTTGTTTTGTATTCCCTAATCTCCTTTGGTATTCGCACTGCAATCATGAATTGTACCCCCTTTTTATGCCGTTAATAATCGTCCTGCCCATTGATCTGACTTAACCAATGCCATAAGAAGAACCAGACTTAATACCAGTAGATCAGATAAACCGCTTGTCCAGTCTGAAAAAGAGATTGATCCTGCAAGTTTACAGAACAAAGATAAGGATATTACCATAAATAATCCACGCAAGCAGATCGCTATATACACAAAAGCAAAATTTTTAAATGTTCTTGAACCACTTCCCATTCCATCATCAAGACAAAGAAATGCAAACGGTAATGGAGCTACTGAATTGACACACGTCAACTCAAATGACCTAGCATATCCCATTACATTAATCATTATTCCTATGATCTTCAAAAAGAATATAAATAAGCAACTTGACAGCCATATTGCAAATACTTCTCCAAAGTTACTATCATTTAATGTTGTCTGTGCTGATGTAGCAAGTTGACTTCCAACCGTTATTGTGTCTGTACTAACCTGTGTAATCCATTTAGATACAGTTGTAAACACGAATTTTAATGCATCTGTTGAAATATCTATAGATGCTTTCGCAATACACAACTTTGCAAAAACCCTTATAAGATATTCATATTTAATGACATCTCCATTGATTGTAATTTTTAAAAATTCAATCAAAAAACAGATTCCACAAATTATAGTTGCTGTCGGCTTAATGATTCCACTTATACTATTTGCTATTGCAGCCCAATTTCCCGAAAAAACATTTGCTGTTAATGCCGTATAAGAATCAGATAAATATTGGTCAAATCCCGAAAAAGAATCAATTATACTATTTATCATTCCCGTACGCATAGAATCAAATATATTTGTCATTGTAATATCTCATCTCCTATTTTAAGAAAGTTTTTGCGCTGAATCCAACTCCATATACAATTACGCCAGCAATTAAAATCCTTACACCCTGCACCTTATCATCTGCTCGATTGTCTTTCCATCCAAGTCCAAATTCCACTGCTCCTATTAACATAAATAAACCACCTACACGTTTTATCCATTTAGTAATAATATCAGTAAGCCACGTCCATTCAGTATCCCCATTATCAGCAAAAATAATTTGGGGTGTAATCAGTAATACAACCCACATTATTGTTGCTATTGCTGTTTTATTTTTATACAGATAAGCAGATACTTTCTGCACTTTGTCTTTTACCATATCAATCATGTTTTTTTCAGTATTCTTAGTCATTTCTTTGTCCTCTCTTTTCATAAAGTTTAATTAAATATCTATTTCTTCCATAAGTGCATTTAAGTTATCATCAAATTCATCTATTCCTCCTTTATCAGTTTCTTCATAATTTAATTTTGAGAAATGATCATTTTCCAGCTTCGATAATTCTAAAAAAGTCATTTCTTCATTCTTTTTTTCATTTCGAACTCTTGCATTTTTCATTGCATTAATATCATTTAAATATTGTTGTTCTTCATACTCCTTATGTTCTAAAAAATGTTTTGTAGATTCACTTTCAGCTATATTTTCTACATCAATCTCCTCACCGTGAGAAGATTCAGCATTTTCATTACTTGTTGGTTGATCTATATGTTTTACATCTTCATTTTGTTTTTCTTCCATATCACTACTATCAGAAGACTCAGCACTGCTTGTATTACCTTCATCTGAAAACATACCATTTACCACTCTATTTATAGCAGCATCTATATCATTAACAGTAGCACCGGATGAAAAAGTTACATTTTGCACTGATATAGTATTTTTAACAATATTCACAATTTCCTCATCATTAAGGGAATGAGCCTTAAAAGCATTATTACTAATACGTTCTATTAATGTCTCCTCACCTCTTTTTCTATTTCTAACCTCTTTTATAGCTTCGCTTTCCACATAAAGTGTTTTTTCCACTGTCGGTGTTTCTATTCCAGAGTTCAGCATTACATCAAACGCTTTCTGACTAACTGCATTGCACACATGTTCTATATTTTGAATATGTAATTCACATTTTTGCCTTTCTATGTTGTGACGGACTTGATCCATCTTTGTAAAAATAGTTGCAAGTGTGTTACCCAAAAAATCAAGCCGTTCATTTTCTTCTGTATCTTCAAGATTTATTTTTTTTAAGTAAAGCTTAAATAATTCCTGTTTATGCTTTATCTCATCCGAATTAACCTCATAGGGGAGATTTCCACCATCCTCCGATCTGGAAAAAAATCTGTGATCTGCAAAATCAAACGTATCATCATACACAGGTTTATAACCATCCACAAACAAAATACATTTATGTAATGCCATCTGAGATATTGCATTAGGTGTCATTAATTCAATACCGACTTTATCAAACTGCCGTGTTGTACTTCCATTTGTTCCTCTTGATTCAGAATAGCTTTTCTTATCAAAAGTACCCTTTCCAAGTAGTTTTGAAAGATAGTTTATGGTATCTTCATTTTTGATTCCTCCCATATGAATAACTGACGCACAATTATCCAAAATAACTTGCCATTCTTTCTCATACATAACTTTTAGCTGCTCCAAGGATTGCAAAATAATCATTATTGAAATACCAAGGCTGCGTGCATATGCCAAAATTTCTGTAAACATTGGTATTTTTCCCGTATTTTTAAACTCATCTAATATAAGCCTTACAGGTATAGGAAGCCTCGCACCTTGTTTTGCATATTTGACATTCGCACATTTATTCAATTCTGAAAATAACTGTGTAAGCATCATTCCACTTATAAACTCGAAAGTTTTATTTGTTGGTGGCATTACAATAAATAAAGCTATTTTCTCTTCACCTATGCGATCCAATTCCATTTCATCATATAAACTCATATTTCTTACAGAACTTATGTTAAATGGTGCCAACCTTGCTACTGCAGAAATGATAATCGATTTTGCGGTTTTTCCTGCACCCGCTTTAAAATGTTTATACTGAATATATGCAATATGATTATTTCTGTATTGTTCCTGTCGTTTTTTTTCTTCTATATAGTGATTGACAAGTTTTTGTTTTTCCAAATCACCATTTTCGGCATCAAGAACCAATTCTTCCCAAGCCTCATTTGTATCATCAAACAGGTCAAACTGTTCATATCCAAGTTGCTGCATTATTGCATCAAAATCGCTTATATACCCTTCATTATCTTCACGTACTTCTGCCAGACGTAAAATCTCCAATGCTTTAGGAAGGCTACGTTCATCTTCCCTTAATTCATACAACATATAAAAAAATACACATTGTAAAAGAAGTTGTTCACCCTTTTCCCAAAATGGATCATTAGATTTTTTGTCACCATCTGTGTTTTTCATGATAGAATCAATCAACGTCATTACATCCTCTTCATGTTCTTTATTAAGATAATGAAAAGGATTATATGAATTTGATTGTGCCATATCTATCAAATTTAAAACCTTTATTTTGTACAACTGTTCCGTCAAATGTGTGCCAATTCTCCGAAGTACATCTCCTTTCGGATCTGAAAATACATAACTTGCATTTGCCTGCGCAGCATTTGGCAGTACCAAAGAGTATGTCTTTCCACGTCCTGACCCAGCCATAACTAGCATATTATTATTGATTTCCCCATTATATAGAGAAATTTGAACATTTTTTGACAGAATCATTTGCGACGAAGAATTTCTTTCTTTTTTTATCCGTTCAAGCTCATTTACATATTCTTTCTTAACATTTCTCAAAAGACTACGGTTTCCATTTGGGTTCCAATATTGCCTACCCCAATTCTTGACACGAGACTGTTGTTCAGAAAAATAATCAAAAGCCTCTTTTCGCTCATCTAATTCCAAATCCGACATTTCGCTTGCAATGCCATCTAACCATTCTTTTTTTTCATTTTCCATTTTTCATCTCTTTCCACACCTTTTTAAAAGAACATAAATACACCTTTATATGTAAAAAATATTTCCAGGGTGCATGATCCGTAAAATAAAACTTCTTTTTTTTTCCTGAAATACGTTTAAACTGTTTGACTTTTCCCCACTCAGCATCACCATACATTCTTTCCTGCGCATACTTTTTGCTCAACTCGACATTCAACATAGCAAAAAGTACAACATCAATCACTAATCCATACCCTACATACTTTAAAGTACTTTTTGTAAATGCTATTTTTTCCTCATTCCCCGCACGCTTTATTGTGATGTTATAAATATTTATTATATCTATCTCATTTTCAGCCATTCCCTGTTCCTTAAGGCATCTCTTATACTCAGGCATGTCAATCGTATTAGAAATGTATACCATGCAATACAATATAAATATTGCCAGCATTGCTGTTAGCAAATATTCTACCGTATGCCTCTTTTCATTAGGCATTTCAATTCCTCCTGCAATCACCTTATATTTTCAACTTGCTCTTTACTTACAGTTTTTGATTGTTCCTTGTTGAGATTCATTCTCTGATTTTGTCTTTCAGCCCATTGATGTGCCTTTTGGAATTGAATTTTGGATGGTTCTTTACTCTTTTCCCCTTGTTTCGATTTGAGGTTTTTCTTTTCATCCACCAAAATTTTTACAATTCCGTTAATTTGTTCTGGCATAATGTCCTTTTCAAATGCAGGCTTTAATTCTTCCATACTAAGCCCGCTTTTATAGCCGGAATAAATATTATTTAACGCATCTACACTATCTATTTCTGTGATCTGTTGCATATTCTCTAATGTTATTGCATTTTCTTTTGCGAATTTAAGGAGAATACTTACATACTCAACCTGTTCCGTTTTTTTATTTTTAGTTGCATCTTTAATAACCAGTAGCTTGTTCTCTGGAATCTTTTCAATAATACCTTCCATCAGTTGTTCTCTCACTCTTGGTAAAATTTCTATATCTACACATAATTCAATCTGCTCTCTAGTTAATCCAGCATTATATCCAGCCATTGCATTATCTATAATCTGGTAATCTTTTGTTTTCCAATATAGTTTTACGCAATGTTCAATTTCCACATTTTTTAAACCTTCTTCAAAACCGATTCTTCGAATTTCCATTTCCTCCGGTCTAATATTAAGATCCATATAATTTTTTACCTGTTCTATACTCAATCCATTTGCCAGACCCTTTTTTATTTCCTCCTGCTGTTCTCTTGAATAATCCTTCAAATCCAAATTGTTTTCCTTAATTTGGTTTTTTGCTCTATAATTATTAAGGAATTTAGATGCATCTTGATTTTTGCTTTTTTCCTCTGTAATCTGTTCTGCCTGGGACGCAAGTAACATTCGCTCCTCAGAGGACAAATTTAAAAGCAGCTTTGCATGTAAATCATGCTGCCCTTTCAAATCATCTATTTGATTTAATATTTCTTCATTTTGATCCATTGCTTGTATTGGAGATTCCATATTTATTTGCTGGAGTTCATTTTGTTTCTCAATAATTTTTGTCTGGAGTTCCTCCAGTTTTGATATTGTTTCCTTTTGCGTCATATTATTGACAAAAATACGATAATCTACTTGTTGCGCTGCTTCATACTTACTTAAGTCCTGTTCTGACAATCTGTTTTTTTCTATTTCACCTTGCGACAATCCCTGCTCACGCATCTGCACAAAAAAATGATTTGTTTTCATCTGCATATCTATTGTTGCCTTCGCTTCTGTATAATCCATACCATTAATGATATCTTCCGGTTTAATGGTATATCTTTCTACATTCTGCTCATACAGCGATCTATAATTCTCAAACTCCGCTTGCGTATTAAATACAAAATAATGAGCATCCTGTTTAAATCCCCCCGCTTCTTTAATTTCTTCTCTGATTTCATTCCATCTTGGATTCCAACCTTTCCAACTTTTTGTAACAGCAGCCTTTTGAACATCTTCATCCGTCAATCTATCATTGGTTTCAAATATTACCTCACTATTTTTATAAACCGTATAAGACGTATCTGTTCGTTTTTGTTTTTCATTATAGGTACTTGTTAACTCTATGTAATGATTGGGATTAATCGCATCTACTACATAATAATTTTGACCTCTCGAATAGTCTCTACGGGCATTTTTGTTCATTACTATTGTAAAATTATTCTTTTCTCCTCCTTTTGCCTGTTCCGGAGAATTATAAAATTTTATTTTTTCATCTTTCATTACTTTTTCCAGCATAGAATAATCTTTTTCTTCATATGCTTTCTTTAATGCCTCATGAAATTCTTTATTTCTTACAACAGTCTCTTTCACAACTTTCTCATTATCTCCAAATGTATTTTCTGCATTTATATCATCATGTAACTGATCTTTTTCTTCTGGCATTAAATCTGATTTTTCAACTATTTCATGTTGCCTGTCTCTGTTCAGTGTCTGAACAAAAATATTCATTTTATCGAGATCTGATTGTAAAACAAAATATGTTCTTTTTACTTTGGGATAGCCTTCTTCATCTAATACCAGATTGCCATCTCTATCTACGATTTCTTCTTCTAAAAATGTATATGGAAAATTCATCATTTCTGCATACATGGCTAACTTGTCAAGTTCCGCTTCGGACATCTCTCTTCCATTTTCCAATGCAATTGGAACCATGCACTCTCCAGTTTTTTCCATAATTTTTTTCATTTGCTTTGCCTGTAAATAACCGTTGCGTCGCTGACGTTGTGCCTTATTCATCTCTTCATATTTCATGTTAAACTCTTTGCTTTTTTCATACCTTGCAATTAAAAAATTTACAAATCGTAACATTAATTCTAATGTATCTTTTGCTAATCTTAATCCGGTGCTAACACCAAATTCCATTGTCCTAAGTACGCCATCTACTTCGCTCATTTTTTTCCTCACATCTATTTAATTTATACATAAAAAAGACACATATTATATTAGTTTATAATACATATTTTGTCAATTTATATATCTACTCACGGTGAGGAGATATATGTAACATTTTTCATTTTGAATTTTTAAAAGCATACAAATTTAACATTAAAAAAGAACAGTTTTTCTAACTGTCCTTTTTTAATGTTAAATCTATTTTGTATTTACAAAGAATTTAATATTTTTGATGCTTAAAATGGAAATTTTTTATGTTTCTTTATACTCCCCTGTTCCTATAAATGTTTTATAACAAATTCTTTAAGTTTTTCTGTTTCTCCTTCAAACCACCTTTTTGCCAAATCCTTCAATTCATTTTCTATCAATAATTCATGTTTCTGTGCTAGGGTATAAAATGTATAACGTCCTTTTCGATATGTTGTCAAATAATTTTTTTTTATCATTCTTGCCAAAAATGTTGAAACAGTTTGTGGTTTCCAACTATGTTCAAATTTCTGATTAACAGCATCCACGATATCCTTTAATCTCATCTCCTCTTCTTTAGTAAAAATTACTGACATAACTTCTTTTTCGCTTTTTGATAAATCAATCATTTTCTTTTCTCCTTCATAATATTTTTACTTTACCATTTCTACAAAACCTAACCTTATATTTTTGATTATTTCACTCATCCACCGGATATATTCATTCTGCTCCATATGCCGTATCCTTACACAAATGCGGATAAAGGCTGTAGTCCGGGAAACATACCGGATGCGATGCCATGCAGACAGTTTCACCAATGCAGATTGGGAAAGTTGTGTCCATCGACATCAATAAATGCTACTTTCATGACGTCAGGACTTTTCATCATATTCATTTTCTGTATTTTCTTTGTATTCCTCTTTACTGATGGTTCTAATACACGCCTCGCTCACACCTAAACTTTCTACCATATTTGCAATGGCTTTTTTCACATAGTCGTATGCACTATCTTTAAAAATACACGTTTTTTATCTGTGACTGTAAAATCCATATTCCGCTCTGCATATCCAATAGAACCCACTCCGCCAAACATTTCTGAATCCTTAATTTCAAAATATATTGATATTCTGATTTTCATTTTTTCCAAATAACTACTCCTTTCTGGCGGTCCATTTGTACGACCGCCTTTTGCTTTTCTTCTGAATTTTTCGTGATATATTAACTTCCTCCAAAAGTGCATGTTTAGTTTCTTTTTAGCATTACACTATGGTGTTTCAACCCTAACTTTATTTATTAGCTATAATCTAAAATCCCTTCATTCTAACATATTATCATCCAAATATTAACAGTAGATATCTTATAATTGCTATTACCGTAGAAATATACATTAGTTTCTTTGCTACTTTCATTTTAAGAGACTGTTTTAAGGAATTGTTTTCATCTCCTTTAAGTATCTGAACTATTGCATATATAACAATACAACTTATCACCAAATAAAATATAAAATCCTCTATTTTCATAAGCATCTCCATTCCTTTAGGAACGCTTTTGCAAATTCACGCACTTTATCGCTAAAATACGCTCCCTCATAGCTTCCGTATGCAGTATCTTTTTTATTTGCATCATCCAGCTTTTTAGAAATGAATAACATTAAATATATTGCATCCATAAGTGTCTCTTCATTTTGTGATACAACAATGGTTTCTCCTATATTTGCCATCTTGCCATTAAGTACACAAACCATCTTGAACCTATAAAATATATCTTTTTCTACCTGAATTGAAAACTTCTCACCTGATCGGTATGTAAGTAACTCTTCTTCATTAATATTACTCTGGTGTAGCCAAGACTCATAATATTCATTTATTACATGTAATATCTCTTTTCTAATTTTTTTCTGGCTTTCCATGATTACCCTTTCTAATCCAAACTTATATTATTTTCAGCAGCAAATTGCATTGTAATTAACCTGAAATACATATATGTATGTATCGCGTCATTTGTACATACTAATTCGTCTTTCCAAAATGGATTTGCATATTTTCCTCGATATCTTTCACATGCCATATTATTCGGCATATGCGGTCTTTTATAAATTCCGCCAATTTTAGTTCTGTGATATACAGTCAAATTTGATACATCAAAATACTTTTCTGCTTCATCAAAAGAAATCTCTCTCAAATAAGTTAATTTTCCGTTTACGCCCCCTTCTACTGCGAGCATTGCTGCATCTGTTTCTGTCAAATCCTTTATATCTGTTTTTAAACATAATGCATATGCATCATTGTCATCCGACCGCTCATAGCCTTCAAAATCGAGTTCATAATAATGCAAAGTTTCCTTTTTGCATGCAGCATCCAACTTTTCAGATATACATAGCAGTATACGAACTACAATACCTAATTCTTTCGCATCATCAGCTTTTACAAGAAAAGAATATCCAATTTTCTCTTCCACATTATTTTTTTTAAATAACATACTTATCTCATAAAAATTATGATCCGTTTCCAGTAACTTTTTTCTGATTTCAAAACCATCGGTTTCTGAAAATTTTAAAAAATCTTCTTCCAGCATCCCAATAACATTTAACCATTTTTTAAAAATATCCTCTTCATTGGCTCCATTTAAGATGATAATTTTCTGATCCTTTGTACTTTTGGTTAAGCTTTTCATTTTTTTACCTCCATTTGTGTCTTTTGTTACTGTTCTATTATCATAAAAAAGAGATATGTTATGTTAAAATAAATAGCATATTCACTAACCGATATACATTTTTTTTTATTAAGTCCAGTTCCTTCATCCTCTACACACTTTGCAAAATAATACAAAGCCTTATTATAATCTTTATGATATATATAATTAACGGCCTGAATACTATATACAATTTGACTATTGGAAATCGTTCTAAAATAAGCTTCTTCCCTTCGTAAAAAACAATTTAAAGCTCTTTTCTCCTGCATGCTTTTCCTATTTTCATTTTCTTCTGTTTCCTCATATGGTGCACATTTTTGCAAAAAATTTTTTATTTCTAAAAATATAGAAAATATTTCCTCATTTGTTTTTTTATCTGTTATATCTGGAAATCTTCCTTCTGGCATCATTATTTTTAACAGTTGAACGTTATATACAGTAGGAATAATTGGCAAATAACTAATACCATTTGAGATCTCTTTAATAAATTTGAGATTACTATAATAATCATCTTTAAAACTTTTCATCAAAATCTACACCCTTTCGCATCAAACAATATTTGTAGCTTTATATACTGCATTATTCTTTTTCAGCTTGTAGTATCAATAATGCATTATTGGGATGTATATACAATGTATCTTCTGCTATGTTTGGGTCTTTGAATACATCACAATTAACCAGGATATTTTCTTTTTCCTGATTCATATCATCCCAGAATGTGATTTTTACACTTCTTTCTTTTTCCTGATATTCCGCATCTATAAACGTTTTTTCATTAATAATGCAAAACACAAGATTTTCTATATTATAGTGAATTTTTAACACTCTTTTTCTATACTTGCGTATATAAAATAAAAATATCAACCCGATTGCTACTATCCAATACACAAGTTCACATTCTTTCGCAAACATGACAGATTGCAAAGTTACTGCTATTCCAATGCAAATAATCATTATGCATATCACCTGTGCTATATATAATAAGCCTTTGAAAATCTGTAATTCTTTTTGTTTTTTTAACATTATTTCTAACTCAGCATCCCAGTTATTTTCATCTACAATTTTCATTCAAATCTCCTCACGGTGAGTATCTTTCTGCTTAATATCTGAATCTCTAACTCTTCATATTTAAATTTGAACGCTACTATTTCCCTTTTTGTCAATAGGTAATCACTGGTAATTTTATCTTATTTTACTTTGTGTCCTACGATTTTTTAAAAAATCATTAATTTGTTCTTCCATAAATTGATTTTGCGTCAATACTGCTGTTCGTGTATCCCATAATCCTTTTCCAAACTGTTGTCTCATTTCAGGATATTTTTTTAATATGTGTTTTGCAGGAAGTCCCTTTACACTCTTTAAGATATTAGTTACTTCATATTTAGGAGATACTTCAATCCGAAGTCTAACATAATCATCATAAATAGCTATTTTTTTGATTATGTATTCTTCTTTTCTTTTCTGTAAATCTTCAAATACTCTTTCCAGTTCTCTCTTCTGCTCTTCTTCAAATGAAATATTTTCATAGCTACACCATATCAATTCCAATTCCATATAATAATTGCAGCAACGATTTTTTTTTAAATATTCCATCTTTTGCCCTCCATTTAAGTGACATTTTATGTCTTGTTTAGCTTACCATAGGTAAACATGAAATGTCAATATTTACCTATATTGTAAGTATTTTGCTTAAATGTACACTTTACCTATGGAATAATACTTTTGTATTTTTTTATTATATAATAATACTAAAGTATTTCAAGTATTTTTTTTATTATTATGGTAAACTAATATATTATACATAGGAGGATTTCCAAATGACTGTGGGAGAAAAAATTAAATACTATCGTTCTAAAAAAAACTTAGATGTTAAGGAACTCTCACAGCGTTCCGGTATTTCTGCAGATGCAATTCGTAAGTATGAGCAAGGACAACGTAAACCCAAATATGAACAGCTCCAAAAACTTGCTACTGGATTACAAATCAGCTTAAATAATTTTTTAGATTTAGAAATTCTATCACAGTCAGATCTTATTCCTTATTTGATTACTATTGGAAAAAAAGGGGAAATTCGTTTTCATGGAGAAAAAGATTCATCCGGAAATTATACTGGAACAGATTTATGTTTTTCTTTTAATTCTCCTGATATACAAAACTTTCTAAAAGAATGGGCGAACAAACAGAATACTATAAATAAGTTAAAATATGAAGCTGATCACACGCCAGATGAAAAGGTAAGGCTTTATCTGTTAAAGCGAATTAATGATCTTGAAATAGAACTTGAAACCTTTACAATATAAAAAGGTTTCACCCTTATATTAAGAGCGAAACCTTTACCAAGTTTATATTTTACAGTTCTCTTCATTTCTATTTTATTATGTATTTCCAACACTACAGATGTTTTAACCTTGCACCAAATACACATATATTTTTTCTTTATCTTTATGTATTTTAATAAATAATAATGGTCTTGACCAATTTTTGTCTCCCATCGAATTATTTATTTCTTCAACCACTTCTTTTGCCGTATTTTTACCACTTATTTCTATAACCTTACTATTGGCTCCCCCCATATATTCTCTTTCTCCATATGGCGAATACGAACACATTGCATTTTCAAATGGCGTATAGCGAAACAAATTTACTCTTTTTCTATCTGATATCTCTCCTTTATACCATTTATCTGCTGTAAAAAGCAAAAATTCTAACTGGTCGTTCGGCATAGAATAAAACGATGAATTTTTGTCTGTATTCCTGGTTTCCTCTGTTTTCAACAATTCAAAGACCTCATTTGTAAGCTTCTCATCATAAGTACCCTTTTTATCAATGTATTTTCCATAACTATTAATTGTTACCACAGCTTTCGTGAAGCCATCCTTGGAAATTCCTGTAACTTCCGTTGTTCCGCTATCCTCCACAATATAATGTGTATATGATCCATCTGGTGTAGTCTTTTTCTGAACCAAATCCGTTCTATTCCACCTCCAATCCAGTGAAACTCCTAAAAAGTTTTCTACATTTACGAGTTCGTCCATATTTCCTGACGCTTCATCATAATCAAACCCTGTTCCTTCTTCACGAGTAATTATTGTTTCATCCATTCTATAACACGTTATTTTACACTGATAAGTTTTATTATTACATATAGCGGTGATAGTCGCAATACCACCTTTACCTTCCGCCATTACTCTTACAATACTTCCATTAGCATTTTCAGTACATACACTGGCAATAGCTTCATCTGATGTTTTCCATGTTACATTAGACATATCATCAACATTGCTTAAATGCAATTTTGATTCTGGATAACTTGTTTTCCAATCTTCAAATTTCCAAGTAATAGATGTAGTACTTAACTTTGGTGTTTTCGTCTCAACGCTGCCATTATTATCAGGCTTTTTATCTTCTGTACTCTCAGTATTTTGTGCATCATCTTTATGCGGCTTCTTTGCAGCTGTAACTCTTATGTTACACTTTAATACAGATCCGTTTACTTTTGCAATGACTGTCGTATTTCCCTGTTTCTTTCCAGTAATCTTACCGTTTTTTACTGTAACAACATTTCTATTCGAAGACGTCCAAACTACTTTCCTGCTTGTACCTTTTACTTTCAATACATACGATTTTCCACTCTCGATAGTGACTTTCTTCTTGCTGAGCTCCGGTTTTTCCACTTTAACATTACATTTCAAGATAGTACCATTTATTTTTGCCTGAATAACCGTTTTACCTGTTTTCTTTCCAGTAACTTTACCATTTTTTACAGTCGCTACCTTTTTATTCAAGGAACTCCATTTTACTTTCCCTTTCATGCCTTTTATTTTAAGATTTACAGTTTTTCCAACATTAACTATAATTTCATTTTGGTTTAAGTATGCTTTCGCAACAGTAATTTTATATATATATGTATTTCCTTTGTCCTTTATCGTAATTTTAGCTTTTCCAATCGATTTTCCTATGATTTTTCCATTCTTTATTACAGCAATCTTTTTGTTGCTAGTCTTAAATGTTGCCTTTCCGCTAAAAGTCTGCTCAATGGCATATGTTTTTCCTTTCCCTATTGTAATATCCTTTGTTACAGTTTTTGCTTCTACGCTTACATTTCCGATCATACAAACAAAAAATGTGCATATCACTGTCATAAGAATCCATATAATGCAACTTTTCTTTTTCTCTAATTTAATCATAATCCTTTTCTCCTCATTATAAATATAAAATCTCCTCACGGTGAGTAACCTTTTTATCTTCTCCTTGTACCTTCAATCGAATTATGCACACATGAATTTTTTTTTATTTTCTTAGCATATGTACCAAGTACTCTACCTAAAACACTTTTTCTTTCACTATTTTCAATATAAATATCATTTTTTTCTCCAGCAACATATTCATGTTTCATTATCATATCCTCCATTTCCTCCTTCAATCCATAAAGTGGTATAACCACTAATACAGTTCTACACTTCCATTTTCCCAAATTTTATAATTGTCCTATTTTCTGTTATTCCTCGATCACCATCATTTCAATTTCACATTCCTCATCATCTTCTAATTTTGATATAAATTTTATTTTCTAAATAAAGATTTAAGTATATTATCTTACGATTGACTCACAAAATCAACCATAAACAATACCTCTTTTTTGTTAATTGTTAATATTTACTTTATAAATTACAAATGTTATTATAACTACAGGGTTTCGGTGTTCTGTTACGACTTCACCCCGCCTCATGCGTATCAAGTGTGTATTGCAACTGCTTTCATATTGGTTGCTTGAGCCGCAATTTTTACCGAGTTCCTTTTAATCATAAATATAACTATGATGAAAGGAAGATGATTACAATGAAAAAATTAAACAAAACTATTCGCTATTTAATTGTTTTACTTTTAGTTATCGTAATCTATAAGGTATTAATGTAAGTATATCAATACACACTTGGAGCATCTCAAATATTTTTTAATAATTTACGCAAATCTTAATTGTCCATTTTGTTCTGCTTTTATTATCATGTTCGGTATCCGCTCCCCAGTTTTTAAATGGGAACAATTTGCCATTACAAGTATTTTTGCCATTTCCGGCACAACGCTATTTCCAATTCTTGCCACACGTTCTGCTATTGGATATATTCTACCATCCAAATCATGTGTAATGATATAATCCTCAGGAAATCCCTGCATCAATTTCAATTCCGGTTCTGCCTTTAACATTCGTAAAAAAATGTCTGTTATAATATAATTTTCTCCCTGTATATTTATAGGAACTGTCACTAATCCAAATCGATCTTTTGTTGTTATTGTTCCTAACGGTTTGTCTAATATCTGTCCTATTCCTGTTCCATAATATTTTACAAGAAAAGCCGTCACTAATCCGAAATGTCCAGGAGAAGTTGTGATCGTATGTATTGGTTCAGCACAACCCTGCCCTATTCCTGTTTTATAGTATTTTGTTATAAACGCCGTAACAAGCCCATATCTATTACTTGTATCGATTGTCCTAAGTGGTTCTGTCGGAGCCCCCTTTGGCATCTCCTTTTTTGTTTCTGCATGATATTGTTTGATAAATGCAAAAGCATCCTCGTTTTTTACGACATAAGGTTCCGGACTATCTATTATATACTTTCTTATTCCATTTGCTATTCTGCGTTGCGTTGCATCTGCCAACGGTTTTTTTCTATCAAAAATAGATTTTCCAAGATCAGACCAGTCTATATACTCCCCACATGCTTTCCATTTTAAATAATTATTTCCATCTTTACTATGTGTTGGATTTGGAAAAATAATTTCTTTCCCATCCCTTCGAAATATTGCATACCATCTTTTTCTAGTCGTTGGCGCCCCATAATTAGCAGCTACCAGTTCCCTGCAATCAAAAATATATCCTAATGATTTCATTGAATTTATAAATTTTTTATATTCTTCGCCTCTTTTTTCTTTGATTGGATAACCTTTTTCATCTAATGGTCCCCATTGCTGTATTTCCTCTACATTCTCCATAATAATTACATCCGGAAGAATTACTTTTGCATGTTTATATACAGCCCATGGAAGAATCCTTAATCCTCGTTTTCTTGGTTGTCCTCCTTTCGCTTTGCTGTGACTTGTGCAATCGGGAGAAGCCCACATAAGTGCCACATGTCTACCAGCTACATATCTTTCCAAATCTACATTAAATATATCCTCTGTCAAATGCAGTGTATTGGGGTGATTAATTTTATGCATCCTTATAGCCTCCGGATCATGATTAATTGCAATATCTACGGGACGTCCTAATGCCATTTCAATTCCAACACTGGCTCCCCCTCCACCTGCGAAACAATCTATTATAAGATCCTTCATAATTATTTTCCCTTCGTTTGATATGTATGTATTATACCATCTTCATTTCAAAAAGTAAATATTAATCACATAAAAAAGCCAACCTTTTCCGGTTGGTTTTTCATTTAATTAAATATCTATTATATGCCATGCCTGATCCAACATCATCTATAAAACAATAAACAATATCCCTTCATTTTCACTTCCTGTTTTCCTCTTTTTCTTAACATCTTTAACCGCTCCCTATTATCTTTCCAATCTCGACTCCACATTTGTATTTCCTGCTCAGATAATTTATATCTTTTACAATTTATATAAAAATCAAATTTTGAACATACCTCAAATTTCTTCCAATCATATTTATTTTTTACGTTTTTATGTAATCTAAACAACTTTTTATAGCTGTGCTTTTCGACCATTCCGCCATTGCAGCATGTTACGATTCTGCCATTATGAGATTGTAATACCACATAATGTGGTGTTTTCCCACTTTGTACTGGCAAAATTACTCTTGTGTTCTCTGATAAAATATTCAAAATATCTTCTGCAGCATTGAGTTTGATCTTTGAAACTTTAATGTCCCGTGGTATAAATGTTTTTGCAATATCCAGTAATAAGTCTATGTCAAATACCTCACCGACTACTGTTAAACCACTATACTTACAATTTTCTACCATGATACTAATAAATCCAAGCGGATCATCCAAACCATAAAGTTCATCCAAACAACATCCAATAGAATAAAACCCACAAGTTTTTCCGATTTGCATATATTTATATCGTTCTTTTCTCATTTTATCTCCATTTCTGTACTTTAAAATTCCGGTTTGCTTAAGCAAATCTCACATTACATAAAGCATCAGGCATCCAATTCCAATAATAAAACTGTACCTATTGATCTTCATTAATTTCTATTTTATAGGTATCACCAGTCTGATATATACGGTATTTTCTGCCTTCTTCAACCTCCAAATCACAGTTAGTATGAAAATCGCAATCTGCATTTGAGCAAGCTATAAATCCACATTCCATAGGACATGCACTTTCGTTACGTTGTGGTCTAGCTGATAATTTACCATTTTTCAAAATTTTGTATACTTTTGAAAATTGATATAAAGAATGGTATTCCAGTTTTGAACCACATACAGGACATTTATTTAATATATCTTTCATCCAATATCCTCCTATAAATCAAAATCACATACTTTTTTCATGTCTTTAATGTCTATTTCTTTTCCAATTCCATGCGGTATATCTGCTAAGTATAAATCAGCAAATACACCTTCTGAACCGTCGTGTAATTCTTCAAAACTCATTCCATCTACTTTTCCAAGTCACGATGCAAGTGACATCCACACATATTAAGACTTCCACATTCCTTGTATGACTCTACTGCACTTACATAATCAACAAAATAATATACTCTATCGCTCGGTTTAAATTCAACATCATCTGAGTAATATTTCCGTTTGATTTCTAATGCATGAGCATCTTCTATTTCATCCATACACCATGCTTTAATGTCTTTCCCTAAATAACTTCTTTCGCTGTTTACTTTAACATCCATATTTTCGTTCCTTCAATTTCTCATGAAATGTCAGTTTAATTGTTTGCTCCAACGCTGTTTTTTCTCATTTATAGGATATTTTTGTTTCTCCGGGAAAAGCGAAAGTTGCGTTGCAACAACCTCTCTTGGTCTGCTCGGAACATTCCAATTTGCTCCGCCCACATTAACAGCTTCACAACGCCATCCACTGGCTTTCAAACTCGCTCCACTTTCCGTCTCTAAGATGTAAGTGATTATCCTCGCATATCCCATTTCTTTTGCTACTCTTGCAGCCCTACTATACAAGAAACTGCAAACATTCTTCGTACCATCAGAGCACAACCGTAACACCTCTAACGTATTGCCATCATCAAGGACGCACGAGACCGGTCTGCCAACTTGTACAACACCGACTATTTCCCCGTCTTCCATCGCCGCAATACGGAATTTATCCCGGTGTGCTGCCTGATGATGTCGATGATGGGTGTCAATAAAATTCTGTGCCTCTTTAAGTTCCATTGGAACTGCTATCACGCTTACACTTCCTTCCCTAAATACTTATTTAGTTACATAATTTCATTCAGTATTTTTGCTATTTCTTTTTTATCCTCATAATAACTTTGAGGTTTTGATAATTTTTGCAATATTAGTATTTTTCTGTTATTCCTTTTTATTATAATATAACTTTCATCTTGAATTTCTTCCCACCCTGTAGCTTGCAAGATGCCACACACAAAACCGTCAAGTCTTGTGATTATTCCGGAGCTCTCTGAGCCACCTGTCCGGACTTTGGGAGCCACCATTCCGGAGAATGAGAGCCACATATTCCGGTAATTCAGAGCCACATTTAAACGCTCTATTACATATATTTCCTTTATACTGTTGATACACACCATTGGTGTGAATACAGGTAAAGGAGGTCACAATTATGACCAAGTATCGTGAAATCCTACGCTTGCAGAGCTTAGGATTCAGCGAACGGAACATCGCACAGAGCTGCGGTGTATCCAGGAACACAGTCGCCAAGGTTTTGAAAAAGGCAGCGGAAATAAATATTTCATGGCCGCTGGATTTTGACATGACCGACAGCGCACTTGAGGAGCTTATGTTCCCAAAGGATAAGTCAGTAACAAATAAACGCATGCCTGACTTTGACTACATTCGCAAAGAACTTCTGCGAAATGGAGTCAACAAAAAGCTTCTCTGGGTAGAATACTGTGAGGAGTGCCGTATGAGCAACGAAGAGCCGCTCATGTATTCCCAGTTCTGCTACTACATCCAAAAGGATGAAGAGAAACGCAGGGCTACCATGCATATCCCGAGAAAGCCTGGTGAACAGATTGAAGTTGACTGGGCAGGTGATCCCGCCCACATCTTTGATCCGGACACCGGAGAGATCACAGAGGCATGGATCTTTGTAGGGGTACTGACTTACAGCCAGTATGCTTTTGTAAAAGCATACATGAATGAGAAAACAAGCAACTGGATTAAAGCTCATGTCCAGATGTTCGATTTCTTTGGCGGTGTAACACCCATGCTTGTCTCCGATAACTGCACAACAGCAGTGAATCATGAAAAGAGCGACTGGTATACCACGTCATTAAACACAACTTACCATGAGATGGCAGAACACTATAATCTTGCCATCATTCCGGCCAGAGTCCGGAAACCCAAGGATAAACCAAATGTAGAAGGATCTGTAGGAAAGATATCTACTTGGATAACTGCAGCCCTTCGTAATGAACAGTTTTTCTCGCTTGCAGAATTAAATGATTCTATCCGGGAAAAACTGAATGCCTACAATGCTCGTAAATTCCAGAAAAAGGAATGCAGCAGGCTCAGTTTATTTCTTGGGGAAGAAATGCCGTTACTGGCTCCGTTGCCTGCTACACCCTTTGAACTGGCTGAGTGGAAACAAGCCACTGTCCAGTTCAACTATCACATCGCAGTAGACAAGATGTACTACTCCGTGCCTTATCAGTATATCAAAAATAAGGTAGATGTGCGTATAACAGATACAACGGTTGAAATATTTTATAATCACAATCGAATTGCCTCTCATAGGAGACTTCACGGAAGGAGCGGCCAGTATTCCACTGTGACGGAACATATGCCGCAGGAACACCAGAAATATCTGGAATGGAACGGCGACAGGTTCCGCAAATGGGCAGATTCGATTGGAATTAACACAAGTAAGGTTGTCGATGCAATACTTACCTCCGGCAGGGTTGAACAACAATCCTATAGAAGCTGTATGGGATTGTTAAAACTGGCAGAGAAATATTCGCCTGAAAAACTGGAACAGGTCTGTGCCAAAGCACTTTCTTATTCTGCTAAACCCAGCTATAAAAGTATCAAAAATCTATTGGCTGCAATGAAAGACTCACCAGATGACATATCGAATGCATCAAAGGAATCTCAGACTGTTGAAAAGCCACATGGCATCACAAGAGGTGCCAGATACTATGGAGGTAAACGATCATGACAAATCAAAGTACAATCGATAAACTTATCGAAATGCGCCTGACCGCTATGGCAGATGCATTCCGTATCCAGATGGATGATCCTACAATGAAGGAAGTGCCGTTCGAGGACCGCTTCGGTATGCTTGTTGATATCGAGTACAGCAATCGCAAAAATAACCGGTTGAAAAGACTGATCCGGCAGGCTGAGTTCGAACAGCCGGATGCCAGCATTGCAGCAATTGATTACCAGTCCGGTCGGAAACTGAACAAAGCACTGATCAGCCGTCTGGCAACTTGCGAATACATTACAGAATACAGGAACATCTTCATTACAGGTGCCACCGGAAGTGGTAAAACTTATATGGCCTGTGCTTTTGGCATGGAGGCCTGCAAACACTACTACACAGTACGGTATGTGCGGCTTCCTGATTTATTACTGGACTTACAGGCTGCCAGAGACAGCGGAACTTTTTCAACTGTCCTGAAGAAGTACACCAAGCCAGTAGTACTGATCATTGACGAGTGGCTTCTCCTCAAACTGACGGAAGCTGAAGCCAGAAACCTTTTTGAACTGATACACAAAAGACGCAAGAAATCATCCACGATCTTTTGCTCGCAGTTCCGCGAAAGTGAATGGTACCAACAAATCTGTGGCGGTGAAAGTACCCTGGCAGATGCCATTATGGATCGTATAACGTATGACTCATATAAAATCGATATTGAAAGCATTGATCCATCCAAAGATCTCTCTATGCGAGAGGTATATGGATTAGATCCTGCAATGGCAAAGTAACTTATCACTACAGAGAACGGAGTGGCTCCGTTAGTCCGGACAGGTGGCTCTCGCCACACCGGACTGGCGGCTCCGCCGCACCGTAATATTCACATCAACAAAACAGGATATTGTGCCATTGATGATTGAGGAAGCACCAGTTCATACCCATAATGCAGATATTCAAAATATCGTATCGTCTGAAGACATCGCATTACGACTTATTGTCTCTGGTGTAACAGTAGAAATCACAAATCAGGCAACACAGTCTGTGATAAAAAATACATTAGCTACGTTGCAGAGCTTATGTTAGGCGATATCTCGGGCATCAGTAAAATTTATTGCGTTTGTGGTTACACTGACATGCGAAAGTCAATCGATGGATTAGCAACACTTGTACAACAACAGTTTCAATTAGATCCTTTTCAGCCATCGTTGTTTTTGTTTTGTGGCCGACGTAGGGATCGTATCAAATGCCTTCTTTGGGAAGGCGATGGTTTTGTCCTTCTTTACAAGCGTTTAGAGAATGGATCATTTCAATGGCCTCGTGATGAGGTGGATTGTAAACCAATATCACGGCAGCAATTTCGCTGGCTTATGGAAGGGTTAAAAACAGAACAAAAACTCTCAATCAGCACTGCTGAAAAAGGTGATTTTTGTTAGTTAAAAATGTCCTGAAAAGCCCTGTTTTACTGGCTTTTTGACGTCTTTTGTGGTATAATAATTACAGTAAAAATTTGGCTGTGAGGTATGTTTTATGGACACAAAAGATGCATATATTGAGCACCTTGAAAATACAATATCGAGTCTTCAAAAACAAGTAGATAATCTCACAGAGATGATTATTCTTCTTCGAAAAGAAAAGTTTGGTTCTTCTAGTGAAAAGACTCCTGCCAAGCAGATTGATGGACAGCTTTCGTTGTTCAATGAAGCGGAAGTAGAAGCTGCTTCTAAACCAGAGGAACCTATCGTACAAAAAGTGGATGGTTATTATCGCAAACCATTTCGAACCAAGCGTGCAGAACTGATCAAAGATCTTCCTGTTCGTGAGATTCCATGTGATATCCCATGTGATATCCCAGATGAAGATATGTACTGTGATCAGTGTGGTACTACTTTAAAATTGATTGGTTACGAAAAAGTACGCGAGGAACTAGAATACATTCCGGCTAAACTTCAGATCGTTCGATACAATCGAGCAGCTTGTGAATGTCCTAAGTGCAAACACACAGAACATCCATTTATCAAAAAGGCAGAAAGTCCTTCATCTTTAATGAATCATTCCCTAGCATCTCCTAGTTCAGTGGCAAACGTTATGTATCAAAAGTACGTTAACAGCGTTCCTTTATATCGCCAGGAAAAGGATTGGGAGAACTTAGGTTTATCATTAACAAGAGCAACCATCTTTATGATGAAAACTACATCTTTTTCGCTGGAAATGAACTTTTCCCTGTTATTGTTTCGAATAAAAGGGATCGAATTCTGTCTTTCTATTCCGAATCCGAAATCAAAAAGATCATATCATGTGTCAGCAATCATACTGCCAAAGGTAAAAGAGATTTACTTATTGTATTATTTGCAGCCGAACTCGGAATACGTTCAGGTGATATTTGCCGGCTTAAGATTTCTGATATTCACTGGGAACGCAATACTATCGAATTCATTCAATTCAAAACAGGTGTTTTTAATCAACTTCCTTTACTTGAAAATATTAAGTTTGCCTTAATCAATTATCTAAAAGATGCCAGACCTGCATGTGAATCGGATTTATTATTCGTAGGTATAAAAAACAACTATCAAATGATTAGTGCAAGTCAAATGCATTCTGTAGTATCAAAATACTTTACCCTTGCCGGCATTGATATTTCAAAACGAAAACATGGTCCACATGCTCTTAGACACTCTTTAGCCAGTAACCTCTTGGTGTGGCGTTGGAGGATATGCTGCATTATGAGGAAAAAAATAAAAGTCTTCCACTTCCGCCAAAAGGGAAGCATTTGTTTGGAACGGTTACAGTCGGAGCGAGAGGACAGATCGTTCTGCCAAAGAAGGCGAGAGAAGTTTTTCAGATCAAAGCGGGAGATACGATCATGGTGTTAGGTGATGAAGCACGGGGGATTGCCCTGGTCAAAGCAGATGATATGATAGATTTTGTGCAGCAGGCATTAAAAATGGCAAATCAAAAGGATAAGAACTAAGACACAAAAAAGTGAGGAAAACACTGCAGGAGGAAATGGAGATTTTTATGAGAAAACATTATCTGGATAATATCCGGTTTCTGACGATTTTTTTTGTTGTGATCTTTCATGTTTATTTTTATTACAATAATATTGGAACCGAGGCGATGTTTGCCGGTTTAAAACCGTATGAAGGAGCAGTTACATTTGCGGGGATTTACCAGTATTTTGTATACCCGTGGTTTATGTTACTGCTGTTTGTGGTCGCCGGAATCAGTGCAAGATATGCACTGGAAAAGAGGACAGAAAGACAGTTTTTGAAAGAGAGGGTGGATAAGATTCTGGCGCCGTCGACACTTGGTGTTCTGGCATTTGGCTGGCTCGGTGGATATGTGATCTATCTTCACACTGCGCGTGGCAATATGCCGGAGAGTGTACCGGCTTTTGTGAGAGTCATTATCATCTTATGCTGTGGTATCGGGGCACTGTGGTTTTGCCATGTATTGTTTGTGGCAGCACTATTTCTGCTTCTGATCCGGAAAATTGCAGGAAAATGCAGCGCTGCTTATCACGTCCTACCGGAACGGCATTTATATTCCGGCATTTTTAGCCGGATATTACCTGTTTTCGCATGAAAGTGTCATGGAAAAAATAAAAAATGCAGTGCTCCTATTGGGCATTTGTGCAGCTGTAAGCGGCATATTTTATATCGTAAGATGTTATGGAATGGCATATACGGACAAAGATGTACTGTCAAGATGGGATTTAAACCTGTATGCATTTTTTATGGTTTTGCTCGTGCTTGGTGCAGGTCCAAAATGGCTTGATTTTTCCAATAATTTTACGAATTATATGGGAAAATGCTGTTTCGGTATCTATGTATTACATATCCCGGTACTTTTAGTGATCAATTATCTTCTGGCTGGAAAGGAGCTGCCATTGACTGTAGTCTATGGTATTGAATTGGTGGGTGGATTTGTGGTTTCAATCTTATTATATGAAGTGATACGTCGGATCCCGGTGCTTAGATACTGGATTTTGGGGATTCGGAAACAACGGAATAACGTTTGAAAAGCGAGATATAATGGACTTTTTTGATAAAAATATCAGCTAAAATATGATTTCACAAAAAGTTCACAGAAAATTAGCACTCACCTCTTGACAGCGCTAATAAGTGGTGGTATAACATAGTCAGAACAAAGGAAGAGGGAACAAAAAGAGAAGATGATTCCCCAGAGTTCCTTCGTCTGAGGTTCCAAAACAAAGGTAAAAAACATGGGAGGTTCCACAGAAAGTGGACCGGTAGAAAAAGGAGAGATGACTTATGTTACTGCCTAGCATTTTTGGAGAAAACTTATTTGATGACTGGATGGATTTCTCATTCCCAGAGATTCCGGATGTTGATAAAACATTGTATGGTAAACATGCAAAGAACATGATGAAGACAGATGTAAAGGAGACCGAGAAAGGTTACGAAGTAGCCGTTGATCTTCCAGGATTTAAGAAAGACGAGATCCAGCTTGAGTTAAACGATGGTTACCTTACCATCAGCGCTGAGAAGGGTCTCGACAAGGAAGAGAAGGATAAGAAAGACAAATACATCAGACGTGAACGTTACGCCGGAAGTATGAGCCGTACCTTCTATGTAGGCGATGCTTTGAAACCCGATGATGTCAAGGCAAAATATGAGGACGGTGTTCTGGTAGTCAGCCTGTCCAAGAAGGCTCCCGAAGCAATCGAACAGAGAAGCCAGATTGCGATTGAAGGCTAACCGCGCTAACGCTTAAGTCGAAATCAGCTACATAACGAAAGCCC
>ENA-OPVU01000112-OPVU01000112.1-human-gut-metagenome-genome-assembly--contig:-NODE-112-length-56609-cov-89.742140_pt1 | contig 56609 bp, 55 predicted proteins | sample MGYA00241497_ERZ501986 | MGnify/ENA primary metagenome ERZ501986 (study PRJEB25962, sample SAMEA2042995) | human gut metagenome | biome: human gut; feature: human-associated habitat; material: faeces...
TGTAGTACAACAGTAAGACGATTACTCATGCCCATAGGGGGTGCTGAGTAGTTACTTGTTGCTCAGGTGCTTATAAAAAATGTTAAATTATAGTGTTGCGGAAATTAGAAATACTACGTGTAGTATCTGCTACATATAGTCGATACTTTTACAATTCGAGCGCAAATGTAATGCATTATAGCGATAAGTAAGGAATGTACACACTAACATGTTAGTCTTTTTGTTTAACTATACCCTAAAGTTTCTCACAACATGAACTTTTGTTCTGTTTGTTTTTTTATCACGACAGAACCCTACAAAGATGATAATGAACACAAATTAATATAGTAAACAATTTGTTCTATACAGTTCTATATTTCATTCTATCCGATGCAATCTATAAAGTATCTATATAAAACTCAACTATGTGATTGAAAAAATGTACACGAGGAAATGACTCAAAAGTCAAAAATGGGATTAAATTAGCCTTGTTCAATGAACATGCCCACGACAGTTATAATGAATAAGCGCACCCTTTATTATCAAAAAGTGGTAATTTTACCACTTTTCGTCACTACAATATTACCATACCACTTCATTCTCCCTTGGTTTTCCTTAGCAAATTTAGTTCAGCCCACCAGACCGTCAAGTATCGCCTTGCTATTGGCAGGTTATTTCCTTAGCAGCCTTCCGCCAATCAAAGATTGGGGTATTCCAATAAAATAATCACCCAATTCCTTGTCTTGTCTGTCTCCATGCCCGAACTCTTGATTGCACGTAAAATCAATTCCTTTAATGAAGTCGTAAAGGCTTCTATAATAGGGAAGAAATAGAAGTTTCACAATTTAATATTTACAGATATGGATGATATGATTAACGAAAGAGACAAAGAGTTTGCTACTGAGTTTTCACGCTTCGTGAATGGCAAAATGGGTTCTGCATCTAAGTTGGGTGCCGAGTTTGCTAATGACCACCGTTTTCTTGTGAACGAGAAGTTCAAGGTGATGATGGCTTTCATGGAGCAGTTGGCTGTAAACTATCAGAAGGGCTATTATGACCCTCGCAATGAATGGGCTTGCACCTTGGCGCATGCTGCCATTGAAGCCTTGCGTGAGCAGCAGCTCTACTATCCATCTTCACCAGAGTATTCACCAAATAAATAGATATAGCTATGACAAGTAGATTGATTACACCCAAGTTGGCGGAGCAGTTGAAGCAATATCCGCTTTATTCACAGGATGGCAAGAAGAAGGATGCCATTTGCCAATGCGTATTCTTCCTTGGCAATCTCCGTTGGTATGTTTTGGAGGGACACCCAGAAGGCGATGACTTCACATTGTTTGCCATTGTCGTTGGCTTTGCCGAAACAGAATATGGATATGCGTCCATCAAGGAAATGGAGAGTATAAATTTAGAGGTTGCACCCAATCTCCCCAAAATACCAATCTTGCAGGATATGACTTTCAAGCCTTGCCCTATCGAGAATATCCCAGACGAGAAACTGCAGTCGTTCTTGTCTAACATGTATGATAGAGAGGAAATATAAATAGGACCATCAGCCGTAGACTTCATGTTTACGGCTGACTAAAAAATATGCACTATGACAATCGAACAATATCTCCACCGCCTATGCCAAAACATTCTCCATGAGCGTTTCAACTGGCGCAAATACCTCTCCACCCAAAGCTATTTCGGCAGAGACCTTTGCGTCACACCACTCCATGCCTCCTATGGACAAATTGGCTACACCATCCATTTCCCTTATTCTCGTGACCCGATGCCTGAAATCGCATATGATTGGGAGATGAACGACCTTACCATCGATGAGGAAGATTGGCAGAAATGGCTCGCTCCCGATGATGAAGAAGATTGCGAAGACGATGACACACCCGAAGAATGAAAAAATCCAAGATGCCTACACAATAATGTGCGCATCTTGGATTTTTGATATTGCAGATAATGGCTCGGCTATCTTCGAAATGCAGACCTTGCAACCTTTTCCTCTTCTATCTTTTCCTCGCTTCCTGATGATACTGCATGCTCCATGTCCTTTTCTTCTGTATCTTTTTCCGAAACCGAAGCTGCAACATTCTCACTCTGTTGCTCTTTCATTTCCAATGCCACTTCATCTATTCTCTGTGAGAGAATGGACGTTGCCTTTTTCACATCCATCAAGGTGGTCTTGATGAAACTTGGCGACTCTTTCAGACTGCCAAGCCATGATTTCAGATAGGCAGCACTGTCTTCCTTCAAATTCTTGGTCATACCGTATTTCTGGCATACCAGCGCACTGCCCAACTCTGCCACCAGTTCCTCCCTTGCATATTCATCTGAGCCAAAGCCCGATTGGGGATGGAATCGGTTCAACTGATTTTCCGCTCCTGTTGAGTGTACCATCTCATGGAACGCTGTTCCATACCACGACTCTCCGTCTTTAAACTGTGCCTTCTCAGGAATGGTTATCTCATTGCGAGAAATGGAGTAGAACGCATTGTCCTGGTGTTCGATGTTGATAGGACAAATCCACCTCTGGTCCTTGAACATCTTATCTACGGCAGGAAACGAGTACATGTCACCTTCCTGTACCAATGCTTTCTCTGGTTTGTTTTCGGCTTCCAACTTGACATACAGTTCGGGTCTTGCCTCCTTCAAATTGGTCTGTGCCACATTGAAGACTTGGTACACGTTCAACTTCGGATAGACATTATACTCCTTCTGCTCCTCAGCACTCATGCGCTTGTAGTCGTCATAGGGTATCTTTTCTTTTGTCTCCTTGTGTACAATGGTGAAACTTGTCAGCATCACGGGAAAACTCTTTTCTCCCTTGTTGATGCAGACCTTAGGCAACGGCTCACCATTAGCATCCGTCATCTGCTTCTTGTTACCTTGCTTGTCGGTCTGAAAGTTCAAACCCACTGCACGGTTGAAGGTGCAGAACACCGGCAACTCATAACCTTTCTTCTCACACAGCATGGTGAGCAGCAAGGCATTCATTCCGTTATACTCCCTGCCAGACAGGTTCTTCGGCCAGCTCAATGTACCTTCCGTAAACCAAGGCTTTTGCCATCCGTCCTTGCTTCCCAACGACTCGATCTTCTCTATCATCATGTTTGCGAAGGTGTCCAAGGCTCTGTCCTCAGCACTCTTTCCGTCGCCATTATTCTGTGGACTTTTATTATAATATGCCATAGTCGCTAATTATTTGGTTGATATGGTTTCTTTTCCCACTGGCTCAACTCCGCCACCTTGCAGCCCAGGTTGAGTCTTTCGGTATACACCGAGATTTCCAGCTCGCCCTTTGCCTCGATGGTGGCCTTCGGCTGCAGCCATTCTTCCTTTTCTTCCACAAAGCGGACGAAGCGTACCCATGTAAACGCAAATTCTTCACCAATCTTCTCTGCACTGAAAGCCGAAAACATCAGGAAAGCCTTTCCATTTTTGTCCTTCTTCATGTCAATGTCCTTACCGACTTTGCCCTTGAACTCCATATCTCCCACGATGCCATCCTTGTTTTCTGCAGCAGACTGGCTCACTTCGACTCCTTTCAAGTTGAAATACAGGTTGTCGTCTTTCTTCTTGAAGGTAAGCACACCTTTCACATCGATGCGATTGCCCACAACGATAGCTCTGGCACAATCTCCATCCATGATGCAGCTTACCATCACCGTCTTGTTGATACCTTTCTTGGCTAGCATCACCACATCTACGGAATATGTAGTAAACGGCATTCCGTCCTTTCCATTGCGAACCACAGCAGCCTTGCTGACGGTTCCGCACACACTTACGTTACATTTAATCATAACTCAAATACTTTTTAATTCGTTTTCAATCGACCAAGATGTGGAATTTCCAAGTATTTCCAATTACAATCAATCCATTCACCGCTTTTCTTTCCCTGATTGCATATCAATCGTCCATCATGGGTGCTCTGGTGATTTCCCGAAACAACCAGATGCCCACCATGACATTGAACCCGATGTATCCGACAGCTGCATATACACCGCCCAACAGATAGACTCCGTATGCCACCGCCGTAAATAGCAACAGCCCCATCAACAGTAGAACTGCCACCGCACACCATCTTTTCATTCTTTCCTTCATGCTATTATTTTCTTTGTATTGATTGGCTCTGACCTTCCTGCTGTTCCATCACCTGCTCATAGTTTTGCGATGCCTGTTGCGTCAATACGATGGTACTTACCATTCCTGCTATGCGCATTTTTTTTGCTTCATTGCTCAGATTGGTGTCACCCAACACCTGCGATAATCTGCTAAACTCGGCATTGGTCAGTTCTCTCGTCACCTTGGTCGTGCCGTTATCTGCTTGCAACACGGCCTTTCCATTTTCGCCAACACTCAGCACGCATTCTTTCATGGTCGGCAACAATGGTTTCAAATCCACCTGTCTCTTGTTCACAGCTTCTGAGATTTGCGCTTTCTGTTCTTCTTCGCTCTTGTTATCTATCTGTACGGCGAGGGCAAGCAGACTGCCATACATCGTCGTTATCATTCTCATGATGGGGTCTGCGTTCGACAGTCCTGTGCTTGCATCTTCTGATGACAACAGCTTCTTCATCCAATCATCAGGCGACAGACTTGTATCTACTCCCGAACTGTTGTCTCTATACTTTGCCAACAGGTCGTGGCCATTGTACAATGCCTGCTGCTTCAGATTACCTTTTTGTTCAATATCTGCCAAATATGATGCAGGATCCACGTCTCTTACTTTACCATCTGCCGATATGTTCTTCACTCCAAAATGCAGATGCTCGCCAGTAGTGCGTGTGCCGGTATTGCCAGACACGCCTAATTTCTGCCCGGCTTTCACCTCATCACCTGCCTTTACAGCAATGCTGGCCAGATGCATATAGGTGGTTTGCACTTTGCTTCCGTCCGTTCTTGCATATTCCACCGTCACCGACTTGCCACCTCCTGTGTTGGAGTTATGGTTCACAGCCACCACCTTTCCACCGTTCTCGGTTGCTAGCACATCATCATGCTTGGCTCTGATGTCAATACCCTTGTGCATCTGCTGCTTGCTTTTGTCCATAGGGTTTTGACGCATACCGAAAGGCGAGGTGATAAACAGAAAATCATCTCTTTTCACCGGAAAAGAATACTGTCCATTGCCCTTTTGCGATGCAATCTGCTTGTCTGGAGATGAAGTAGATGCTCTTCCAACACTCTTAGTGTCTTCTGGTGATACCGAAGCTGATGCCGTACTCCTTGCATTTTGCTCCACCCCGAACTGCTTCCCCTCAGCCCTCATCTCCTTCATCACCTGCTGGTCATACTTCTGCAGCCCATTTGCCTCAATGATTTTTTGCAGACTTGCTGCATACCCTCCATTGGTCGCATAACCGCCACGCTCAATGCCTTTTGTCCATCCTTTATAGTCATCTGGAGATAGCTTGAAGCATTGACTGTATCTACTGCCGTTCTTCAATATCTTGGAATGATGCTCATACGAGTCACCCACTGTGGCATACTTGCAGAACTTCTCGTTGGGCTTGTCATCGGTATATACCAGATAGTCACCACCATTCTTCAACCAACTGCCCGATGCTTTCATTCCAAAGTGATTGTTGCCCAACTGCGACAGCTCGCTTTGTCCGTTACTGCTTTCTAATATGCCTTGCGCCAAGGTGACGGAGGCTGGAATACCATATCGTTTCATCTGCTCCATCGCCTCGGCAGCATATTTCTCTGCGTATTGCTGATTCTTGCTCATGTCTTTATCTCATCATTATTATCGTTTCATACAGCCAGAACGCTGCTGTTCCTCAGTATTTTGCTCCTCTTGCTTCTGTTTGGGTGCCTCCAACTGGTCACAGATAGCCACTCGTTCTCCTGCTCGGATAAGCTTAGGGAGATAGGTGTCCAAGGCGTGATAAGGAAATCCTGCCATGTAGGGACCTGCTTGGGTGTTTCGTTTTGTCAATGTAATCCCCAATACTTCCGCTCCTCGCTTGGCATCCTGTTCATACATCTCGTAGAAATCCCCTACACGAAACAGCAGCAAAGCATCTGGATGCTTGGCTTTCAGCTCCTTCCATTGCTTCATGATGGGAGAGTCTTTGGTCTCTTCCTTCTGCTTACCCTTTGTTTCTTCCTTCTTTTCCACAGTAGCGTTATTATCTCTTTGAACAGTCGCCTCCTTTTCTTCCCTAATATCTTTCTTTTCCTCAGAGGAAGCTTGCTTGTCCTCTTCCTCATGATATTCTCGATGCTCTTCCTCATGCTTATCGGTGGAGACTTGCGTTTCTTGCTTCACCTCGGTTTCCTCTCCTTGCTTTTCTGATGCCGTCTGCTCCTGCGTCTGTCCTTTCTGCAGGATGTCAGCAAACAAAGTAGCAGCAAGATGTTTCTTATACTCGTTTTTGTCCTCGGCAATCCACATTCGTTGCCATTGCCCTGGAGATACCACACGAGGCGTCAGTTTCTCTTCGCCTTCGATGGTCGCTGCACATAGGATGACATCATTCTTCGCCTTGAACACATTCACTTTCTGTATGCGATTCAAGTCCATTTCATTATGCTGTCCGCTGCCGAACAGGTCTATCTTCAAATCTGGCTTTACCGCTGCCATAGCATAGTATTTCTGTGCCAGTTCCACTCTCAGGCTGTCCATTGTGTCCTGCGCTTGCTTCAATGTTGTGAAGAAGCGGTTCAGGTCTGCCTTGTCTGGATAGATGGAAAAAGGCTTTTGTCCTTCTGGCTTGATGTACATCGCCCAACGCTTGTTGTCGTCCTGCACCATTTGGATGCGGTCGAAGCCCACTTGCTTACTCTGCACTACAGCATCCGACACGTCAATCTTTGATATATCCTCCAACTTCCAGTTTTTCAACCTAGCCACCGTGATGTCCTTTCCTGCAAAATAGCTGTCATCATGTCGATAACCTAATGCCCCATCGGGATTGTAGAACTTCACTGTTTCCAACCCTTCTTTCTGCAAGGCATGTTCGATGCGCTGTTTACTCATGCCCGACACCTCATTGTTCACATCCAATGATGCTCCTGCTGGCAACACAACATCAGCTATTTTATTTTCCTTATCCCTAACAATCACCACAAATTTCTGCTCACTGTCTGGCTGCTTGGCTATCTCGTCTGCCACAAAATAATGCTTGGGTGTCTGCGATTGCATATCGTTTGTCTGCTGCTCGTTCTTCGATGATGAATACTCCACTTTCTCACCACGCTCTGCCTTGCGGATAACGTCCAGTGCATTGTTCACATCACTCTCAATGGCATCTATCAGACATGGATTTTCCTTCAGTTCACGGTTCCAGTAGTCCACCAGGCCGATATTTTCCTTCGAAATCTTTGCCGTCATTCCCATTTCCATCATCTTGATGCCCGAAGCCAGTTCCACCACCAGTTTCTCTTGCTTCACGGCATCCTCAGATGGTGCGATGCCATTCTTCATCACCATGCCTTCTCTTGCCAGTCGCTGTTGGTGTCCTGTTGCAGTCACCACTTGGCGCAACATCTCCTGCACATAATCGCTATATTGCTCAAAGTTCTCTTGCTTTGGCATATACACAGCATCTTTTTCTGTGTCATAATGCGCCACTCCGCTTCCGTCCTTACGCACGGCCATCAGGTTGTCTTTCATCTTCTGGATGAAGTCTTTTACCTGGCTGCGCAAGGCTTTTTCTTCATTGGCACCTACATTCGCCTTCACCACCTCTTCATACTTTTCCTTGTCTTTCAAAGGCAGCATGGTCTGGTCGATGTTGAACAGCACTCGTATCTCCCGATTATGGATGCCCTTGTACTGTGTCTGATCGGTTGCCGACAATTCCTGGTAGTCCTTTCTGTCAATGATGTCTTCCGGATTATGACGGTTCACATACTTATTCCATGCATACCAGTTGAAGGGTACGCCTCTTTCATGTGCCATCACCGCCTCGTCTCGTTTCTTGGCTTCGCTGAACAGCGTGTACAGATTGGTGGCATATCCGTTCTTGTCTGAGTTTAATCCCAACACCATGGCATTGAACGGACTCACTGCCGCTCCCTTGGGATAGAAACGTGGATATTGCTTTCCTTCTTCGTTCAGCCAGACTCCATTGGTTCCGACTGCTTTCGACAGGGCATCGGTAATCAGTGACACCTGACGCTCTGCCGCATTCTTCTCTTGTGCACTTTTCTCTTTCATCGTATGATAGTTTTACGTTTTACCTTATCTTGATCTTTGAATTACTTCTCGCTGCTCAGCATTTTCCATCGCCTCGTTTCTCACTTCATGCTTGCCATAATTGCGTTCTGCAACCAGTCTCATCTGGTCACTCTTGGCTAGAATGCTATTGGCAAGGGTGTTGAGGGGCAATGTTCCTGCCTGGTATGCTCCAACAACATGCTCTGGCAGTTGAATGGTGTATGGTACTTTGTCAATGGTTGCTACTAAGCAGTTTCCTTGCAGCACGGGATTGGTGATGCGTGGATTCAACGGCTCGTCTGGATAGGACTTGTATCGTACCGTATTTGTATTACTGCCTAATGCAGCATTGCCTTCTTGCTTGTTTGCCAATGCCTCATGTCCTGCTTTGTTCAACAGGTTGGCTCCACCCATGCCGATGAGTGTCATCTTCAACAATGGATTCTTCACAAACATTCCTGCCAAAACAGCTGCTATTGGCATCATATTGTCTTTCAGTCCCAATGAATGTGTCTTGCCTGTTAACATACCCACAAGAATGTCGGGCAGCATGGCTATCACATAACCGAGATTATTACCGATGTCGCTGAATCCGTCCAGTCCGAAATTCTTCAATAATCCGTCCCATCCATTGCTGTTGTCACGCTCTGGCTGTTCCTGCTGCGTCTCTTCCGATTGTTGCTGTTCAGCATCTTCTTGTAGAGACTCTGCCTCATTTTTTTCTTTGATGATACGCTCAGCTTCTGCGACCTTGGCAGCTTCGTTCTTGGCCTTATCTTTCAGATAGGCGTCTTCTTTGCCTGGTGCCACAATGAGCGGCACATCTTTGTATTTCGGATTGTTCCGCTTCTCTTGTTCTTGTAGAAAAGGGAACTTATAACTATTGTCTGTCCATGCCATACGTGTTATTGCTTTTTGTGGAATGTGTATCTTATTGTTGAGCTTGCTATTGATACTTTTCAGATAACCATTGTCTGTCGCATTTACTTTCTTGGCTTGTGAGCGAAAACTGGCAAAGGCATTGCCGCTCTGCCCGAACACGCCCTTGCTGATGCTCAGTTCCATAGCTTGCTCCTTACGGTGTTCTGTATTTCCGTTCTTGGTATCTAATGCATATCCCAATGCCATGTCGCTTCCAACAAAGGTTGCCAACGACTTCCAACTGCCAATACCGCCCATGGTCACGGCATCTACTACCGAGGCGGTAGCCTTTCCTGCAAACTTCTCCGTCTTGCTTGGCTTGTATGCCTTCTCGCCACGTGCTTCTATCTCTGCTGTCAATGGGGACTTCATCAGTTCTTCTTGCTGTCCCCATATGCTGTCCTGGGCAGCCTTTCTCAGGATGTAGTCCATCGTTGACTTGGGTGTGTTGTCCTTAACTAACTTGCCTATCATCAGATTTTCCATCCTTTGCGCTATGTAGGCGTATGCCAAGTCCTCACCACAGGCTTTCGACAGGGCATCATACTTGCTTCTGCCGATTTCTTTCACCACGGCATTGCGCCATTCACCAGCAATCGTAGCCAAGTCCTTCACGATGGTCTTGTCTTTCCATATCTTCTGGTTACACATCGCCAGATAGTCCTCCGTGGTCTTACTGTTCCATTTGCCTATATGCTTCAACACATAGTCGGTGTTGTCGGCATAGGGATTGACTGAAGCGAAGATTCCGGCCAAACTACTCTGGTATCTGCCTTTTTCATCTACTTGCTTGTTTGCCAGGGTGTCTTGCACCTGCTTCATCATGGGTACTAACTTACCGTCAAAATAACTTTGCAGGCAATATTCCAGTTCCGCAAACCGCATAGGGTTATTGATTGTATTCATTATAGCGTTACGTTAAGTTGACATAATATCTGTTCTCTTGTCTGCTCTATGGCTTGATGATACACTTCCATTTGCTTAGGAAAGTATTCTTCCAGCCAAGCATCTTTCTCTATCCTGTCATGGATGAAGAGAATGGCTTGCTGCAACTCTATCTCCACGGAGCATTCTCCTTCCTCCCTGTTATTGAACCATGCCTTTGTCCACCATCTCACTCCTGCACGGTCTGGATAGACGCTTACCAACCTGGGAATGTCAAAGCTCTGCACATCGATGTCCAAATCAGCAAGTGGGTCGATGATGCCACTTGTCGTTATGGCTTCGTCATGGAGTTTTTTTTTAGAACTTCGCTCAATGTGGACAGATAGATGCCATGCCGCAATGCCAGATAGTTCAGAAAGTCAGCTATCAGCAGGTTCTGCACCTTACAAGCCAATGGCATGGCTCTCTGTCCTATACCTAACGGATTACTGAAGGATGGCATAGCTTCATAGAAATAGTGTTTCGCTGCTGATAGCGAAAAAATATTTCTCAGCGACTGCTCGGTATGTTGCGGTGTCACATACATCCCTCGATACAGGTCTTCCATATACGATGGTATAAAGCGCAGCATCAGTTCTTCTATCTCTTTCTGGTCTTTATCATATTGTGTGGCTATGCTCAAATCGTAGGTCTCAAACTCAGGAAAACCATTCTTGCCTGTCTGTTCCATCGCCTTCACATTGCCATACAACATGATCAGAAAATCAATAGGATTGATTTCCTTACCGTCAAACTTTACCTCGAAATGCAGTCTGTCACCGCTCAATGCCACGATATGTCCTGCTTTCACTATCTGCCCGAAATTCACAAACACATTGGCAAGATGGGCGTAGGTCACTTCATACTTGCCGTAGCGTATCACTTGGTAGATGCCGTGCATCGCATCGTTGCCAATGCCTGCTACCGTTCCGCTTGCCAAGGCTGACAGCAGATAGTGATTTGCCTCGAAGTCTAGTCCGTGATGGAAGAATGGCTCTCCTGTTACAGGATGCTTCTGATTACCATAGCCAAGTGCTAACTCTACATCCTTGCCTCGCTCCTCAAAGGGCATACAATAGCCGCTTTTCGATTGCAGCATCATTTCTTCTGTATATCTCATGTCGTTGTCTTTTTATCGTTTCATGCCACTTGTACGTGCCACGTCTTCTTTTTCATTTTCTCTTCTCCCATGACCACCTTCACCGCTCACAATATTCTTGATGTTGGAATTGTTGCCGATGAGCATCATGCCTAGCATGGCTCCTGCTATCTTGCCGAGCCAACCAAAACGTCCGAAGGTGAGGAACGCTGCTGTCACCAGTCCAGCAAGGCTCAGTCCCGACACATTGCCTTTCCCTAGGTTCTTGAAGAAGTTACCAAACATCTCCAGTCCGTTACCACCAAAGATGCCACGGAAAAAGTTGCTCATGCCGCTCCATTTGCTGTTGATGTCACCCATGGCTCCATTCACAGCATCCACGGCTTCTCCTGCCTTGTCCTTCAATCCCTTTACATCTTCAACAGCTTCTGAGATTTTCGTCGTGGTTTCTTTGCCGACGACGGCATTACTGGCTATCTCCACCATACTCTTGTCATTGACAAGGTTTTCCCATGCCACATATCCTGCAGCACTGCCTACGGCTGCCGTCTTCATCGCACTTCCTGTGCTTCTCAGTGCTTGTGTTGGATGTACGGTAGCGTTTCCTGCTGATTTCAACCCTTGCTTGGCATAGCTTCCTATGCCTTTAAGAGTGCTACCACCATACTTTGCTATTTTTGCCCATATACTCATAGTCGTATCTTTTTGTTGTTATTTGATCTTTCTATTCCGCTTCCATCGGTTCATGCAATCCTTCACGATGGTTTTCTTGTCTGCCTTGTCATGACTACCTTCTTCTATCTCTGCCCAGATGTCTGTCATCGAGGTATACTTCACAGCTTTCGTCAACCGTTGCAGCTTTTTGTTCATCACCTTCAACTTGGGACGGATGCCGAATACAATCTCCACTCGTTCCTTCTCTGTCATTTTATTGTCTGACAGACAGACTTGCCTGATGTCATTGACAATCTCTACACTTCCCATGATTAGTTCCCGATAGATTTTGTTGCGCTTGGCAGAGAGTGCTACGGCAATGGCATTGCTCGGATGTTTATCCAATTGCTTGGTAAACCCTCCCAAGTTATCCACCAACCGGTCTATCTCATGGTAAAAACCATACACCTGTGCTGCATATACCACAATGGAACGGAACGAGTTCAAGTAGTTATTGAACTCTCGTTGCAGGTTGGTGGTTCCTTCCACTTCCTCTTTCATCCAGATATGCCCGGTGGTCTGCATCAGCATCACCTTTTCCTGGTTCTTCAGCTCCTTCTCTGCCTTGTCCGTATAGGCGTATATCATTCCTGTCAACACAGGGTCGTTCTGGGCTTGCACCTTGCCAAAGGACAAAAGCGTCATTGCTAAGCAAATAATAACTGTTCTCATACTCGATTGCCTTTATATTATTATGGTGTACTTACCCTGGCTGCTCTTCGCCAACGTCCTAACGCTTGCGTAGCTATCTTCCCATTACTTCTATCTATCATTCCTGCCGTGACATTGTTCCACACATCACTCATGGTGTAATAGCGGATGCTCAGATACAACTTGTTCAACTTCTTCTGGAATGCAGTCAGTTTATCGTTCAGCTCCCACAGGGTCTTTGAACGGTCTGCTCCTGTCAACATATTCTCCGTTCCACCTTTTGCCACAGCATTGTTCAGTAGATTAAACACCGATACCAATTCCGTTGCGGTCTCAACATACAGGTTGTTCATACTCATGCTTGCCACGATGCCTTGCGGATTGTTTTTGATGGCGGTCTTCAACTTGGCGAGAGTGATGAAAATCCTCACTCCGTCATCATACAGATGGGTACAAGCTTTCAGCGACGTGGCATAGCCGTTCACGGATTTCAAGTAGCTATTGTACTTCTTTTCCCATTTGTGTATCTGGTTGAACTCGGCAGCTATTGCATTCTGCAACAATGCGGTTTTGTTCTGTCCTTTGATTTCATTCTCTATCTCACCGTTTATCTGTTCGTTGCCTTCTGCCAATGCCATCCATTCCGATGGGTTTGATGCCACTTGTGCCTTGACTTCCGATATGGATGTCATACCAATAATGGCTATCAGCCATATCTTACCTGTTCGTAATCTCATAGATGCTCCTCCTGCGTTTGTTGGTTTCTACTCGTTCTCTGATGGCTGTCACCAGTTCTTCTTTCATTGGCACGCCGATGATGTCAAGCCTAGGCGTTGTTCTGTCACCTGAGTATATGCTCACGGTTTTCAGATGAAGCAGTTGCTGCATGAATGTCTGACTCTCATTGAAATCCACCACACGATACAGTTCCTGATAGTCCACCTCTCGATGGAACACGCCATGCTCATATACCAGCTGTTCATTGCCAATGACATATCGCATCCTGCATAGATAGGCTAGCCGATATGCCAAGCATAGGGAAAGCAAAAGCGAGAGGACAAACACCCAAGTGGAGAGAATGGCATCATCAATACCTGCATATACGAAGCCCACACTGATAAGCACAAACAGGTGCAGCTCGTTAATTACGAACTGCATCCAATGTGGATTGATGATGATATTTCTATACCGATATGTCTGCTGCATATTTCTCTTTTTTGATAATGGAACCTGGCTTTATCTTCTATAGCCCGATGTACGTTCTTCTTGTTTGGCTTGCTCTTGCAATTTCTCTGCTTCTTGCTCCTTGGCAAACTGGATATAGTCGAAGTCTATCTCTCCTTGGTCTATCAGACGTTGGTCTTTCTTCCCAAGCAGGGCATCGTTCCAATCCTTGTATTGTCCCAAGGGATGGTAGGCTTGCACCATGCAGTCTGCAAATCCCATTTCCTTTGCGGTGGTCTTGAAATTCTTCACAAAGCCACGTCCTGCCTCGTCTTTGTCAAAGCCCAAATAATGGCTTGCTTGTCGGGTCTCTTCCAGCATACCCTTTATCTGTCCCTTAGTGGGTGTGCCGCCTGTCGAGACATACACGCTCTTCACTGGATTGATTTGGTACTCTGCCATAGCATCGTAGGCACTCTCAAACCATAGGATGTTGGTGGCATCCTTCAATGGCTTGCCTGTCAGGTTGGCTATCCATAGTCCTTCACTGCTGTTGCTTCCTTCTGCTTTTCCCTTGTATGCCTTACCGTCTTCTCGCCTGGGTCTGCCACGTTCTTCCAATCCAACGATACTGTCTGGCTTGGATGGTAGCGAAAGAGGAAAGGCGAGGTTGGCAAAGCTCAGTCCGTCTGTCCGATGTCTGGTCGCCAAGAAGAATTGTTTGTGAAAGGCGAACTGTGTCCTCATATTGATGCCTCGTTCCTTGAAATAGGGATAATGCTTCCGTTGGGTGTCCTTTTCCCTTGGATTGAAACGTAATATGTCATAGTCCGAGAGATTAAAGGGCTTGGCATCACGCTTGGGCTCCACCACTCTGCTCTCACGCACGTCAATGGGATTGTTCAAGAGCCTATTGCACACGATGTTCACCAGTCTGTCCAATGACATCCCAGGCTTATAGTCGTCAAAAAGCGTCGGATGCTCTTTGATAAATCCTATCACATTATAGTTCTTCTGCTCTGGTGGCTGAAAACAGCACTTGCCATTGCCTGTGACAATAAACTTGTCGCCTCTCACTCGCTTCCCTTGACTGTCAAATCTCACATACGATGGATAGCGCAAGCCATCTCGTTTATTCAACTTATAGCCTGCGTCTACCAACAACTCCTGTATGTTCAGTCGCTGCAAGAAGTCATTATATGTCAGTTCGTTGTTTGCCATAAGCGTATTCCGTTATAGTCCTTTACCCATGTGTGGATGCAATATCTCTTGATTCATGGCTGCCTCAAAGTTCCTTGCTGCCACATCCATCGGTGTATCTACTCCAGGTTTAAAATAGGGACGAGGTGGAGGTACTGCACCATGATGATGATCTACTATCACCACAGGACTTCCATGTGGTCGATGCAGTTCACTTCCCACTTCTGCAGCAACGCCCAATCCTGCCAACAATGCAGCTCCTATCTTGGTTCCCAGACCGGTACGGTCTTTCATATCGACTTCGCCAAAAATCTTGGAAAAGAGTTTCATGCGGTGATAATCATCCACTGCCATGAACTTGTCATACTGCTTCTGCGTTATCTCATGACTTACTCGCTCTCCGTTGATGATGGCGGTCATGCGATACTTGCCTTTCTGTTCTGCTGGTTCCACTCGTATCTCACCAACACTTACTTCTCTTCCGTGCTTCCCCTCACGAAACCATCCCTTACTCTCATCCAAGTCCTGGCCATCCACAATACCTACTTTGTTGTTCACTGGCTCTTGCTGCACTTGCAAGGGTTCAACTGTTGACTGCATCTGCATCCTGCTATCCAACTCCTGCTGCACCTCTGGACGCAAACCAATATGGATGCGCTCTCTGCTGTTGAGCATATCCATGGTTATCTTGTCTGCGAAATCATCCTTGATGACATTATTCAGTATCTCCAGTCGCTTGGCTACAGATACTTGCTTGACGGAATTGTTGGTCAAAGCCTTCAATTCTTCGTCGGTCAAGTCATACACCATATCACTGTTGGTTCCTTCTGACTGGATGGTAAGTGTCTTGGCCTTCTCATCGATGATGATACCGTGCGAAGACAGGCATTCCTGCCATTTCTCGTTGGAGAAATATACTGGCGAACTGATCAGCTCCTTATAGGGCTTTGCTGGCTCTTTGCTTCTTGGACGTGTCTCTACAGGTGTCACCACGGCTTGCAGGTTTTGTAATACGTCTGCTTGTGGTGCTACTTGCTGCTGTCCTTTATAGTAAAAGCCATAGCCTCCAGAGGTTAGCTCACCAGGTTTCTGCCTTCTGTCTGGTCTTTCCGCTACCATCGGTGCTCCGGCATAGAACATCTGTCCTCCGACTCTGCGTAGATGATAGCCGTCCTGCATTCTCGGTGTCCAACCCAAAAACTCTGGACTCCATCCCAATCTGCCGTACTCTCCAGCACCAATCCTATATCCATGCAGTCCCATAGCTACTCTTCCATTGGCATTTCTTGCATGGACAAAATTTCTCGGCATATAGAAGTCTTTGCCTATGATACTGGTAAAGACATTGTATGCCTTCTTGTTGGCAGAGTTGGTACCCCAATCGGTCAATGCCAACATCTGTTTCTCGGTGAGGTTATAGGTCAGCAGTGGGGAGTCGTGTCCCTGCACCGCCAGTTGATAACCATCGCCATTGGCTATGATATGGGCTTGCATACCATTACGCATCAAGATGTCACGCATCTCTGGCTGCAGGTCCATCTGCCGTGGATTCAAGTTCTTTCTTATCGCCATAATATGATTGTATTAAGCGTTCTCTTTTTCCATTCCTTGCTCCAACAGTTCGTCCTTGTACTTCACAAACTGCTCCGCACTCTCGTTGCCGATACACAGGGCATGTTCTTTGCAGTATTCCTCATACTCGTTCTGCCAGTCTTCACTGAAATGGTTCACGTAGTCGAGCCAACCGTATTCACCATTCTGCATCTTCTCCACGAGAATGTCTTCTGTATAATATGGTCCTTTTTTCATTTCTTCCCTAAGTTTTATGTTTTATTTTCTTGCGACAGCAGACGTATGACGGCCAGCAGCCTTCTTCTGCTCATTCCATAGTTCTTCGGTATATTCCTCCTCTGGAACATAATCGAGATTACCGTCATCATCCATGACCCAACAACCATAGATGCCGAAGGTATATTTATCCCACTCTCTTTTGCCTTCCTTGCGCCACTGCTCACCATCGCCATTGGCATATCGGATGCCTGTGTCGGTTTTCAGGTCGATACCCATGGTTACTGGTTCTTCATCTATCACAAAGGTCAGTGTCTCGCCATTCTGGATGGTTTTCAATTCGCCACCTCCTAAGCTCAGCTCATCAGACAATACCTGTAGGTTTCTGCCTATCACAGGTGTCGGCACAGCCATCACCTGGTTGGTCTCTCTGTCTATCTGCACGAATGCCTTGATGTGTGCACCATCAGGCATATCTAGATCCGCCACTACAGCCTTGCCTTGTTTCAGCAGTTCTTGCTGTTCCTTGGCAAAATTGTCCAGTGGGGCATATTTCAACACCGGATAGAACATCACATCAACGTTTCCGTCTGCCATTCTCACCAAGGCAAATCGGGTTCTGCTCTTGATACTATATCCTTCGTTTACCTCCATGCTCACAGGCAACACTGGTGATGGACGACCATTGCTGATGTCCTCCAAGGCATGCATCGGCAGGTCTTCTATCATCTCGTGGGTCAATCCATACTTTGCAAGTGTCTGATACGGCACTTCGCTTTCTTCAAATGAGTTTCTTTTCATATTCTGATTCATATATTGAATAATACTTTGCATATAGCCATGCAAAGTTAAGTCTTCGCGCACGAATGTAAGAATGACAGTACTCTACTGCCCAATCTTTTCCGTTTTATTATGATTGCAACGTCATTTCATACTCTCAATCATACTTTAATCTTATTTTATGTTATGTTATACTTTCACTATCTCTTATAGTATTCTGGAATTCTTTCCCTAACTTTGCATCATGTTTGGAAAAATAATGGCATTAGGGATGGTTTGTTGTCTGTCGGTATCAAGCGCAAAGGCGCAGTTCAATACCGTCAGCAACAACGCATGCCGTTGCAAAATCATGAAAGTGGAGGAGAAGCATCCGTTTTCTGCTAACTCATCAGTAGATTCTATAATGACGAATCTACCTCTGCCGAAAACAGACTCTGTGGATAACAAACAAAAACAGTGGATAAGCTGCTATCCAAGCATTGCTTATCCACTGAAATCAATCAAGATAACCAGTCCTTATGGCTATCGTCGTGACCCATTTACAGGCAAACTGTCATGGCACAATGGTTTGGATCTTCGTGCAAAGAACGAACCTGCCTATGCCATGATGGATGGTATTGTTGTAAAGGTAGGGTATGACAATCGTTCTGGCAACTATGTTACATTGAGACATGGCAATTTTTATATCAGCTATTGTCATTTGTCCTCAATCATAGTTCGCAAAGGTGAAAGTGTATTTCCCGGTATCATTGTTGGTGTCACTGGCAATACCGGTCGCAGCACAGGCAGCCATCTCCACCTTACATGCAAAAAGGATGGCAAGAGTATTAATCCCGCCATCCTTTTCACAGCTAATAGTTCTTCGTTATAACGGAAACAGACCGACATGAACTCTTGTTCACATCGGTCTGTTTTCTAGTCTGACTCACTTGCTAAAACTTAAAAAGTTTATCGTTTTGGCTTAGTTTCACTACTATGTATCTATCGTCTTTCAACTCTTTTGGGAGTTTATCTGACAAAATAGAGGCAACGAACTGCAAGTTGTGATTTTCCTCTACGAATTTTGCTGTACCCAAGAGCTGGTTGCCATGTACCAATTCTTTTTTATCATACAATCCAAAATGCAAACATGGTATATGCTCCTTGTCTGCGAATAAGATATATGCCATATCAAAGCAAACAATTTCTCCTTGCTTCTTGCCTGAGCTGAAGTTTATGGTGTCGGCATCAAATCTTTCTATATTGAATTTATAGATTTCATTTTTATTCTTTGTTTCTGTTTCGTATACCATACCATATTGTTCCGCATAAAGCAACTGTGATATTTTGGCAAGATAGTTGTTCAGCTTATCCAATTGAGCTTGTACCTTTTGCTTGAACTCATCACTAAACAGAGAATTGTCTATACTTTCAATCTGTTTGTTTAGAGAATCTATCCTCTCTTCTACTTTATCGATTTGATCAATCTGCTGCTTTAATGCACCCAATCGCTCATGCTTTTGAGTAAGATCTGCTATCAGACTTTCATAGTCTGTATAGTACGATGATTGCAACAATTTGTCACTAAGTGTTTTTTCCGATGCATGCAAAGTTCTAATCTCTGAGTCCAATGCTTCTATCTTCTTCTTTAACTCAGGCAACTCACTTGCTATAAAATCTGCTTTTTTCACAAGCATACTATTATGGTGCTTAAGCAAATCTTCGAAAGTGTGATGCAGTGTTGGAACAAATTTCTTTGCCTGATTATATACTATTTTTAATGTGTCTGCATCGATATTCGACTTGTTGCTAAGAATCTCCTCTTTGGCTTCTTCCATTATATCATGGCGCAACTTCAATGAACTAAGTTGAGAAGAAAGCACTGTTATTTTATATTTCAAGTCAGATAACTCAGCCATATCGTTGTCAAAGTCAGGGTTTAAGTGCATCTGTTTCTTGATATGCTCCAATTCTTCTATTTCTGATTTGACAATACCTAATTCTGAAGCTAAAGCATTACGGCTTTTTTCTTTTACGAGTTTCTTTCTGAAACTTTCTTCTGTTTTCTGCTTCTGAAGTAATTGTTGACGTTCTTCCGCATCAGTATAGTTCAACCCCAACATATATAGGTGCAGAGTTTCATAAACAGCATCAGAAGTTGTACCTTCAAGCCAATGCAAGGTATGATTGACTGCAGCATTTGTATATCTTACATTATGTGCAACCAATTGTCTAAATGTTGGCTTGTTGGTCTCCACGCCCATGATAGCATACTGAAGAGCTTTCTTAAATTCATTTTCGTTTGAATAATTCTCTCCATTTATTTCTTGAATAGAGTTCTTGCGTAAGAGAAAGTTTCTTCTTATGCGAACTTCTTTGGCTGTGGTAGTCCAGTCACTAACCAAAATTAAAGTTATCACCACTTCCTTCTCAGTCAAGAATGTCTTTACTTCTTCATTGACGACACGCCTATCTTCAGGACTTATATATATTGTTCGCGCTTCCTTACCCAAACAGATGTCAATAAGTCTGAGTATGGTTGTTTTGCCAACGTTATTTCCAGTCTCTGTATTTGTGTCTGGGGTTTCGTCGACTATCAAATTAAGACCTTGATGAAAGTCTAACCTTCTGATAAGACCTTCTTTTGATTCTATGATAAGTGATTTTATGAACATAGCTCAACCTCCCCATTTTTAACAATGACACAATCTATTAAGTAAAGCCAATCTATACAGAGTTGCAAGATAGCAAAACTCATTCTATACTGTTCTCGAAGACGACAATACAAGTCCACGACAGAAATTTTCTTTTCTGTCTGCAGCACCTTTAGTACAATAGCACCATTGTAATAGATGCAATTTTCTGGTCTCATATTATCTGGTAGAAGCATAACTATATCGGCTTTTCAAATATTTTACATTCCATAAATGCGTGCACCATCAACATTTCAACACACATTTCCAATTGTTCTTGTGATAAATTATTATTTTTATTACCTATTTGATTGATGATTTCATTTTTAATTGCAATGAACAAAGCATCGCCACTTGCCTGTGATTTCAACCCAACATATATCCTATGCAATTTCTGCAGCACGGCCATACTTTTGGTTTTTCCTTGCCTAGCATATTCGCTGTAGATTTCCTGCACATTGATATAATAAATTTTATATTGGTCTATGGCATCTTTTGAATATATAGACAAGTTGTTGAAACTTATTTTTGCCTCTATTTCAAATTCAGTCATATCAAAATCACATTCGTTTAAATCATCTTCTGCTAACTGACTAATGATGTAGTTCAGCCCAGAAGTTAACTGTGTAGTATCGGGTACATCATTTTGAATATTGTTTTTTATGAACATTACTATTGTTCTGATGTCCTCAATATTCGGCATACCCTTTATTTTGTTCGCAATGAAATGAATATCCAAAATATCTGTTTTCGGATTAAACACAACCTCATGAGGTGGGTTGTATTTATACTTTCGCTGCTCCTTTGCGTCGATAACAATTGGCACAAAATAAAAATGATAACCAGTATATTTCTCTGGAATCTCTTTTAAAGAATGATCGATTTTTCCTTTGGTACTTGTACCTGTCACTTGTGCCAATATACGATTGGAATCATCAACCAAATCAATTCCTGGTGCATTTTGTTGCAAACTATTTGCATTGCGAAGTTTCCAGCCATATATAAGATTCAAAAGATCTACATAGAAGTCTTCTGATATGACATGCAAATCCAACAGGTTTAGCAAACCACGTAATTCTACACTGCTTGCTAAGCCTGACAGTCTGTTCACAATATCATTTATATATGTTTGTCTTTGTAACATCGCCATAATTTATACTTAAATAATCTGCAAATATAAAGTTTTTCTTTGACAAACATGTCTTGCCACCTTTCTTTTTAAGGTTATTTGTGTTAATATGTCAAATAAATGTATAAAAAAAGAATATAAACAAAAACCGACCGACATGAACTCTTGTTCACATCGGTCTGTTTTTGTCACAACCACCTACTTCTTTTATACGTTTTTATCACAAGTGGTGTATAAGGCATTCCTTCTTGGGTCATTTTCAAGTCCTCGCCATCAAATTGAGTAATTTGAATCTCTGTATCATCCTTGATGTGCTCACTTTCATAAAAGCATGCCAGAACAGAAAAATAAGTAAAGTCATCTGTTCTCCTGCATATCTTGTACCATTGATCAGGCTCGCTTTTCTCTATCAGATACTTATTATTGATGACACAGATGTTGTCATCTGCCACAATTTCCCATTGCCTTAATGGTCGGTTCCTGAGTCCAGGGATGTTTCTCACATAGCACCAGTCGCCTTCTTTCAAGATGTTCAGATAGCCACGCTTGAACAGGACAGGTCTTGTATAATGTTTCCTATGTGTGACAGGGTCAACCCAATAACTCTCATGATACCAATCATCTTCAACATGCCAAATGCCGTCTTTCTCTATCCTTATCTTATTCTCACACTTAGTATTCCTACGGATCAGCATGGGAAACTTGACTTTATCAACAGGATAAAATTCATAATGCGGATAAGCATTCTTTAGAGCTTCTGCATCATTCTCTCTTTCCTGCTTGTCTTTTTCTGCAAATTCCGCCAGTCCTTCTGGGGAATTGACTTCCACCAATTGACTGCCGATGTTCTTCTGCACAAAATATTGTTCATTCTCATCAATATAAAGGCGTGAGCGATCTTTCCTTTCCTGACACATGTACACCTTATTCGGCTCGTCCCAAGGAATAAACCTATGCTTCCAGCTCAGTCCTGTTCCTACTTGCAGTTCCAAGGTCTTCACCGTCAGATAGGTCTTTTCATCAATATACTTCGATTGGATTCTAGGGTACAGCTTTTTGCCATCCTCTGTACAGAAGTCGATGCCCATCAACTTTACACTTTGTGGTTTGTTGGAAAACCACAACCTGTTCCGCAAGTCAATCCATTCCTTCCTACCTACTTTCTTTCTTATGTAGCAATAGGCAAAACCATCGTTGGTCACATCAATCTTCTTGTATTGGCATTCCAATATCATCTTGCCATCCTTATCCTTGATGCCCTTCAGACCTTTTTCGTTTTCAACAATCTGATAGCCATAGGTGTCCATAATCATCTGCTGCTGATGTTCATGGTTGATGATTTTCATCATTTCCTCATCACCGTCCATCAGCACATCCATCCTGCAGTTGTGACTATTGACATGCATACACGCCTCTTGCAGAATGTCTTCCATAGACGTACGTCCTTCAAACATGCTCTGCCAATCTCTATCCACAGATGGCAATCCAAACCGCTTATATAGTCCCACGTTGTCCAGTATCACGCAGTATTCCTTACCATCTGCCACTCGCAGTCCACGTCCCACCATCTGCATATACTTAGCCAATGACAGCGTAGGCCTTGCTAATTGGATGAATTCCACATCAGGACAATCGAATCCCTCCGAGAATAAATCCACACTCACCAACACTTCAATATCATCAGAAGAGAAATTTAGGGAAGAGGAGAGCGAGGAAGATTTGAATCTTTCAATAAGCTCTTGCCGCTCTGTAAGCGGTGTCTTGCTCGAAATCGCCACAGCCTTGATACCATTCTCGCGATAAAACTCTGCAATATGCTCAGCATGCTGAATACTGATAGCATATACGATACCTTTCTTTCCTGGCACATACTCCTTGATGGTAAGGCATAGTCTTTCGAGAGATGGCTTCACATCCATCACCTCGTTCAGTTCCTTCTGCTGATAGTCACCATCGGCACCTCGCTTCTGCAACGAGTCTATTAACAGCTGGGCAGCACTATCAGGCTTGATGGAGTAGTAGTCATAAAGACTCAATCGTCCTTCGGCAATAAACTTCTCCATGCTCCATGAGCACAGCAAGGTGTCAAACAAGTCCGTGAATCCTTTACCGTTCAATCGATAGGGCGTAGCTGTCAGTCCCAACTTCTTCGCCTTCGGATAGGCATTCATCACTTCGGCGTAAGTCTCTGCCAAAGCATGATGTGCCTCGTCTATCACTATCAATCCCGGCTTCTCTTCCAACTCTCCATAGTGTCTCGACAGCCATTGTATCGATGTTACTTTGATGGAGGTGGAATTTAGGGAAGAGAAGAATCTTTCCAAGGTGTCCTTGATTTGTGAAACGAGTTCACGACGATGGGCTACCACCCACACTTCTTCTTTCAAGAACAAACCTACAAGGGCGGCAAGCAGATACGTCTTTCCCGTACCCGTCGGCATTTGTACCATGACAGCATCATGATGCTTGAATGCCTCTTGCACTCTCTTCACCATGTCCTCCTGATAATCAAAAAGCTGAATATCCTTCATCATTTCAGATTGATTGTCTGTGTTTTTCCCGTGATACCTGTTACCACGGCGATTCCATTGTCACGAATCTCCACCTTCTCATATTTGGCATCAACAATCACTTTTCCTTTTAATGTCATAACACCCCAATGTCTGGGAATCTGTTCAAAGGCGCAATAAGCACCGACAGGTTGCGCTATACTGTGGTAGAGGGGTGGTACGATAACTTTACCATCTACCTTCACACCCCATTTCTTTCCAGCCTGATACAATTCCACGTTGCCTGCCTCCGACTTCTCGTGCAACAGCAACAGCTCCTGTTCCTCTTGCTTTTTCCTGCGCTTCATTTCCATGTCATAAACTTGCTTGCCAAGCCGAGGCATCGCAACCGTCAAATTCTCGCTTTCTGTTTTGGGTTGATTGCAACCTATATAGGTCTTTTTCAAGTTGGAGTCAACGTAGTAATAATCCTCATGGCTGTCCATGACCACTATGCCACTGTCGTATAGGTCGGCACATAGCCAATATACATGAGTATGGTCGCCACGTAAAAAACAAACCTTTTCACTGTTTTCTTTATACATACGCATAGAGCCGCCATCCTCCACTTTATATATCCAAACCTGACAACCGCTGGTTGTAGAGCGCTGAAAATTGTATATCAAATAATATCCACAATTCCATAGATCATATTGGGAAGGGCGAAAAGGTAAAGCAAAGTACTCGTAGGTACGAGACTTGAAGAGGCCATTATATTCGACGAACTCCCATTTATTGATGGTGATTACTTCGGGAGCATCTTTCGCATGAATGTCCTCGTCTATGACAACTCTCGCCAAGAGGTCGTAGTAACATACAGTCTTTCTGCGAGGTCGATAGGATAAGATATTACCTTGCAAGAACTTCAGGTCATAATAGTTGCCTGATTCTATCACCTGTTCGCCTTGCCGGTTTACCACCGTCATCTTTCCGTCTGGTAACTTGACGATGGCAAAATCATCATTGCAATCCACGAACTCCCGATACTTTAGCGACTGCATCAGTTCCTCATGGCTCATCACCATCATCATTTCGGAGTCTTGGCCAACAGGCATAGTTTCTTGCTTTCCGTACATCAGGAAAAACTCTCTTTCCTTCGGAGTCTCCTTTTTCTTGCCAACTTTCAGCTTTCCTTCGAACATCGCATTCCAGTTCCATACTTGCGAAGGCAACCCAAACACCCGATACAATCCCACGTTATCTATAATCACGCAGTTCTTCTTTCCTTTAGCTACTCGCAATCCTCGTCCCACCATCTGCAGATACTTTGCAAGCGACAAGGTAGGTCGTGCCAACTGTACAAACTCCACATCTGGGCAGTCAAATCCTTCCGAGAAGATGTCCACATTCACTAGTACTTGGATGTCACCTTTCTTGAAGACTTCAATATCTTGCTGTCTTTCCGTGGCAGGAGTCTTCGAGTCTATGGCTATGGCTTTCACGCCATGTTCCTGATACAGTTTTGTTATTTTCTGAGCATGAGAGATATTAATAGCATACACGATGCCCTTTCTATCTTTACCAAATTCTTCCAAAGTCCGATAGAGCCTTTCGATACTCGGCTTCTTATTCAGCAACATATCCATTTCCTTGTTCTGGTAGTCACCATCTGCTCCTCGCTTCTGCAAGGAGTCGATGAGCCGTTGCGTCACACCATCCGACTTGATGCTCACAAAATCGTATGTTGCCAATCTTCCCTTGCTGATAAACTCAGGAACCCCCCACGACTGCACCAACACGTCAAACAGATCCGTGAATCCCTTTCCGTTCAATCGGCAAGGTGTAGCCGTCAGTCCCAGGAACTTCGCCTTCGGAAATCTGCTCCACATCTCCTTGTAGGTCTTGGCAAGCGCATGGTGCGCCTCGTCAATCACTATCATTCCCGGTTCTTCCTCTATCTCGTCATAGTGTCTCATCAGCCACTGAATGGACATCGCCTTGACGGATGACAATAGGGTAGAGGTGTTTGATGCGGAATAAGAATGGAACTTTCTTACGGTTTCGTCTATCTGCGAAACAAGCTCTCTTCTATGGGCTACAATCCATACTTTCTCCATTGGATTGTTGTTCACAAAAGAGTCTATGACTGCTGTTAACAGATAGGTTTTACCTGTTCCCGTTGGCATTTGTGCCATTACGGACCGATGAAGGCGCAACGCCTTCTCAATCCGTTCCTTCATATCCTCTTGGTAATCAAATAGCTTGATTTTCTTCATTATTTAAGAGTCTCGTTGACTTTACTCCAATCTTTATTCATCAATTCCTCGATGATGCTATGAATCTTCAAGGCATATTTTGTTCTAGGATGATTGCCATACTTTGTTCCACTCAGAATACCTTCATAGAAGATGGTTACAATGATTTCAGTCTGTTTTCTGTACCTCATATATTCCTGTTCATCATATTCCTTGTTGTGCCAATAGTAGGAACTTGCCCAATAGCGCTTATGGTTATCCAGCATCTCCGGTGCCAGGAAACCATACTTGACGAGTGTTGCCTTCTTGGTTTTCATCAGCTCGTTCATCTTACTATGGAACAACAGAAAGGCATTGAACGACATTCCTTCCATGATGGCTTTCCATTCTGCACTCTTTTTCTTGACAAGAGCTTGGTCTGCCTCTACCTTTGCCGTAACCTCATCCTCTTGCTTCATTCGCTCTTCCAGATAGGTGGTATCCCATTTTCTCCATATCAGTTTCTTGATATACCCATCCAGTTCCAAGGCAAACTTACCTTCTTCTGTCTCCTTGACATGGTATTTCTCTTCCAACAATGGTGTACGCATCTTCGACGTGATCTGATATACTGTTGTTGTAATTCGCAGTCGTTCTGTTCCGACATCTTCTCCTGCAATCACCTTGTCACCCAAGATAGAAACGGTTTTCTCCAGTTCTTCCAACTTTTCGTCAGTAAAGAAACCATATTCTTTCAACTTCCTCATCATGCCATAGATTTCAAAATACAAGGCATTACAGAATATGACAAAGTCCATGTCTTTCAGCGTTTTCGTGAAGAAAAAGAAATAGGTACTGACAGGGTACATCTCCATATTCTGTGGCATTTCTATTTCCTCTGGCAGTTCCACTCCCGAAGCCTTACCATCTTCTCTCGCTGTAGATATAATCTCGCCTGTCTCAGGATTCCGGGCATCCAGATAATTGCCGAAGTCAAAGTTCTTGTCTATCTCGTCGATACCAGTCAACTCCTTTAGTAATATTTTCGGCTGCTTGGCATCACTCTTCATGATTTCCTTGAACACGTCCACGCTTGCCATGCACAGATTACCCACGGCAGAGGCAAATGCCACGTTCATCAGCAGATTGCCATGCAGCAGATCATCGAACTTTTCTCCATAGATGCGCATGGAGATATACCACTCCTTTGGATTACCCTCAAAGCCGATGGGGGATATATGGATGTCCTCAGCCGTATCGGTATGCTGTCCATACAGACTGCTGATGACAGGATATTTCTTCCGGAAATGTTTTTTAATGATCTGTTCGTAACGGTCATAACCATTCTCTGCAAAGTCCAACACATGCGCCCATCTGCAGCAGGCCATGATATATCCGTCATGGTTCAGGAAGTTCATGTTGAAGTACTGGTGCTCGTTGATTCTCACCGTTACCTCCAACTGCTTATGGGTTTTCTTATTGAACGCAAACGTGCCTTCAGACGGAAAATCCAAAGGCACACTGGTTGTGAACACTGGTAATATTATTGGTGCTTCTCTCATTGTTTCTGTTTCATTATAGTTGTAGTTGATAAATTAATGGAGTGATTTCTCCATGTCGTTTGGCTCACGAATCACAGCCATCGGTTCACCCTCAAATGGTGTCTCTGGCATCAAGTCCATCAACTTCTTCTTCATGCCTCGATGATTGGGGTATTGTCCTGCTGTCTCTTTGATATAGCGGCATACCTCCTGGCGTTTCTCTTCGTGGTTCCATATCTTGACTGCTTTCACCAGGGCTTGATAGCTGTCGAATATCAGTTTCCCGATACGTCTTTTGTATTCTCCTACCAGTTCTTGTATGTCATCACGGTTGATGAGCAGAGGTATATGCTTGCACAGAGCCATGGCGATGGCATACGCTGCATCAGGTCTGTTCTTCTCCAATATCTGTGGAATGGACTTCTTGTGCCATCGCTCCAACAGTCGTAGCTGAGCCGTAAAGTCATCATTGTCCCTTGGCTCAAAGCTTACTTCCTGCATCAGATATTTGGAGTATTCCTCTTCATAGTCCACGCTCAGCCCTTGCGGAATATAGTTAATCCTCGGTCGCTCCATCTTGGCACGATACCGTTGCTTCTCCATGGACCGTTTTCTCTTCTCGTCCCATTTGATGCGCAATAGCTTTTCTTCCCTTATCTGGAGTTCTATATCCCTGAACTCAGGTGTATTCATCACCTCTGCCTTCAGATGCTTCTTGATGACTTTTGTCAGATAGCGTCGCCATGCCTTCTTGTTCTCTTCGGTAACGAATGGCGGACATTGCTCACCGTAGAAGGTATTCCAGGTAAATGGCTCGAAGTCGAGATGCCAGAGAAACGATTTACGTTGTGGGTTCTTTTGTTCCATATTATTTAGTTTACAATAAATACTAACATACGTTTCACTATTGCAGAGAAATTCGTTTTTCCATCATTTCCGCCATAACGAAACATGCCACATCGTTCTCCCTTCCCAGACTTTTCGTTAATTCTGCACCTTTGCCCGTAAAGGACACCATCATTATCTCGGTAATAGATAGTAACCTCCATACTTGTCCTTGCATTCTCTGTCAATAACATATATGGAGCAATGTATTCGAAATATAAATTCTGACTTTGTGTATAAACTTTGGCGGGAATAGTAGTCATGTCCTCATCAGGTATTTGCAATCGTCTCATTACTGCCAACAATTTTAGCATAACAGGACACAGCACTACTGTTTTCCCTTCTGCTGTAACTTTAGCCTCTTTATAAATTTGTTTGTCTATCTCAAAGGAATGAATAATGTCACGGATTGTTTTATTTTCCAGTCTATCTTCAGAAATGACAATCTTTACTAATTCAATAGGACTTTCTGTAACCAAAGCTAATTTTTCGTAAATGTACTTTAGTCTCTCTTCTCTCAATGAATACGTAAAAGGCTTGCTTGATAAAAACTTACCGATATAACCATTGAAATCAGTATGCTCACCATAGAAATGTTTGAATATCTTTCTGACATTAGAATAATCAGCGACAAGTACCACATTGTCAAGTCCGAATTTATTACCCACCAGTGTTGTTCCTGGTTTGGTGAAATATTTGTAGGCATAATCCATATGAGCGGAAAAGATATTCAATATGCGGAAGATATGAGCGGGGTCGATTCTATCCAAGTCCTCAATTATCAAGACCACTTCCTTTTTTGTTCTTCTTTTGAAGTCAGCAACAGAGCGTTTTATAATCGCTGTAACAATGTCGTCTTCATATATCGTACTATTGTTTGCCTTATCCACAAACTCATTCAATATGTCATCATCATTATTTTTCTTGGTGAAATCTTCAATTTTCTCTTTCAAATCCTTAAACAACCGAAGCCCCTTTATTGCCAACATGATTTTTGGAAGATATTCACAAGGAACAGCTATGTCTGCAACATAATTGATCAGGTCTGACACCAAAGAGTATTTCCTGTTTTGAATGTAAGCCCAAAGAGCAATGTCTTTTGGAATGATGACATTGTTAGAAATCATATCATTCAACATAAGCTGAAACAAGATGTCTCGTTTGATTAAGTTGAATATGTCCTCATTGGATGCAACTTGATAATTGACTGGATATATTGTCAAGAAGACAAATTGCTCCTTTACGAAATCTGTATTTTTGAAGCTCTCCAAGAAATAAGACTTATCATCACCAAATTTTGATGATAGTATAGTCCGTTGATTGGCAAAAAGATGATTGTAGAAGCCTTTAATTGCCAGATTTATTGGAATAATAAAATCTTCCATCAATTATTCTTCAATTTTTGATTTTACCTGTGAATACGTTTCTGAAACTTCTTCTCGGTATACATAGCTTGATACATCGTTACCACTCGTTGATACCCTTTGCATCAAGAAACATATATACACTCTTCCGCTTTCGTTTTCTATGTAGGCGATGGAATCCACATTTATATATAATGGGTTACCATTGTACTTGCTATGTAATTCGATGAATTGTGCCATAATACTTCATTTTAAACTTTCAGTTCCATTACCAGAATACTTGGTGTAAAAATCTCCAACTTTTCTTTTTCCAAGTATCTGTTTAAATATGTCATTACGCATTTTGTAAAGCAATTGGTCTTGTGGATTATCTTTCCCCATACCATAAGCAAATAAGTGCTTTCGAACGTCGTCTATGCCCAAATTGTCATAAAATGGTAATGCTTTAATGTTCATCAATCTCCTGTAATCTTGTGCAGCTTCCTCGCTATGAGTTTCATATCGGTCAATTACATCGAAAAAGTCAACATATCCATCTCTGTATTTTGCTTCAGAGAAGCCAACTTTCAAGTTAAAATTACTTGTATCATACATCTCTGCTCCATTGAAAGTCAAATGAAAACGAACTTTTGATTCTTTGAAACAATAAGGGTGCATAATGCTTTTGCCGTCAAAGACTTTTTCTATAGGATCTTTCGCTCCTTTATTAGGTGATTCATTACAAATATCGCATGATGGTATTAAGTTGTAATAACATAATGACAAGAAAGGGTATTTTCTTTTCGGCAAGAAATGGTCTATTTGCTTTTTACTTCTATTGGTTGCTTTGATGTATTCCATTCCACAATAGGGGCATATTTGCAAACCTAAATTATTGATAAAAGCTCGTTTATCAAAAGTTTCGCCTCCATCGTATATTCCATTGACAAATATGTCATACACAATTTCATTGAAATGATCAAACGAAGTACAAGTTGCTAAATGATATTTGTCAAAAGTTTCAGCCAAGAGTCTTTTGAAAATCAGTTCATCCGGATGTCGTAAACTTTTAAGGTATTTGATAAAAGATAATTGTAAAGAAGGAGTCATCAACAGAAACTTTTCCAGCCTATTTGGGTCAGATAACTTTTCCAAGAACCTTCTTGTTAGACTTTTTGTATCAACAGCCAAATGTACAACCCCTCTATTCTTGACGTTAATATCAAGCACTTTGCCTCTAAGGTATGCTTTAATTAATGGCAACAACCTTGCTGCATACACTTTTGCGTATGCGTCATCTTCGCCATTTATAGGTTTGTCTAATTTAAACATAAATACGTTTACTCTTCAAGATAGTTTCTAATAAAATCATCTCCTACAATCCCAAGTTCTTCTTTCTCTATTCTCTCTTCATTGTTTTTCCTTTGTATCATGCTTCCGATAACCTCAGAGGCTATAGTCCCGATAGCACTCTTGTCGAAGAAAAAACTTTTATTAAGCATTTCATAATAGTTGGATCCAAATGTCTGTGCATTTACCTTTTGTACCTGTCCATTCTTTAGGTATAAGGTATTTTGTGTCATCATGTCACTCAACACAAAAGGAGAATGAGTTACCATCAATATTTGGATAGAATGAATGACCTCAGTGTCTATATGGCACCATTTCATAGCATCAAATAACTAGGGTGTCCAGTTCCATGTTCTCGTTTTTGATTATGTTTTAGCAACTTAGCACACTGTAAATCAGTAAATTAAGCACAAAATATAAGACAAATTTAACTGTCAAAAAGTCTGATGTAGATTCGCACAAGATTATAGTTTATTTAGCGAATGATTATCAATGACTTAGATGGTTATTACATTGTTTTTGATACTAAAAACTGGAACACAGAACTGGACACCCTATCAAATAACATACCCAAGAAACGCCTTTGATAATCAGGATGATAATATAGTTCAACTTCATCAAAAATCAAACAGATATTGTGATACCCAACACGATTTTCGTCATCTTTCACGCTTTGGATATTCTTGATGTGATATAGCACATAACTTAGACTATACAACATCTGTCTCTCTCCGCTACTCATCTTTCCAAGCGTGAATTCATTATTGTAGGTCAAAGTCCAATTACTATCCAGATGGTCTTGCACACGAAAACTTATTTCAGCTTCTTTGAAAGTCATGTTTGTAGTATAAAAAGCAGGAGGGAGCAGTGATATTGCATCATTAAACGTTTCAACTTTCTTGTCTCTCAATAAATCTTTGATCGATTTATCTGCTTGTCGTCCCCAAAACACTTTATGCTGGAATAAATTCTTCATATATTCCAAGCATATTGACATTTTCAATGTAATATGACTTCTGTTATTCTCTGAATCTTTTATTTCTTTTATTAGTTTGCTTACAACATTCTGGCTTTTCTTTCTGAATCCATAATGGATATAATCCATTAATACATTCAATTCTTCCGATTTCTGTATTAAAGTATTGACATCAAGAGTCTTCCAATAATCTTCGTATGTAAAGCATATCTTGACAGTCTTATATGCTAAATAAAATAAAGCCATTTCATATTGATATCTTGATATTTCTGTTATATCATCGTCATAAGTTGTCAGAAGCACTTGCTCCCAAATACGTTCAAATTCGCGAAAGAGCAAGCTTACGTCAAGTTTTTTGAATCTACTGAATATCAAAGAACGATAATAACTTTCAGTTCTTTCCTTATAGCTGTCGTCAAACTTATATTCTAATGTTGAAGGTTCATAGCTTTCTATAAACGATTGACCTTGTGCTGTTGCCAAAAGAGACAAAGCCATTACTCTTTGAGAAGCCAGTTTGTTTTCCTTTTCGATGTCAATATTACCATTACTCCTAAATGGCGTGATTACAATCGGAGTATAATAACCATCGTTTTTATGAAATAAACCATCCAACCATTCACCATCTATAGTTTCATCTATATTTTCTACCCAATCATCAGGCTTATATTCTTCCTTATTAAAAGCATACAAGCTATAATTTGTCGAAATTGTGTAGAAAAAATTCTTTAGTAAAGGTTTGGGGTTTGTGTTGTTGCGAATTATTATCTGTTTAAATCCATCTCCATTTTCTTTTTGGACATACCAATACACTCTCTTCTTTTTACATGAGATTTTGTACTGTGTTCCTTCACAGATATAATACAAGTCTGCATCCACACCATTGGCATAAGATAGTGTTCTTCCTTTACAGTCAAGTTTCTTATTTCCCAACATTCTAACAGAAAAATTGTTGATGATGCGGTAGATAATGTCCAAGAGGGAAGACTTGCCTGCTCCATTCATACCTACAATACAATTTACAGACATTTGTGGAAGTCCTTCTTGCTGATACACCCAATTCGAAATTGTGTTTTCAACAATGACAAGCTTACCTGCCTTTGGGCTTTTATATGTTCCAAAAGGATACCAACCTTTCTGCAAAACTTTTGAAACAGCCTTTGGCATTTCATATAAGTATAAACCTAATAGTTGCATAAGTACTAACCTTATTTTATAATACATACAAAAACGGGCTACTAAGCCCCATCCCGAAAAGTACCTCTTCATAAAAGGGGAGAGTAGAGCCGTTAGCCGTATATCTATTATTTCTTGTTCTTCATCCGCCAAAAGAAGTGCCAAGTTCTGAAGATTGGCTCACTTAGTGCCTCGGCAGGATAATATCGCACGAAGTGCATATTTCTCCATATCTTCAGGAAGTATTTCTTTGCCATTCCTTGCTTTGTGAAATGCCCATACTTGGTGAAGTGCTTTCCGAAGTTACCACCATCCAGAATCTCTGCCAGCAGTAACTTCCCTCGCTTTTCATCCATCGGGACAATCATCTTATTCTCAGACAATCCAATCACCTCATGAAGCACAAACATCACAGCACCTGCAAACTTCCACAATCCAAGATGTTTCAACTCTTTCTGTAAAGAATCTCTAATCACTAATAACTCTCCATTATTCACTACATAGTAGTAATCAATGATTTGCCTCATTCCAATTCCTTCGTCGAAGAAATGGTGATACAGATGCGTCAGCTGATAAATCACATTGAATGCTGTCGTTGGTATAGCGATTTCTCCTATACCATCTGGCAGGCTAACAACATTCGAGCATTGCAAATCCGCATTCCGCTTGAACCACTTCTGCAAGCGTGCATTATAGATAGGATTATTCATGATGCAAGGAAAGAAATGCAGCTCCACAGGCACACCATCCATAGTTGTTTCAAGATGATGAAACCTTATATCATCTTCCAGTTTAAAATGACACTTAGCATATTCTGTTATTTCTTCTCTGCTTGCATTCACCCATACATCAATATCCCCTGGAGTACGGGAATATGGATTCGGATACATCAAGGCATTCCCTTGTCCTTTCAAGATGCAGCATCGCAATCCATTTTCTCTAAACTTTGAATAGAGTTTACCCGCCACAGCATTCACCTTCATGTTCTGTCGACGAATTTGTTGTGCCGCTCCCATCCAAGTCATCAGCAAATCCCTTCCCATAGGATTTTGCTTTAGCTCTTCAGAAAATTCTTTCGTCAATCTCCCGATACCATCAAAACAAAAGCCAAGAAGAGCTTGCCTAGAAGCAAAGGTGTATAGTTGTCGCCAATCTATTTTGGCGACGACCATACTCATATCCACCTTCTTGCCAAGGCAATAATTTAAGAACAAAAAGATTGCTGATGTTTTTATCATTTCTTATTTCAGATATTTCCTGTCATTATCCTCGAACCAGTCAGCAAGAGCTTCCTCGAAGCTCCACTTAAACTGATAACCGCAGTTCTTCAACTTCTCACCACAGATATTAGTAGAAATCTGGAGTTTCTTCACTCTCGCAGGACAGATACCCATTGGTGAACCAAGAAGCATGGCAGCTCTTGCCATAGGCATGATAACCCAGTTAGGAATATCAGGCACAAACTGAGTTAAACCTGTTGCCTTCTTCATAGCCTCAACAATATGCTGAATAGTATAAGCAGGCTCAAAGCAACAGTTATAAATCTCCACGCCCTTAGCAGACTTCACGTCTGCCCCATTCGTGTTATTCGAGTTATTCGTGTTCACCCCTTCTTCCACCTTCCATAGCATGAAGCGAACCAATTCCTTTACATAGATACAAGCCTTAATGGTATCCTTTCTGCCAGGGTAAGCAAACTTATGACCACGGATAGCCCAATACAATCTGGTGAAATTACCATTCTCACCCTTTCCGAATACCACACCAGGGCGAACGATAGTGAGCTGACGATGAGCAGCATCGCCATTCTGCCACTTCTCATGAATCTTCTCAGCCACCAACTTAGAGATACCGTATGCTGTATTAGGAGTAGGCAAAGTAGTCTCCTTCTTCAACTCTTCAGCAGCTCCGTATGGTGCAATACTTGAAGTAAACACAATCTTCTTGATATTCCACTTCTCTGCAAACGCCACCACATTCTCAGCACCACGGATATTCGTTTCGAAATACTCATGATCCTCATGACCAGGAGTACGATGAACTGCAGCAAAGTTGAAGATAACATCATCCTCTGTAGGAGTAAACGGCAAGTTCTCTATAGGCTTGCGGATATCATACTCGATGAAAGTAGACTGCAACTTCTGACCATCACGCAAAGCTGGCTTGTAATCCTTTACTACCGGATTAGGAGTACCAGGCTTAACAATGTCGAGGTTATATACTTGGGCGTTTGGATAACGCTCCTTGAGCAAATTTGTAAGATGGGTACCAATGAAACCGGTACCGCCAGTGATAATATAGTTCATACTAGATTTTCAAATTTACACAAACAAAATTATTTCTTATAGCCCAGTTCCTTCAAGAGTTTCTTGTTCCATTCAGAACGTTCCTTATCAAAGAACCAGCCCCATTTATTGAAGTACTTCACCATATTCTTCATATGAATCTTCAGCATTTTCTTACTCTTATAAGATGCAGCTCTATGAGCATGCACCACCGACACCATAGGCCAATACATTGTGCGATAATACTTATGCATTCTTCGGGTAATGTCAATATCCTCAGGATACATGAAGTATCGCTCATCAAACAATCCCACCTTGTCGAATGCAGACAAGCGGAAGAACATGAAACTTCCCTGATGATATGGTATGTTTGCAGGAGTCTTGTGATCCCAAAACTCCAAGGTATAGCGATAGTTCATTTTCTCTCCCATTTTCTTTGGCATAAACCTACGGAAGATAAGGTCGAAAGGAGTAGGCAACAAACGAGTGGTCAACTGCAATCGACCATCAGGATAGCGAAGCATCGGCTGAAGCTGAGCAACATCCTCATTTGTCTCCATATACTCAGTTATCTTTGCTATAACGCCCTCATCAAAATACACATCCGAGTTTATCACCAGATGATAGTTGGCATGAATCTCCTGAGCCTTTTTAATAGCCACATTATGTCCAGGTCCATATCCCATGTTGGCATTATTAAAGATATACTCCACTCCATCCAACTGAGAGCAGAATTCTCGAAGTTCATCACTAGGCGAATTGTCACTTATATAAATAGGTGCAATACCATTCTTGCGCATAGAATCTATACACTTCTTTAATTCATCGTAATCTGTCTTATAGGTTACAATAGATGCAGTTATTATCATAGCGAAAATTAGAAAGTAAATGGTGAATCAAATTCTTTTAGCAAAGGATGTTTTGTATCCTTATCACTGAGATTGGCATGTTCTGTAGGAATCATCCAATCTATACCGAGAGATTCATCCAATATAGAGATACCTCCATCAGCTTCAGGATGATAGAAGTTATCACACTTATACTGGAATACCGCAGTTTCTGATAATACAGCAAAGCCATGAGCAAAGCCCTTAGGAATAAAGAACTGGCGATGATTATCCTCTGTCAGTTCCACAGCCACATGCTTACCGTATGTTGGCGACCCTTTGCGGATATCCACAGCAACATCCAGCACTCTACCCTTCACGCATCTCACCAACTTACTCTGAGTAAACGGAGGTCTCTGGAAATGCAAGCCTCTCATCACACCATACGAGCTCATGCTCTCGTTGTCCTGGCAGAACTCTACATGATAACCAACTAAAGGTTCAACCTTCTCTTTAAACTCTCGCTCGCTAAAACTCTCAAAAAAGTAACCACGAGCATCACGGAAGAGGCGTGGCTCAATGATGAGCACGCCTTCTATGTTTGTCTTAATTACGTTCATTTTTAAATATTATTTGAATTGTTTTTTTACCTTTTCTAAATCCCCACATAAACAATAATGGGAATCCTACGCCAAAGAATGCGTATAACAAAAGTAAGAGAATATTACCACCAACAGCTGGTGTCAAATCACAAAGATTTGCCCCCCCCATAACCTATGCCCTGTAATGCTAAAGTACAAAATTTAAAGCCAACAAAGTGCAAAGCCATAACGTAGAAAGACTCCTTTCCAACATACGCAATAGCCCTACCTACAACGTTGGTCTCAATATGCTTACCTATATACATTATTATATAGAGCACAGCAGGAGCTGCCACTATCAGTTGAAGTATATCCTTATATTCATTACCATTCAGAGCCACACCGCCAAGCATACAAGCTACCTCAAAAGCTATCAATCCACAAATAATAGCAAGATACCCATTATCAAAAGACAATTTCATCTTCTGATACATTATTTTACCAACATATATCAGCAGCATTGCAGTAAATGTATTACTAAATCGACGGATGGTCAAACCATACTTATTACTAAGAATACCAGCAACAATACACATTGCTAACAATGCAATACCTCTCATCCATTCGTATTGTCTTTCATCCTTGGCTAACTTCTTTATCAGCCATGACACAATAGACAATCCGATTAAAGCCATAAAAAGCACATACACAAACCACATTGCACCAACGATTGGTTCTCTTCCACCTAAACAGATAGCCAATACAGTTTGCTTAGCGAATTCCATCATTGAATAAGTATTGATTACTGGGTCATTGGACTCTAATGAATACCACCCTATCTTTATCAACACATTATGCAGCAATACTGCAGGCACATAGAAATACAGAATCTTCAAATAAAGCGACGAGAATTTCTTCTTAAACCAAAGTTTTGGTTGAACCAACAGTTCTTCCTTTATGAAGAAACCTGCTAACAAAAAGAATACTGCAACGTGCCAAAGATAAATGAATAAATCTGTAGTATTTACTAATTTCCAAGTTGGATATAGGAAATGGATATGTCCTAATACTATAGCTATAATAGAAATACCTTTTGCTATATCAACAGAAAAAGAACGTCTATTTTTCATTGGATAAGATGTCATTATATATTGTAATTAGTTTCTTCAAATGTGTTTCCATACTCAAATCTTCTGGATGAAAACTGTCAAGTAAATTCTTTTGCATTTGTTTAAGATCCGTTTGCTCATACTTCATAATTGCAGCCTTTAATGAATCCAAATCACCTGTTTTAAAAATATAGCCAGTCTTACCATCTGCGACTTGTTCACTTGCTGCGCAATTATCCGGAACAATACATGGTATGCCATACGATTTTGCCTCAGCAACAGTCAAGCCGAAAGTTTCATACCAAAGGGAAGGAAATACAAAAGCCTTTGACTGACTAAAATACTTTTCTTTATCACAAGAATTAACCCAACCTACAAAATTAATCTTGGGATATTTTTTTTTCAAATCATCTAATTGTTCTCCATCCCCCATTACAATTCCATTAAATCCTAAATCTGTAATTGCCTTACAGAATAAATTTACACCTTTCTCTGGAGATAATCTAGCCATACAAATATAATTTGTATTATTCTGAATAACGACTCTCTGGTGTAGAGATAGTTCTACAGGATCATATAATTTATATACCTTCGCATTAGAAGGTATTAAAGGAACACATATTTTGTCTGTAAAATTTGAGATAGAAATAAAATGTAAATTATGATTATTCCAAATTTCATGATTTTGTATTTTTTGTCTTAACAATCGCCAAATCTTTTGAGGATAAGAGCGAACGTCGCAATTAGTACATATGCATGAAAGAGACAAAGGTTTCTTATTACAAATTTCACTCTTCTGGTAATTATAAAAACCACCATTAGGACAAAAACAGAAATAATCATGCAACGTTATTACAAGTTGAAGATTTGATTTTGCTATACTTCTAAAAATGGAAGAAGACAAGGCTTTTGTCCATGTATGAACATGAACGATTGTATCTTCATTTGAAAAATTCTCTAATAAACGTTCTAATTCTACTGCGCTTTTTTTATGCCAAAGGCCATTGATTATTGCACGTAATCTATTTGTATCATGCAAAATATCTTGCTTATTTAGAAAATGGACATGAACCTTAGATTTTTTTATACCATTATCAACAGGTCCAACAGCACAAAATAAGTATACATTTAATATATTACTTAACGCAACCGCTGTATTAAGAGCTACAGCAGCAGCCCCACCATCTATACAGGCCCAATCATTAACAATAATAATATTTTTAATTTTTTTCATTTGCTCTACATTAAAGATACTTAATTACTTTACATGGGTTTCCACCTGCTATACAGTTTGGTGGAATATCCTTTGTAACGATACTACCTGCAGCTATAACAGAGCCAAAACCAATTCTAACACCTTTGAGAATGATACACCTTGTACCTACTAAAACGTGATCTTCGATTATAATGGGACTCGTTTTTGTATGCGACGCATCTTCAGACAAGCCATTATCTAAAATAATACCAGAATCACGAAAATGCCAATCCAAAGAATGAGCATCACTATCCATTATAATGCAATCACCACCGATATTGACATAATCACCTATGATTATTTTATTCTTAGCCCACAAGCATGGAGAAGACATTCCCACATGGCTTCCGATTTTTATTATTGCATCTTCTCTTTCTGCTACAATACAGGCATATTTATTTCTGCATAAAGGATTAAAATTGCTGCCACTTGTCAAAGTAAACTCTTCACCAATAACGAGTTTCGCTTTAGGATTAATTGACAAGTATATCTTATTATAAGCATGAATTTCCCCCCCCCACATCTGCATATATATGGAAACGAAGATGATTTATTATACTATAGATTCTAACGCTAACTTTTTTAGGAATAGATTCAACGAAATAGAATAATTTCTTTATTAACATCACTTTAAGAATAAAAATTTCTTTGACTTAAGCTCATTAAATAATAGCATTATAGATTTTTTTTCTTCAATAGATAAATTCCAAGGAAATTGTTCAATGGGCTTTTCTAAAATATTTGTTTTCTTTATTTTTTTAATATATTCTTGAAAAGTACAGATAAAGTTGGGGGGGGTACCTGCAACAACATAATCATCTGGTATATTCTTTGTCACAACAGAACCTGCACCAACAATGACATTGTTTCCAATAGTAACACCTGGTAGAATGATACTCCCATAGCCGATAAATACATTATCTCCGATTTTTATAGGAGAAAATTTTGAAAAGCCTATAATTTTTCTAAGAGAAGCATCATGAGCAAGCAATGTAGAATTGGTAATTGTTACATTGTTTCCAATAGAAATCATTTCAGGAAACAATGGATCTATATAAGACTTTATAATATCTACATTATTTCCAATTTTCATTCCAGAATTTCTCAATTCCTCCAAAGTAGGATATACATTTTTACCTAAAAATCTAAGAAAGTAACGTTTGATTTTATATTTATTCATGACAGCATTTTTTTAAGTTTAGAGACAGAAACATTAATATCAAATTGAAGTGAATATTCTTCTAATATTTGGGGATTTTTAGGTTCTATCAATGCATGTTCCATCATCGATGATAATTCTTGAACATTATCATAACTTTGTACTATATACCCATAAGTAGAACCTTTTAAAATTTCACAAGGACCAATACATGGAGTCGCAACTATCGTTTTACCTAAACATATTGTCTCTAACACGACATTTGACAAAGACTCAGAAAATGAAGTCAGTGCAACCAACGTCGCTTTTTTTATATAAGGATATGGGTTATCTGTTGCTCCTACCCAAACTATCTTATCTGACAAATGCAATTCTGATGAGTATTTATACAAATATTCTTTTAATATTCCATCACCTACTATTACAAGTTTGAAATCGGGATGTTTCCGCACAAACAAAGAAAAAGCCTTAAATAAATATGGAATATTTTTTACCCGTGTAAGGCGTCCTACAAATAAGATATATTTTAAAGGCAAGTCTAATACTGTACTATCAGCTTGCTTTCTTATTTTTTGTATATCGATAGGATTATAAAGTACTTCTATTGGTTTATTTTTAACACCCATTTTGTAAATCATTTCACGAATTCCTTTAGAAACAGCAAATATAGAATCTGCTTTGCGCAAACAAAAAGGAAGAATAAAATTATGAATAAAGTAAGAATTCTCTACATCATAAAAGTTATGCTGGCTCGCAATAATTTTCGAGTTGGATTTTGCCATTATATTAGCCAGACATAAAAGAATATTTGTTTTCTCTGTTCCAGCTATTATATAATCATAATTCTTGCAATTCAACAGTTTTATTAAAGATATGAGAGCATACCTCAAACGACTTTCATTTAGCACCTCAACTTTTATTCTTGGAGAAAGCATCTTTAATAAGACACCAACTTTATTCAACAAAATAAAAGAAACCTCATATTCTTGGCTAATAGAATTAGCATAATCTATAAATACCTTTTCTACTCCACCAAACGATAAATCAGGAGAGAGAAATGCAATTCTTTTTGCTCTAACATTAATCATTTTCTGCATTTTTAAAATTTGAATAAGTTACAAGAATTAGGAATACCAACATCATAGGTGGATAAAAGAACACATCTGCACTAGTCATCATAAAAAAATATGTAACTAATAATAGTTGGCAAAGTCTATTTATATGACTCTTACCAACTAACGCATTTCTAAATACACGATATAAAAAAGCGGCAAAAATAAACATATATAGTAACCCATACCTAAAGATTCTTGACACTAATGATATATCGCCTGTATCAACTTTAGCAACTCCATCTTCTGTCCTAGAACCTAACACAAAAGGAAGTTTTTTAGTTGATGGAGATTTTTCATGATAAGAACCTGCACCTATAATAAGAGACAAAGGATGTTCTACTAGATAATCAACTCTTTCTGCAATAAGTGCTGACCTAAATGCCAAAGTTCCATTTACCACCATCATTGAATTATCATAAAATCGATAGTTTCTATTATGAAACATCTCTTTCGCTAATAATAATTCTGATTTTAAACCATCACCTGTACTTCCTTTCTGGGAAAAGCGGTATGCCAATACACTTGAACTAAGGAGAACAACTATACCTAATCCTACTATCATTTTTTTACTTATCAAGGTTCTATATTTTATAATATAATATCCTAAAGCAATAGCAACCGCAAGAATCATACCTCTATTTTGTGATAAAATTAAAATGCCTGCAAAAAATACTAATATAGACATTTTATTTTTAGTTTTTCCTGTAGAAGAAAATAAATACAAAATAATTGGTATCGTCAATATAGGTATATTATTATATCTAGAGAATTCCATTGAAGCTTGAGATTCGTCAGATGCTACCAGTAGGAATATTCCTATAAATTGCAAATAATACAAAATACCTGTAATAATGGAACCATATAATAATATGGGCATTGATTTTTTAAGAGAATATACTGGTATTGATCTAAAAACAAAATAAAGCAAATAGGGAATTTCAAATCTTAAAACCATTAAAGCATAAGGTAAGGATTCTACTCCTCGCACAGGTGACATCAATGCATCAAAAGTAGTTAATCCAACAATTATCAAGATAAATTTGCCAACTATGTCTCTCTTAACAGAAAAGAAAGCAGAATTACGCAACTTTCCAATAAAAGAACACACAAAAGTTAAAACAAATAGATAATCATAAGACTTTATGGTAGCTGCTGCTAACACCCCCCAAAACTCTGAAACTATAGAAAATAAACAAATATAAAATAAAGCATATTTTCTATTATAGTAAAAGATGCTGGCAAGCATTAACAACAAAGAATAAACTAATACATCCATAAATTACGCTTTTGAGGATAAAATTACTAGATGAGAATCTCTGCGTCTATTTGATTTTTCTAAGCGGGCAACTACATTAGGATTGAGTTTGCCCAATATACATTTTAACAAACGAGATATTTTAAAATGTAAAATCGCCAGATAATAACCTCTAGTTTTATAGGATTTATTAACTATAGAAGTTTCCTTGATAGTTGCAAAACCTAATTTATTCGAAACTCCATTTTCTGATTCAAAAACACTTATTACTTGGTCAATATAAAGGAAACGATACTTTTCACTATACAAATTATAGAATAAGTTATAATCGGCTGCAATTTTAAAACGCACATCAAACTTCTTTAATTTTAGTATCTCGGTTTTAACAAATGCTGCCGGGTGCCCAAATGGCATAAATTTGCCAATATATTCTAAAGGAAAAGGTATTGCTAAATAACGTTCATCTTTATATTCTTTAACTATTTGACCATAAGCAACATCTATATTTTCATAAATATCTAGTTTGGTAAACAGTTTTAACAACACCTCATCATTATAAAAGTAATCTCCAGCATTTAAAAAAATAGTCCATTTACCTTTTGCACAATCGATACCTTTGTTCATTGCATCATAAATTCCATTATCAGGCTCACTTATTATTGTGTCAATTTTGTCAGAATACCTTTCAATAATATCCATAGTTTTATCATTGGACTTACCATCTACAATAATGTATTCATAATCTTTGAACAATTGTTTAGAAACAGATAATATTGTTTTTTCTATTTCTGATTCTGCATTATAACATATAGTAACTATTGATAATTTCATTATAATCTCGTTTTTATTGTTTTAATTAGAAGATAATATATTTCAGATAGCAATTTCTTATTATAATATAGTATAACTAAAAAGAAAAATGTGCTAAACAAATATCTATAAAGAATATTGTTCGTATAAATTAAACTAACACTCAACATAAGAAATACACTTAGCATAAAAACATAATATCTTATAGAAAATGTACTTATATGTTTCCATGCATATTTCAGACGTACAACAACCATCACAAAGAATGAAGCGCAAACAGCCAATGCAGCACCCATCAAACTAAAGTATTTTATAAATATAAAAGTGAAAAACAAAGATGCCAATCCTCCCCAGACACTAGAATAGAAGAAATATTTACTTTTCTTTTCTGCCATAAAAACTCCACCTATTAATCCAGAAGCACATTGAAAGATTACCCCCAATATTAAGAAAGGAAATAACAACCAAGCATCATGATATTTCGAATCTGCAAATATGGAGATTATCATTTCACTAAAAATTGCCATAAGCCCACCAATAACTAAAAGAAAGAAAAAAAAACTTCTAAAATAATTATTAAAGAACTTACTAAAATTTGGCTTATTAAATTCTTCTATTAGTGATATACCTGTTGCAGTTCCAAAAACTGTGGAAAGCATACTTAAAGCTGCTGGGAATTTACTTGCAACAGCAAAAATTCCAATCGCAGCAACTCCCAAATATTTGTCCATTATTGGTCGATTCATTCCATTAACAAGCCACCACATTATCCCATTTGGAATCAATGGAATGCTATATTTCAACATCTCTATTAAATTGCCTTTATCAAAATTTAAAAAACGAATATACTTATATGACCTTGAGAAGACAACAGTATACAATGTCGTTGTAAGATTTGCCAGTATTAAAGAAAACAAATACCCTTTAAGCCCCCATAAAGGTATAAAGATTATTGCAAATAATGCTGTGGTAAAAGTTAAAACTACTCCAGCTATACTGAAAACTTTAACCTTATCTAAACTCAAAGTAAATTGCTGTGTATAATTTTGCAAGAATAAGCAAAGCATAAGCACAAGAATACTCCATACATTATTCGTAAAACTATCGTTTATATTTAACAATCCAGCAATATAAGTCCAAATTAAAAAGAAGAAAGCACAAATACATGAGGATAAAAATACAAAATACAACCCTGACGTAAAATATCTTGACTTCCCTTTATCATCAGCCTCCTTAGGAAATAAAAAAATGGAGTCAGCGATACAACAGGTTACAAATCCCATCAGTATCAAGGCATAAGTATTTATCAAATCTACCATACCATACGCCACAGGAGAGAGCCAATGCGTATAAAATGGTAACATCACAACCCCAACAAGCGAACTCCCTACTTTTCCCAAGAACATAAAAAAGGTATTTTTCCCTAATTTTTTATATTTATTTTCCATTTTTATAACTTTACTTGATATGGTTCAGTACAAGGCAACTTAGTAAAAACATTATCAAGATTTAGCCAATGTATTTTTCTTGCGATGAGTTCTAAAATCGGTATCAATTTGTAACTACCACATAATTTCATTACATTGACACCATGTATTCGTTTTCCTAAGAATTTAAAATCTACAATATCGTATTTTGCATACTTAAACTCAGGATAATTCACTCTATATAGCCAATATCCATACTTAATGACATCGTGGTTATATTTACATTCCAAGTTTTTATTGTCTATCATTGTCCAAAGCTCATCTACATTCTTTGGTGTATGAACAGCATCGAATGCTGAATAATAAAAATAGGTGAGAGCTATAACTGGCTTTCCCCAGTAAGTTGCCTCAACGCCCATGGTCGAATTAAATATAAGAACCTTTGAAGCGCCATCCATCAAATCATACGAACTAATCGGAGATTCAGGACGGATAAAGGTTACATTAGGATATTTTAATTCATATAATCCCAAATGACTCTTGAATGGAACATTTTTAAGATTGGGATGAATTCTAACATAAAAATGCTTAGTTGTGTCATTCTTGTAATGCTCAAAAATCGCCTTCAAGGCATCATATTGTGTCGGGAACAAAGTATAACTGTCAAATTGAGAGGAAACGGCACAAAACTCATCTTCAGAGCTATTGAATATTGCGATATTTTCTTTCGTCTCGTCCCAGTTATCAGGCATCAAACCTTTTTGCTGGTTCTTCGTATACACAACATCACCTGCAGCTTTTCCTTTACGACGCCTCTCATAGAACATCTTTCCCAAATTCTCTACGTCTTCACGAGTTTTCCCAATTTCCCAATTTTCATTCATCAACTGGATGCAAGGCTCAATTTCATGAACATTATTGTTTTCAACAAAATGCTTCATAACTTTGCCTTCACAATAATCATGTTCTGTAACCAGATAGTCAACATTAAGATTCTGTGCCAAAGCCAAAAAAGGCTTGTAATTAGAGAATCGACCATTATGAAAAATTATTTTATTGACCTTAATCTGATTAGCATATCTCTCTGCCACATCATACATTTCAATCTCGCGTTTTATAAGGAATCCGATGAACTCTTTAAATTCTTTCGTCATGTCGGGCATTACGTTTCTAGTCATTGATACATAGGACGAAAAAGCACCAAATCCGACTTCTACCCCCTTATACTTCATCCCCTTTAGATCTTTAACAGAATTAAAGTCTATTTTAAAATTAGAGGCATTCTTTTCATCATTAGAAGTAAGAAGGTCACTAAAACTTTTCATCGTTATTTTATTGTAAATGCCACTTTCTTTCCAAGCATTCATCATCGAATGATGACATAAATTACACAAGGTCTGATTTCCATATAAATTATGCATACATACACGCATTTGCTTATCACAATGTATGACATGGACTTCATTACCTGAGTTCACTTCCGTGACTGCACATTCCAAAGCACTTATATCACTAAATGCTGAAAAAATTAAAACCTTACTCATTGTAAATTAATATTTTTGTTTTCATTGCCAAATGGCTGAAAGAACTCTGCATTTTTATATTTTCAACCATCCATTGCAATATTCTATATACTAAATTTGAAATCTGTATTCTCACCTTATCTATCAATATACTACCTAAGAACACCCCTACTATCAATACAAACAACATACCTATATGTTGCAACACCGGCAGGGTATAGAGCGACTTGCTAAAAGCATAATAGCCAACCTCTTTAATAGCTGGATGCATGTGAATCAAAAATATCGACAGGCAGGAGGCAGAGAGCCAATTGACGATTTTACTTTGAAATTTCATTCGTGCAAAAACCACAAACAGGAAAACTGCCTGGGAGATGATGAATGGACTTGCATAATTCAATGCTAAGATAAACTCACTCTGTTGGTCTGCAGTTTTTAGACCAGTGAATAAATATAAGCAATAACTAACCATGAATATCAGTATGGTTGTATACCAATATCCAAGGGAAGAATTCAATTTAAGTTTTTCAACGAGTTCCACCTTATGTATAAACCTTCCTACCAAATATAGCAAGAAGTAGAGAAAGAAATCCTCATATCTGCACAAGAACATCTTGGCTAGATAGAACACCAATATATACATCAGCAATTCCTTCTTCCCCACTTTATCCACAAAGGCATTGATCAATGGAGCCACGAAGTAGAGTACGACATAGCCTGAGATAAATCCCCAAGAAGCATATGTCGCCTTAGCACATTGCACCAGGCCATTCATTGAGAAATCAACGACTCCAAACGCTGTCCCCACAAGATACACTCCAAAACTATAGAAGAACAATTGGAAAATCAAATTGAAGAAACTTTTCAACTTCCATTTGATACCAAAATATCCACTGATAATTAGAAATACATCAACTGCACAAATTGATGTGGCTTTCCTCAAAAATTCGAAACCTTGACCTATTCCATTACAGGCATCAAAACACCAACAACTATGAAGGTTCAGAACCATCAACATTGAGAGTAATCTTAGAGCTTCAATATTACTTTTTCGCCCCCCCCACAGTTCGCTTATTTATACTACAGTCCATTATTGCTACTTAAAAATCATTATACTATAAATATATTTACAAGAATCTTTAAGACTTATAGTTTTGTTAATATATTTATTTTTTAATATGTTTTACTAAATCCTTAGCCTTCTGATATTCTTGAGGAGTACCTATATCAATCCACGTTCCATTAAGCGGATAACGAATAACTTTCTTACCTTGAGCGATAAGCTTCTCCACAAGATGGGTGGCATGGAAGAATGTATTTTCAGGAATCTCGGCAAGAGCCCGCTTTTTAATAAGGTAAATACCAGCATTGGCATAATAGTTATACTTCGGCTTCTCAATGAGGCCCTTGATGTTACGACCATCCAAATCAAGGATACCTAGTTCTATACTGATGTTGTAAGGAACTGCTGCCACCGACATTTCTGCATCATTTTGCTGGAAATGAAGGAAGAAGTCCTCATAATCAATGTTTGTAAAAAGATCAGAGTTCATCACGAGAATAGTATCATTATAGAATGTATCTACAAACTTAATGCTACCAATAGTACCAAGAAACTTTGGCTCTCGGAAAGTACGAACCTGAACTCCATCACGAGGAGTAGCAAAATGTTCCTCCAACTGTTCTGCAAGATAATTTACAGTTACATCAATATGATTAACTCCATAAGAAATCAATCGGTCTATGTTATGATCTATGATACATTTTCCACCAACTTTGAGCAATGGTTTCGGAGTCTTTTCTGTTAAAGGACGAAGGCGCTCTCCCTTTCCTCCAGCCATAAGAACAGCATCAATAGGAAGTCGAGTAATATACTTTTCAAGATTGACTATATCAACAATATGATTGTTAGAATCAAGAATCGGAACCAACTTCATTTTCTTCAGTTTCTGCTCATGAAGATGCTGTACATCATCATCAACACCTCTACGAAGGAAATTGAAGTTTTTATGCATCACCTTCTCGATAGAGTCATTAACAGAAACGCCTGCAATCAAAGCTCGGCGAGAATCGCCATCTGTCAATGTACCCACCATTTTGTCTTCGTCATCAACAACAAACAAAACCAACGGCTCTTGTTCCATTGCATTGATTACTTTTAATGCAGATAATAGCGAATGATTTCTGTTAATTATATGTTTATTTATACAACTCATATTTCAGCTTTTTTATTATAAAGAATTCTTTTTTCTCCATAGCTAATAAAAATGCTTCATTGCTACAAATGCAACTGCATCATAAGGCTATCTCCAACTTTGTGCTAATTTATAAACTTCCTGATAGTTTTCCTTATTCTCAAAGAGGAACTTTGCAATAACCTGCATTAATTCATAATCTTCTTCTGAATCAATATCAAGTACACCAGTATCATCCATAACAATGGCATCACATTTCTCATCCAATAAGATTGCTGGTTCTATTTCTTTCAATGCAATTGAAGAATATGCATAGATGGATGCATTCATGTCATAAAAGACAGGCGCTTCTTGACGAGTTGTGTAATGAGAAGGAAACGCTAAATCGTAGAAATCGCCTTTCTTGATTACCATGTTGAAATATGGATTTCTTCTAGAATTAGCAACAGAAAAGACAGCACGAACATCATTTCTTGCAATCTTTCTGTCAATTGCATTTTTAATATCCTCCACTGTTCTCAAAGGAGAAGTGATATCCAAATCCACGACCATATCATAAGCCTTATTAAACTCTTTCTCTGCTCTCAACAGACAGTCTTTAATGACATCGACTTTTGAGACTTTATCTCCTGCCAAAGAAGAGTCGCGCCACAACTTAATAACAGCAACCCCTTTCGCAGAATCCATGATGTTCATCAAGTCTTTGCTATCAGTATTAACTACAACATCGTAGGTGTTTTCTGAACAACCATATTTCTCTATGTAAAGTGTAATTCCTGCCACAGAATACCATGCAAGAGGTATGTCTAAAAAATCACGTGCATTTTTACCTTTCACTCCTTTAGAGCCTGCACGACCACATAATGTAAATAAGATATTCATATATTATTCTCCTTTAGCTAGTTTAAGCACATGGAAAGCATGTTCCATTGTACTGTCATTTTCAATTTTATTGTTTATAATCTCGAAGAAATGATCAATTTCTCGCATCTGATACTCATTTCTTTCACTTGGCAGCTGAATTACTTTACCTGTTCTCAAATATTCTATTCTGCCGTCTTCAATATCACATCGTATGGTATCATCTGGCAAGAACATTTCTAATGTACGAATCATTGAACGGCCAAAATAATCCAAATGTAATTCTATTGAAGTTGTAGATGTTCTACCGATATATATAGCAACATCATCACTATCAATTTCAAGATTTGATATTTTTCTCTGTATAGAATATGTTTCTACCGGAGTACCAAAAAGCCATGTTAAATAATCCCATTCATGAATGAGATCTATTCCGACACCACCGCCCATGTCTCGATGCGCACTATAGCACTTGCGATAATCCTGTCCTGGTCGCCAGTCTGGCAGATAGCTTGAACTGATAGCTCGTACAGAAAACGACTTTGAAAAATCGATATTCTGCTTTACATATTGCAGGGCTGCACTATATCTAAGAGGGCACGCAACATAGCAGATAGTATCCTTTAATTCTTCAAACAGAGAAGTTTCTATATCAGTTTTGTCAAATACAGGCTTCTCTATAAAAAAGGATTTAGTTCTATACTTAAACTTCTGTATCGTATCATAATGAACCGATGTTGGATTCGTAACAAACACGACATCGTACATTATATTCGATTCCGCAATATCGTCATATGAATAGATAGATGTAACTAATGGTCGAATATCCAAAGGAACATCACTTCCTACTTTGCTACGATATAAATCAATAGTAAAGGTATTACCTTTTTGATTGAGATACTCGCAAACATTCCTCAAATGACGCTTACCTATCGAACCTAATCCACAAAAAGCAATTTTGTAATTACTCATTTTTACTGTTCTATTTCATCAATTATTGAAAGCAAAGTTTTATCTTTCTCGAAATCCCAGTCAGGAGTAATGCCATTCTCAACTTGATTAAAGAATGCATTTATTTCCTCTCTATAAGGATTTTCTGTGATAAAATCTGCATAACCATCAACATGCTCTGCCTCTTCTTCTATATTTACCTGAAGATCCTTTTTAGATTCCAGATAATCATATTCATATAAAGAATCTGAAGTACCATTCCAAGTCAGATGTAGTTTTTCACCATACACCTCTAAATGACGTGTAGCCTTTCTGGACACAACATCTACAGCAAATACACCTTTAGCTCCAGTCTCATGTTCTATAGTTATCAGATAGTTATCTGCGTAATCTATGTTAAGATCAGTATTCTTACTCTTGATAGCACTTACTTTTGCTATATCACCAAAGGCAGATACCAACCAAGGCATATCAATAGCCATAATCTCACGACAACCATTTGTTCTCGGATTACCGATAAAATAGTTATTATAACTCTCCCAAGGATGCCAATCTGGCAAATACTGTCCTACATGATAAATATAGTTTAACTTCTCATTACATGGGCGCACCTTATTAATAATTGCCTTTGTATCCTCTTCGTACAAAAATGTTGAAGAAAGGAATAACACACAATTATTATCATGAGCAAGTTTTATATTCTCATCATACAGATCACTTACCAGATTTATCTCTGTAAAAACATGTAGTTTATTCTGTAAACACAGATTGATTAACTTTGCATGTGACAAAGGCGATGTACAAACAAAGGCACAAGTAGGATTTTCCTTATCAATTGCCTCTTGTAAATCATTATAACAAGATACACCTAAATCCTCTGTTACTTGCTTAACACGTTCCATTTGGGTATCAATACCAAAGATTTCAACGTCTTTTCTTTCTTTCAAAAGACGAATTCTTCTTTTTCCCATAGACCCCAATCCGATAACTATAACTTTCATACTCCTAAAGTTTTATTTCTTCATCAATTGAATAATCTTGTTGTGCAACTCTTCCTGCCACAACATCCCAATAAGAAGCCTTGATACCATTGTCGCTACGCTTTACGGTCATATTATCCTCAGAAAGAATCTCACCTTTCTTGATAGGACGGCTTGCAACAATACGTTTCAAAACTACCTTTGAGATTTTCTTTTCACTCTCATTTGGCTGCTTTATTCCATCTCCCAAGGCCTGCTCAATATGGCGAATGGCAGATACCATTGCCTTGAGTTCTTCGGGATTCAAGGAAGCCTTATGGTCAGGTCCTTCCATATTTTGGTCAAGAGTGAAATGTTTCTCAATAATCTCTGCTCCCATAGCAACAGCTGCTATTGGAACTTCAATTCCCATGGTATGATCTGAATATCCAACCCTGCACTTAAATGCTTCCTTCATTGTCTGCATAGCTCGAAGGTTGACCTCATTCATAGGACATGGATAATTGGTTGTGCAATGCAAAACAGAGATATCCTTGGCACCAGCCTCCTGCAATGTATCATAAGCAATCGCTACTTGTGACAGGTTTGCCATACCTGTAGAAAGTATAACCGGCATTCCATATTTCGCAACAGAGCGAAGATATGGAATATTAGTAATATCACCTGAACCTAACTTGATAAAAGGCATTCCCAGGTTCACCAAAAAATCTAGAGACTCTGTCTCATCCGCTGTGGAAAGAAACTGGATACCGATTTCATCACAATGCTGTTTAACCAACTGAAAATTATCATATGACAACTCCAATTTCTTCAGCATCGTAAACTGGTCATCATCATTATTGAGATTTTTCTCCTGATACTCTGCTTTCTTGGTGCCTTTGGTTATAATAAGTTCCGTTTTCCAAGTTTGGAACTTCACGGCATCAACACCGGCAGCTTTTGCAGCATCGCAAAGCTGCAGAGCTAAATCGAGTCGACCATTATGGTTTCCTCCTGCCTCTGCTATAATGTATACATGTTGATTAGTCATTAGTATCCTTGAAATATAATCCGTTATACTTAAGCATCATGATGCCTTCTTTGTAAGAATCTAAAGAAACTTGATTCTCATTACCATTCAGATTGTTTAATATCAAATTCATGAAATTGACGCCACATCCATAGGCATGAGGATAACCTCCTCCAAATCTAGGATTAATCTCATTGATATAAACTTCTCCATCATTAGATACAAATACATCAATATCGATAGGACCATAAAGGCCTTTGATATTCTGTACCTTTAAGACTTCATTTATAACATTTTGAGAATGAACAGAAATTGCCTTATCTGTTTCTCCAGCTCTCATTGCAAGTTTCTCCTTGATAAACATTGAGACGAGCTTCCCTGATTTTAAATCAAAGAAAGTATCAACCCCATATTCCTTTCCTGCAATAAATGGCTGATAGATGTACTTGGGTTCGGTCTTCAACTCTTCAATATCCTCAAAGCTATTAATCTTCTTAATGCCAATGCTGGCACTTCCATCTCTCAATTTTGCAAATAGAGGGAACTCCCATTCTTTACTATTAAGTTTGTTCAAAGCATCTTCTGCCGAACCAACAGTTTCTACTAGTTTAAGAATACCTTTATATTTATTGTAAAACTCAAACTTATCAAAAGTGGACTCTACAAAATCAAGATTTGAGAGTATAAGCTTTACACCAAGTTGATCAAACTCCTGCTTGTAATGAGAAAGAAGAACTAATTCAGGATCTATCAAAGTAATGATAGCACCAACTTCCTTCTTTTTGCAAATCTCTAAAACCTTGTTGATATAGAGGTCAAGATGTGCAAAATCCTTATCTATACGAAAATATTCATCACCAAAATATAAAGCAGGAGCCTTATCGCTCATATCCAAAGTATAGACCTTTCGGTTTTCCTTATGGAAAGCATCTTTAAAGTATTGAACAATCTCAACACGTCTTCCGGGACTAAGAATTAAAAGATTCTTCATAATTACAATTTACTTTTTTGAATAAACTCTTTTGTTGTCCATTTCTCTCGGACAACTTCCGCGTTACCATTTTCATCAGTGACTACAACTGTCGGAAAGTATTCTATGAATAATGGAGTCAATGACATTGTATATGCCCCTACATTATATACTGTTATTCTATCACCCTTTGCCAACTCTGGTTGATTATCCAATGTCAAGAAACGGTCCATCTCTATACAAGTATAACCTGTAACGATTTGCTTTTCTTTCAAATTACCGGATTTAGTATAAAGTGAAGAAACAAAAGGTGGGGCTTTCATTTGGGAAGCTACATGTTTAACAGAACCATCAGTAAAAACAAGTCTTCTACCCTTGATATCCTTAACGTCAATCACAGAGCAAACATAAGAAACCGGTGAAGCTATCAATGCCGCTCCTGGTTCTACAAGAAGTTGTACTTCTTTAGAAATTTGATAAGCTTCAAGGACATCAACTATCGTAGAAGCATATTCTTCAAAGGTCGGAGCACCAGGTTTGTCACCAAACAGACAACCACCTAAATCCAAGTATTCTAATGCTGGTATCTTTTTACTTACCTCACAGAGATGCTTAGTTATACAATTAAAGATTCTCAAACTCTTTGTACGAGTACTGTGATGTCCATGCAAGCCTACAACTTTAACTTTCTGCAGATGACTTAAGCGGTTTAAAGCCTTATCAAAATCACCATTTTCAAGATTAAAACCAAAACGTCCAGGTTCTTCACCTGGAATAGTTTCACCAGGACATTCGTGTTCCAAATCAAAATTAATGCGCAAACCAACCTTGATGTCATGAGTGAATGACTTTATATTCTCTTCAATGAAATCAATCTCTGCAAAAGAGTCAAGATTTACTATACTTCCGTTTTTTAACGCTAGCAATAAGTTGCTTAAACCTTTATGCGGACCATTGAGTATGATGTTATTAGGCTGATTCCCCACATAAGTAGCTAATTCATACTCTGGTTCTGAAACAACTTCTGCCATAGCCCCTTGTTCGTGCATCCACTTTACAAGCCAAGGTAAGTTATTCGTTTTATAAGAATACCCTATTTGGAAATTTGGCCATAAAGTTTCAAAAGCCGAGCGCAATGATGCTAAGTTCTTCTGAAGCTTAGATAAATCTATATTATAATAAGGTGTCGCTATCATTTAAATAACATTTAATCTGTTCAACTATCCGTTCTGATGCATGACCATCTCCATAAGGATTGTCTGCCATCTTACATTTATTATGAAATTCTTCTGTCTGAAGTTCTTTCAACGCATTCTGCATACCAAGTTCGGTACCATCACAACATTTTATGTTCGATGTTATTAATCTTCCCTTTTGTCTATCACCAATGTTCAAGACCGGAAGTTTAACGAATGGTGTTTCAAAAATACCACTAGAAGAATTTCCTACCATCATAATTACTTGGTATAGAATACTAATGTATCTCTTTTGACCTAATGACGCGACAAAATGGAAATTATCTTTTTCCTCCGCATATTGTTGAAGAATATCGTTTATCAAATTGCCACCAATATCTGAATTTGCTTTGGTAAACAGGATTTCACAATCGGAACATTCTTTTTCAAGAGATACAATAAGATTATTAACTCGCTGGATATTTTCAGACACAGATAATGTAGTTTCTGAATGATAAGTACCCAAAATCCACTTCTTAACAGGATCAAGTTTTAATGATTCAGCTAATTGATGGCGGTTTAACAATTCTATCTTGCGGAAATTATCCAGGTTTGTCTCACCTGTAACATATATATTGTCTGGACTTTGACGCATAGCTCTGATACGAGCAGCAGATTCTTCAGTACCAGGGAAATGAAGAGCCGACATCATTGTCACTGCATTTCTCACTTCATTGTCAATTGCTCCCTCTGTGACATCTCCTCCAGATATATGAGCAACAGGAATTCTCATAACCAAGGCTGCACCTACAATTGGAAGCAACTCATATCTATCACCCAAAACCACAATCATATCTGGCTTCAAGCGATTGAATGCATCTGCCATTCCTATGGAACAGAGTCCCATTGATTTGGAGATACCAACAGATGTTTCAGAAGAAAGGAGCATCTCCACCTTCTCATCTATATGATAGCCATCCTCTTCTATTGCCTGATAGGTAAGTCCTTGTTCAGGAGAAAGATGCCCACCTGTAACTACTAACTGTAGTTGCAGGTCTTCATCTTTATCTATTCCATCTATTACCCATCGCAAGAGCCCATACTCAGAACGGGCACCCGTGATAACGCAAACTTTTTTCATTAAATTTTCTTGATCAATTTATAGAATTTATGGTCTCCACCAAGCAATGGTAGTTTTCTAATTTCACATTCACTAGTTTTGGTGAATCCCAATTTCAGAAAGACTTTATTGGAAGCTATATTCTGTTCACTTACCCAAACTATATGTTCATGCATACCAACTATTTTCCCGTAACGATGAGTAAACTCGATAATTTGTGTGCCATATCCTTTCCTTGTTTGGGAATAATCAACACCATAAGAACTCTCTATCGTTTTATTGCCATCGTCAATATCACAATAACAATAGCCAACACACTGATTTTGCTCGTTATAGGCTAAGAACACAAAGCGTGTTTCAGAAGTCATACACCTCTCTACAAACTTGTAAAGATTATCTAATATGGGGGGGGTAATATGTCCAGACCATTTTACATTATTCTCATCACAACGAAGGCGATAAAAATCATTAAAGATTCTTGTCTGAACTGGAACAAAAAATAACTTATTCATATTGTCTTTTTTCTTATTTTACTTAATTCAAGTGGGCTGCAAGGGACTCGCACCCTTTGGTTATCGGACTATCCATTCATACCATTTTCATCATATCTAATCCCGATTTGGCCGCGAACAGCCCAGCCGATGAACCAACCCACCTTTCCAAATCGCAGAAACTGAATTTATCCATATTATTTGAATTTTTAAGAAAGTTATAAATTGCAGTAACTACTCAGCACCCCTATAGAAAACTTCTCGTTAATAAAGCATAAACTTGATTTTGCTTATTTTCATCATCATTACAAACTCTTTAATGATTGAGT